>Ga0214917_10003057_pt1 | contig 19766 bp, 24 predicted proteins | sample LL_1208_BB_MetaG_FD_177983 | JGI IMG/M metagenome (GOLD analysis project Ga0214917, IMG submission 177983) | Freshwater microbial communities from Lake Lanier, Atlanta, Georgia, United States - LL_1208_BB | ecosystem: Environmental > Aquatic > Freshwater > Lake | place: USA: Georgia | collected...
GGGTCGTAGGCCGCATCACTTCCGGCATGTATGGCCACAATCTCGGGGGGGCGGTAGGACTCGGTCAGGTGAATGCGGGGGTGCCGACAGCGCCGGATGCCTTTCTGGCGGGACGTTTTGAGATCGACGTGGCTGGTCGGCGCATTCCAGCGCGTGCCTCCCTGAAGCCATTATACGATCCTAAGGGGGAGCGGGTACGCGATTGAACTGATCGGCACGGCCTTAAGTCGCATGCTCCACAGCACCCGGTAGATCTCGGCGGTGGGAGCATCCACCTCCTGCTCACGCAGCACCGCAATGATCTTCTCTTCTGTAAACCTCCATCACTTCGTCGTCCGGTCTTTCCTGCGGGCCGGAATCTAAATAGCCTGCCTCCTGAAGATTGATCCTCCCTAATGTATGGCGTTTGGGCCAATGGAGGACGGCGAATAGCTGTGGGAAAAAAGGTGGAAAAGATTGCCGCTAAGTTATGGCAGGTTGAAGTTCTGATTGTCCTGCTGCCTTAAAGTCGAGCCATCTTCGCCACCCCCATTGGCACCTCAATAATGGCTCAACTTTAAGCGGGCAGGACAATTCCCAAGAACAAATCCAACAGGCGTTGGAGCTTGTCCGTCAACATGACCCTAATCATCCCCTTCTTCGCTATAGTAAGCGTGGACGGGTATCGGAGACGACGATCTAACGCTCTCGTTAGGTCTTGCTTATTATTGGTCCAATCTGGGTATGAATAGGCCATACTTGCCTCCGAAAACGTCTTGAATTAGTCTAAAAATGTAACTTTGGTCAAATCATTGATGGCTTAGGTAGTCATTCCCGCAAAGCGTGATCAGGTTTCTCCCAAAATTCAAAACGACAGGTTTCTCAGATCCGAGCAGCGTGTTTCGTGAATATGATAACCAGGGAATATAAAGATGATCAAAGGTACCGTTAAATTCTACAACGCTCAAAAAGGCTTCGGATTTATTCAGCCTGAAAATGGCGGCACTGACGTGTTCGTTCATGCAACAGCTCTCGAGCGTGCTGGATTGCGTGGATTGAACGAAGGACAAAAAGTCATGTTTGATACCGCTGAAGACCGTCGTTCGGGCAAAGTAGCTGTGAATAATATTCAAGAAGCCTAAGCTGAAACGATCAATCAATGAATGGCTGCTCTTCGGAGCAGTCGCTTCTCTTTCATTTTCAGCTATGACAATGAATAATATTATGAGGATGTTGTGATGCGTCATACCGAAGCGGTGCATAAGTTCAAATTGAATCAAGTCGTAAATCTTGTGCGTGCCCCCTTTTTAATAAAGTCGGGTTCAACTTCGTTGAAATATGAAATCGTTCGCCTTGTGCCAGCTGATACGAATGGTGAGATTTCATATCGCATAAAATCTGGAACAGAAGAGTTAGCCGTGCGCGAGTATGAAATCAAAGCTTGAGAATGGTTGCCAAAACCAAAGTTAGCTATTCATCAAATATAAAAAATTAGATGGAGTTACATAATGAGTAATCAAGAGCGTGTGGTAGTGTTTATCGACGGTGCCAATCTTTATGCAGCCACGCGCTCCCTCGAGTTCGATATCGACTACCGCAAGATGCTGGCAGAGATGAAGAGCTGGGGCCGCTTGCTGCGGGTATTCTATTACACTGCGATTGTAGAAGATGAAGAATACTCTTCTATCCGTCCTTTGCTGGATTGGCTTGATTATAACGGCTTCACTGTGGTGACCAAGAACGCCAAGAGCTACACCGACGATACGGGTCGTCGTAAGATCAAAGGCAATATGGACATCGAGTTGGCTGTTGATGCTTTGGAATTAGCGCCGCACATCGATCATGCTTATATCTTCTCGGGCGATGGCGATTTTACACGTGTCGTTCATGCGATGCAGCGTAAAGGTGTGCGTGTGTCGGTAGTATCCTCGCTTGCCACTCGTCCGCCCATGATTGCTGATGAGCTCCGCCGTCAATGCGATGAGTTTATCGATATCAAGCATTTAGTGGATAAGATCGGTCGTGATCCTGAAGCCCGTGCTGAGCGCATGCGCAAGCGTGCTGAAGCGGAAGCTGATGCTGACGGTGAATAAGTATTGGTTGCCCTGATAAACTATGCGTGTGGGCGGTCCTGGTGGCTGCCCATTTTCGTTTCTTAATCTGCAACCGTCTGGTGATGTTATTGAAAAGCGCCACAATTTTGGTGCGCTGCAGCAGTACTTTTGTTGATCGGCTGGTCTTGACAGGGTTGGTTCGGTAAGTTTGCATACTTGTATGCAAGTAATTGCCTTTGACCGCAGTCGTAATGCCGCCCAACAGGCCCATGCCCTTCTCAGGGAGTGGATCTTGACGGGTAAGTTGCGCCCAGGGGGGGCGATCTCCGAGCCGTCTATGGCAACCATGCTCGGGATTAGCCGAACGCCCGTCCGGGAGGTCTTCAAGCGACTTGAGGCGGAAGGGCTCGTCGAGATCTACCCGCAAATTGGGACGATCATCGCGCCGATTGATCCTAAAAAGGTCAGAGATGCCCAGTTCGTCCGCGAGACCTTAGAGGTACGCACCATTGGGTTGGCTGCTCTGCAAGGTACAGCGGAGCATCATCGCTCACTCAAAGACATTCTAGCGCGCCAAAAAACGCTCGTGAAAGCAAGGGATATTCACGGGTTTATGGAGGCGGATGATGCTCTCCATGAGCAGCTCAGTCTCATGGCAGGACATCCATTTAGTTGGCAGGTAATCGCAATTGCAAAGGCGCAGCTTGATCGTGTGAGACATTTGTCGCTCTCCGATCCGCGTTGGCTTGCGATGATCTACGAAGAGCATTGCACGATTGTGGAAGCTGTTATTGCTCGCAACGAAAAGCGTGCGCGTGCTGGCATGGAAGTTCATCAACGCTCAATATTTTCCGCAGTGGAGAAGCTGACGCAGCTCGATCCATTGCTGGTGAAGACGGTGGATAAGGCCGGAGCGCCGTCGCTTCAAAATCCGGCTCCTAAAGAGGCAAAACGGGGGAAACGTTCATGAAATTGTCTCAAATGATGAAAGTATCGTTGGTTGGAGCTGCAGTCCTTGTGGCCTATCCTGCCATGGCGCAGCAGCTGCCGGCACCGGGCGCGAGCCCGCGTATCGATGCTATCAAGAAGGCTGGTGTTCTTCGCGTTGGTGTTTTGGCCAATGCGCCTTGGTTAGTCGAAAACACCAAAGGTGGTGGTGAGAAATGGTCTGGCCCTGCTTGGGTCTTGGCCAATGAATATGCTCGCCTTCTTGGCGTAAAGCTCGAACAGGTTCCGGTCTCACACGAAACAAAAGTTCCTGTGTTGGCGTCTAATCAGGTCGACATGTCGATCACGCCATTGGCGGAGACGCCCGATCGTCTCAAAGTGGTTGATTTCGTAATCTATTCGACCACGAGCGTTTGTCTGTTTGGCCGCTCGGATAATGAAAAGTTGAGCAAGGTAAAGACAGTCGATGAGCTAAACAGCCCAGATTTTACCATTGCCTATTATATCGGTGGTGGCGAAGAGGGCTGGGTCAAAGAACGGTTCCCGAAAGCAAAGCTTCGTGGCGTAACCGGTTCAGGGACGGCGCCGGTTGAAGAGATTATGGCCAAGCGCGCTGATGCTGCACCTATCAACCGTGTCCCTTATGTTGCGATGGCTAAGAAAGTGAAGGGCCTGCAGGTTCTGCCACGCGAAAATAACTGCCAAAACAGCACTGAGAAGGCAGCGCCGGTCGGCTTAGCCATCGATAAGAACCAGCCTGCTCTTCTCGAATGGTCGCGAGCAGTTGCGAAGAGCATGCAGCCTAAGCTTACGGCTAGTGAAACTGAAATTGTGAATACGATGGACTAATAGGATTGGGGCTCCTTATGGGAGCCCCATTTTCCTTAAGAGTAAACTTCGTGGAACTAGACTTCTCACCAATCTTTGAAAGCTGGCGGTTTCTGGCAAATGGTTTGCTGGTAACTATTCAGCTCGCAATTTTGTGCTGCATTGCCAGTCTGGCTTTTGGAATTCTCGGTGGAATTGGGCGTGTCTATGGTGGATGGGTCTTAAAAGGCATAATTACTTTTTATGTCGACACGATGCGATCAATCCCGGTTCTGGTCGTCATCGTCTGGATCTATTTCGCCCTACCGCTTGTTTCCGGTTATAGTCTCCCGCCTTTTTGGTCTGCCTTTTTGGCAATAACAATCCACGTCGCGGCCTATGTCATTGAGATTACGCGTGCGGGTATTGAATCCATTCGCCCGGGTCAAGTGCGTGCCGCTCAAGCGCTGGGCATGTCGCACTGGCAGATCCTTCGCGAGGTCGTGCTGCCGCAAGCACTGATCCGTGTTTTGCCTTCGATTGGCTCAATCGTATCGGTTACGATCAAAGATATAGCCATTGCGTCGGTGATTGCTGTTCCAGAATATATGAAGCAATCAGAGACGTTGGCGGCTCAGAGCTTTCATCCAATTGAAGTCTTTACCTTCGCGATGTTTGTTTATTTCTGTATCCTATTCCCAACGACGCGTCTGATTGATCGCCTCTATCGTCGCCTTGCACATCTGGGCCAGTCATGAAGCTTGAGTGGTCTGTCGTCTGGGAATATCGCTGGCTCCTTGCGGAAGGCGTTCTTGTTACGATTGGATTGACAATTGTGACGATGGCAATCGCTGTTCCTGGCGGAATTATTCTCGCGCTCATGCGCTTGTCGAAGAGCCGCTTTCTTTCTGGTTTTTCGCTCTGCTTCGTTGAGCTCTTCCGTAATATTCCACTCATTCTTGTGGTGTATTGGGCTTTCTACGTCATGCCCATTTTCGTAGGCATCGAACTATCAGCGTTTGCAACGGGTATTACCGCTTTGGCCTTAAATGTCTCTGCCTATAACGCAGAAACTTTTCGTGCGGGTATCAATTCAATTAGGCAAGGACAGGTCCAAGCCGGTCTAGCGCTTGGCATGAGCCGTTTTCAAGTATTGCGCGAGATCGTTTTGCCACAAGCATTTCGGCGTATCATGCCGATTTTGGCAAGTACCTGGGTTTCCCTGTTTAAAGATACATCACTTGTCTCGGTCATCGCTGTCGGTGATTTGGCACATAATGCCCTGATGGTTAGATCACAAACCTTCCGCGTTCTGGAAATGCTGACAGCGATGGCGCTGATCTATTGGGCGCTCGGCTATCCGCAAGCCAAGCTCGCAGACTGGATCCGAAAGAAATTTGAGGTCAAAGAATGAGCTCGCAAGTAGGTCAACAAATACGTGGAGCGGGTAAGAAACCGATCCTTTCCTACCACAATGTGATGAAGCGGTTTGGAAACTTTACCGCGCTTAATGGGGTGTCGCTGGATATCTATTCTGGCGAAGTTGTATGTTTCATTGGGCCGTCGGGATCGGGCAAGTCGACCATGCTCCGTGGAACCAATGCCTTAGACCCATTTGATGAAGGGCAAGTTTTTCTTGATGGCAGTCCGTTGCCTACATCTGAGAACGAAGCGCGCCATTTGCGCCGCCGTATGGGGATGGTGTTTCAAAACTTCGAACTCTTTCCACATAGAACAGCTCTAGAAAACGTCATGATTGGTCCAGTTACCGTATTGGGAACATCAAAGGATCAAGCTGCGAAGGCCGCTTTAAAGCTTCTTGATAAGGTAGGGTTAGCGGATAAGACTCAAAACTATCCGGCTAACCTCTCGGGAGGGCAGCAGCAGCGGGTGGCTATTGCGCGAGCGCTCGCGATGGAGCCAGAGTTATTGCTATTTGACGAGCCGACATCAGCTCTTGATCCAGAAACAATTGGTGAAGTGCTCAACGTCATGAAGACCCTCGCAGATGAGGGGCGAACGATGATTGTCGTTACTCATGAAATGAATTTTGCAAAGCGTGTGGCTGACTGGGTTGTGGTATTCGAGCGTGGTCAGGTCGTAGAGCAAGGACCACCCGAACAGATTTTCGATGACCCTCATACGGAGCGGACCCGGAATTTTCTGAGTCATCTCGGTTGGCACGGATAAACTTTGTACACTTTATTAAATTAAGAGTGGGGGCAGTGCTTGTGATCACGTTTAATCACCAGCAAGTGCAACCTTCGCCGTACACCGCTCGACTACCATATCGCTGAAGTTGTGACCGCCAACGCGGTGTTGCGTCGCGAATAGCATCGACACCGAGGTCGGCCGGCAGACCAGGAATATTGCGATTATCCATGATGATCTTTCCGTCGACGATCGAGACCTTCACATCGCTCGCACGTGCATAATAGACGAGCGCAGCGCTGCTGCCATAATAGGGTTGCAGATGCGGTTGATCGAGATCGACCAGAATGAGATCGGCGTGCTTTGCTTCTTCGAGTGAACCGATCTGATTTTCGAGCCCAAGGACGCGGGCGGCACCCATTGTTTGGAGATAGAGCGCATCGTCGCAGGAAAGTGCCTGCGGGGAACCAGCCACCATGCGCGCACCATTGAGCGCGTAGCGCATGGCCTCAAACGGATCGTTGAGCATCCAATCGGTGGCAAGGCCAGTGCGGATGCCATGCTTTAAGATCTTGGCGAGATCGGGATAGCGTCCGCGCCGCGGGTAGATGGTGGATGCGTGGGCATAAGGCGCGTTCGCTTTTGCAATTAATTTAAATTCATCGTCGGTTGCGAAGACGAGGTGGGCCAGCACCGTATCATCGCCGAGATAGCCAATCCGATCGAGATAGGTGACAGGCCCGCAGCCGTGGCGTGCGCGGATCTCATCGACCTCTGCTGAACTTTGCGCGCAATGGATATGCAGGCCGAAACCGAGGCGCGTTGCCTCGTCGCGCGCGGTTTGCAGAAGCGTCTGCGAACATGTGTCGGTGGCATGGGTGCCGATCCGTGTGGTGATGCGGCCCTCGGCTCGGCCATTCCATGTTTGGGCAAACGCAATGCCATCAGCCAGACGACGTTCCCCGATGTCCGGATAATGAGAGTAATCGCCATCGCGCAGATTTTCGAGTTTTACATCGAAGACTTTATAGGCGAGCTGAGCGCGCAAGCCGCTTTGCGCAACGAGCGTTGCCAAGCGTTCAGGCGCATACCAGATATCGTTGATAGTGGTGATGCCAGCGCGGATCATCTCGGCAGTGCCGAGCATCGCGCATAAACCCCATTCCTCTTCCGTGATGTCTTTCTCGAGGCGGAAGGCCACATCGAGCAAGGCTGTCTTTGCGACATGGTCGTCCGTTTGGGAACGGAAGATGACGGAAGCGGTGTGTGAATGACAATTTACGAAGCCGGGGAGGGCGGCAAAACCACTCCCGCCGACAACGCGGCCGGTCTGCCAATGGCCTTCGGGTTTTCGTCGTCCGCAATAGAGGATTGCACCATCTTTGATAGCGACCTCGCCATCCGGGATGACGTTCATGGCGGCATCGACCGGATAGACGAATTCGGCGTGGACGAGCAGATCGACCGAGACGGGTTCAACCATGACAACTTCTCCTCAGCAGGAGAGAAGGCTGCGCGCGTTTGGCGAAGGGGTCAATTCGCGTTGGTCCACAAAACGCGGCAAAGGCCTTGTCCCGCATTGCGCCAGCGATGAGGCCTTCGACTGGTGAAACGAAACGCATCGCCAGTCTTCAAAATCCACGTTTCATTCTCGACCGTTAGTGCAAGTTCGCCTTCCAGCACCGTGCCCGCTTCCTCACCGCTATGGCTGTAGAAGGTTTCGCCGGAATGGCAGCCGGGTGCGATGCTGATCAGAAAGAGGCGCAAGCCGCCGGCGCTGCCGCCCGGCGTGAGCAATTCCTTGCGGACGCCTTCGAGGTCTAGCGCCAGCGAATGGCGTTCCTCCACGCGGAAGACGATGCCGCTATCGCCCTCTGAGGTATCCGTGCGCGGAAACAGCGAGGATAGGTCCACTCCGAGGCCATCGGCAATCGTGGCAATCGCCCGCATCGAGGCTGAGGAAATTCCGCGCTCGATTTGGCTCAGATAGCCGATAGACAGCCCCGTCTTGGCGGATAGCACCTGAAGGGGCACGCGTGCTGCTTTGCGGCGCTGCCGGATCAGGGCGCCGACCGAACGGTCTAAGGGCGCGAGCGAGGGGGCTGGTCCATCCATGAATTTCACATACATGAAAATTCTTGCCGGTGCCACAAATTCGAGCCAGACTGCCCGTAGGGTTCAAACGGGGGGAGAAAACCATGAATCTAAAAAGGCTCATCCAAGGGGTCGCTGTGGGGCTTGCACTGGCTTCGCCGGCCGCCGCGCAGCAGGTGTTGAAGGTCGGCTCGACGCCCACGGGCATCCCCTTCACCTTTCTCGATACGAAGACCAATTCCATCCAAGGGATCATGGTCGACATCATTACGGAGGTCGGCAAGCGGGCTGGCTTCGGTGTGCAGATCGAACCCATGCAGTTCTCGACCCTGATTGCCGGCCTCACAGCTAGCAAGATCGATATCATTGCAGCCGCCATGTACATCACACCGGCGCGTAAAGAGCAGGTCGATTTTTCTGATCCGATCTACACCTATGGCGAAGGCCTCATCGTTCCGAAGTCGGACACCAAGGACTATGTCAGCTTTGATGACATGAAGGGCTACACGGTGGGCGCGCAGGTCGGTACCGCTTATGTGGAGCCGCTGAAGAAAGCCTTCTCCGATGTGAAAATTTACGACACGATCCCTGACATCCTGCGTGACGTGAATGCGGGCCGTATCAAAGCGGGCTTCGCCGATTACCCGATCGCTGCCTATAATATTCAGCAGGGCAATTTCCCGGATGCGCGTGTGGTGAAAAGCTACAAGCCCACCATGGCTGGCTCTGTCGGCATCGGCGTCCGCAAGAATGAGACGGAGTTGTTGAAGAAAATCAACACCGCGCTCTCCGCCATGCAGGCCGACGGCACGATCAAGAAGATCCTTGCCAAATGGGGTCTCGAATAAATTGAAATTCCGGGCGGCCTTGTGCCGCCCGGCCTCATTCTGGCCGAAAGACCAACATGCAAAGATTCTTGACCGACGCTGCCGAATACCTGCCGATTCTTATGCAAGGCGTCGGGCTCACCATTCTCGTCACGATTGGCTCGTTGATCCTGTCGACGGTGCTCGGCCTGGTCTGGGCGCTGATGCGCGTCTCGGGCATCAAAGTGCTCGATTGGACCGCCAAGATTTTCGTCAATTTCATTCGTGGCGTGCCGATCATCGTCCAGCTTTTTTATATTTACTTCGTGCTGCCTGACATGGGCATTGCGTTAAGTGCGATGCAGTCAGCCATCATCGGCCTCGGCATCGCCTACTCCGCTTATCAATCGGAAAATTTCCGCGCCGGTATTCAGGCCATCGATCATGGCCAAATCGAAGCCGCGCAATCGATCGGCATGGGTTGGTGGATGATCATGCGTCGCGTGATCTTGCCGCAAGCCATCCGCATCGTCCTGCCGCCCTATGGCAACATCATGATCATGATGTTGAAAGATTCTTCGCAGGCCTCCACCATCACGGTGGCGGAGCTTGCCATGCAGGGCAAGTTGATCGCGTCGGCAACGTTCAAAAACACATCCGTCTTCACCATGGTGGCCATTCTCTATCTCTGCATGAGCCTGCCTTTGATGTACCTTGTCTCGCGGCTTGAGAAACATTATGCGACGGGGCGTCGCTGATGATCGTTCTCGACAATGTCCACAAGAGTTTCGGCAGTAATCATGTGCTGCGTGGATTTTCCACGCGCATCGAGAAGGGTGAGATCGTCTGCATAATCGGCCCTTCAGGCTCCGGAAAATCCACAGTGCTTCGCTGCATCAATGGGCTGGAAGCCTATGATGATGGCTCGATCCGCATTGGTGAAACGCGCGTCGATCGTGATAGCAAGAGCATCGTCGATGTCCGCAAGCGGGTTTCGATGGTGTTCCAGCGCTTCAACCTGTTTCCGCATCGCACCGCTCTCGAAAATATCACTGAAGGCCCGATCTATGTGAAGGGTGAACCGCGCGACCGCGCCGAGGAGCGCGGCCGCAAATTGCTTGCGCGCGTGGGTCTCGCTGAAAAAGAAACGGCGCATCCGCCGCAACTCTCCGGTGGACAACAGCAGCGCGTTGCCATCGCGCGGGCGCTGGCGATGGAGCCTGAGGCGATCCTGTTCGATGAGCCGACATCCGCGCTTGATCCCGAACTGGTCGGCGAAGTGCTTGCGGTGATGAAGAGCCTTGCCGAAGAAGGCATGACGATGGTCATCGTCACGCATGAAATCGCTTTTGCGCGCGAAGTCGCGGACCGCGCCATTTTCATGGATCAGGGCGTGATCGTCGAAGAAGGTCCGGCACGCGAGATGCTGTCGGCACCGAAACAGCCACGCACACAGGATTTCCTGCGTCGCGTCACCCATCCGATCTGAAATGCAATCTGTCTGTTGAGGTCCCGCCATGGCTGATCCATTCCCGCTTGCTCCTGCGCTTTGGGCCGCGACCGCCGCACCGCAAGCGCCGACACCAAAATTGGCAGACGATGTCATCGCCGATTTCTGCGTGATCGGCGCGGGTTATGCAGGCATGTCGACGGCACTGCATCTGGCGAAGGCTGGCGGGCAGGTCGTGGTGCTGGAAGCGCGCGAGCCGGGTTGGGGCGGTTCGGGCCGTAATGGCGGTCAGGTTATTCCTGGGTTGAAATACGACCCCGATGATATGATCGCCACTTATGGCGAGGAGAAGGGAAAGAAGTTATTGCGCTTCGCCGCAACAACTGCCGACAAGGTTTTCAATCTCATCGAAGCCTACAAAATGGATGTTCCGCATGTGCGTGCCGGATGGATTCAGGCGGCGCATTCGGACGAAGGCTTGGCGCTCGCTAAAAGCCGCGTCGCACAATGGTCGAAGCATGGCGTCGAGGCGCGCCTTTTGTCGAAAGAGGAAACGGCGGACCGCCTCGGCACCTCATCTTATGAAGGCGGCTGGCTCGACCCGCGGGGCGGTGCCATACAGCCGCTTTCTTATGCGCGCGGTCTTGCACGCGGTGCGATAGGCGAGGGCGCAAAAATCTACGGACAATCACCAGTGATGGCGATCACACGCGAGGGCGACAGCTTCCGTGTGATGACGGAGCAGGGTAAATCGGTTCTCGCCAAGAAAGTCATCATGTGCACGAATGCCTATGCAGGCGATCTCGTGCCGGGGTTACGCCAGACCATTGTCGATGTGAATTCGTTTCAGGTGGCGACCGCGCCGCTTTCTGACAATATTCGGAAGACGATCTTGCCTTATGGCCAAGTCTCATCCGACACGCGGAAATTGTTGCTCTATTTCCGTCTCGATCATACGGGGCGTCTATTGATGGGTGGGCGCGGGCCGTTCCGCGAACCCAAAAGTGAAGATGATTGGGCGCATCTCGTCCGCGTCGTGACCAAGATGTTCCCACAGGTGAAGGATGTGCCGATTGAGTATCGCTGGGGTGGTCGTGTTGCGCTGACGCAGGACTTCCTCCCACACATCCATGAGCCAGAACCTGGATTCATCATCGACATTGGATGTCTTGGCCGTGGCGTCGGATTGCAGACAGCGATGGGCGAAGCGCTCGCTGCCTACGCAATAACGGGGGATACCGATGCACTGCCTTTCCCCATCCGGCCCATCGATCCTATCCCGTTCCATATGTTCCGCAGGATCGGGCTGGGCGCGATCATCGCATGGTACCGCTTTCAGGATGGCGGCGTGAAGCAGACCTAACTGCGTGCCCGTTCAGTCGCGGTTCAGCGAAATATGCTAATGTTGAATGATGAGATGGATCTGTCTGTCCCTTCTGGCGCTTGTATTTGGCTCGGCCCTCCCATCGCTGGCGGGTTCTGAGACGCAGCCTGTGCTCGTTGTTGCAACCGACCGCGGCGCGCTCTCTTGCCTGTCCGACGCAGAATTGCGTGCCGAAATTGTCGCGAAACGGGCGATTCCGCAGGCCGCGGCACTAAAAGCAGCGCGAACTGCGGTGTCAGCCGAACCTGTTAGGGCACGCCTTTGCCAACGCGATGGTGCGCTCGTTTATGTAATTACGGCCTTGGCCAAGGACGGCAAAGTCACGCGACTGACCCTTGATGCCGCAACCGGCCGTGTTCTTGGACAGCGTTGAGGACAAATATGCGGCTTCTGCTAGTCGAAGACGATCGGGACCTTAACCGCCAGCTCTCAACGGCACTTGAGAAGGCCGGTTATGCCGTTGATCGTGCCCATGACGGCGAAGAGGGTGCCTTTCTCGGTGAGACCGAACCTTACGACGCCGTCATCCTCGATCTTGGCCTGCCGCTGAAAGACGGCGTCACCATTCTGCAGGATTGGCGCAAGGCGGGCCGGACCATGCCGGTCATCGCGCTAACGGCGCGCGACCGCTGGAACGATAAGGTTCAGGCTTTCGATGCGGGGGCGGACGACTACGTCACGAAACCATTTCACATGGAAGAGGTTCTGGCGCGCGTGCGTGCTGTCGTGCGCCGTGCGGCGGGGCACGCCTCAAGCGTGATCTCATGCGGTCCCGTGACGATCGACACGGGTGCTGGTCGGGTGACGGTGAGCGGCATAGCCGTCAAACTAACTTCGCATGAATATCGCTTGCTGGCTTACTTGATGCATCACAAGGCCGTGTCGTCTCGCGCAGCGAATTAACCGAGCATATGTACGATCAGGATTTCGACCGCGACTCGAACACGATCGAAGTCTTTGTCGGGCGCCTCCGCAAGAAGCTTGATATCGATATCATCGAGACCGTGCGCGGCCTTGGCTATCGCATGGAGCCGCCCGGACAGGACGCATCGGCGTGAGGATACGGATCCGCAATTCGCTTGCGACGCGGCTCTTTTTATCGGCTGCATTCTGGAGCCTTTTCATTCTTGTGATTGCCGGTGTGATCCTTTCAACTGTCCAACAGCGTGCAAGCGAACGTGCTTTTGATGACAGGCTCGCCATTTATCTGAAGTCGCTTGTCGCTGATGTGGCCTCTCCCAGTGACGCCGACCGGAACGATCCGTCGCATTTCAGCGAGCCACGCTTCGATCTGCCGCTGTCGGGCTGGTATTGGCAGGTGACGCGGCTTGACCGTCTGCCGCCGGAAATCCGGAGTTCGGTTTCCTTGTTCGGTGGAAAGTTGCCGGTACTCTCGGCCTATATGACGCAATCGGGAACAATGCGCGAAGGCTATGTGACAGGCCCAGACGAGCAGGGGCTGCGCATGGTCGAACAATTAATCGACCTCGGCGACGATGGCCGATTTCTTATTCAGATTGCGGCCCCCGCTGACACCATTGCAGATGCGGTCCGTCATTTTCGCTTGACGATGATCATCACCTTTGTACTGCTTGGTTTGGCTCTAGTAATCACGACAGTTTTTCAGGTTCGTTTCGGCCTGCGCCCGCTACGCAATCTTCGACAGGAAATCGGTGCGATCAGAACAGGACAAACGCAACGTATTGCGGGAACCTATCCTGATGAACTCTCGCCTTTGGCGCAGGAACTCAATCTTCTGATCGACTCCAATGAGGCAATTTTGGAGCGCGCGCGCACCCAAGTCGGTAATTTAGCGCATGCCTTGAAGACGCCGCTCAGCGTGATCGTCAATGAATCTGAAGACGAAGACACCGCACTCGCCAACAAGGTGCGCGAGCAGGCCGCCTTGATGCGTGATCAGGTCAATTGGTACCTTGAGCGCGCGCGCGTTGCTGCCAGTGTCGGGACGCTCGGCTCCGTCACGGAGATTGCGCCGGTCATCGCCGGACTTGTCCGTGCCTTCAAGAAAATCTACCGCGACCGTGATCTGGATTTCCACGTCGCTATTCCGGATGGGCTCCGCTTTCGCGGCGAGCGGCAGGATCTCGAGGAGATGGCGGGCAATCTGATGGACAATGCCGGCAAATGGGCAAGGTCGCGCATTCATATCAGCGCCCGTCTGGTGGGCGACGGTTTCGTCGAGATTATCGTTTCGGACGATGGGGAAGGTTTGCCGCCCGAAGCCCGTCATGCCGTGCTGGCGCGCGGCAAAAGGCTTGATGAATCGAAACCCGGCTCCGGCCTCGGCCTGTCGATCGTCGCCGACCTGGCGGTTCTTTATGGCGGCGCGCTGGCGCTCGATGATAGTCCCGAAGGAGGGCTTGCGGCCCGTTTGCGTATTCCCGCAATCGAGGGTTCAAGCTTGGGTCTTACAAATGTCTGATTCGCATGGCGCGTTGTGTAAACGCGGCCTTGGCTGGAGAACCTCACGATGACGTCTTCTTCCACTTCCTCTCATTCCCTGCGTAACCGCGCAATTGCGCTTGGTGCCTGTGGCGCGATGGCCTTTTCATTAGCGGGTTGTGGCCCGCAGACTGGTCCTAATGAAGTCGGCGGCACGTTGATCGGTGCGGTGGCCGGCGGCGCCATTGGCAGCATGTTCGGCGGTGGCGCAGGTAAGGCTGCAGCCATCGTCGCCGGCACCATGATTGGCGGCTATCTCGGCAATACGGTGGGCCGCAATATGGATGAGAACGCCCGCCAGCAGGCCTATGCCGCTCAAATGAACGCGATCAATGCCGGGCAGGCGCAGAGCTGGCGCGCTCCGTCCGGGGCTTATGGCTCGGTCACGCCGGGGCCGGTTTATGTCGACCAATCATCGCAGGCTTGCCGCCAATACACCCATACGATTGTCGTCGATGGCAAGCGTCAGACCGGGACCGGCACGGCCTGCCGGAACCCAAATGGCACATGGCAAATCGTCAGCTGATGCCTTTGGCCGCGGGATGATCCCGATGGCGGCTCAGGCTCTGGTGCTGTAAGGGAGCGCCATGGTTTTATGGTTCTCCCTCGCCATTCTGACCGGCCTTGCCGTTCTGGCGCTGCTGTGGCCCCTCACGCGGACGCGTGAGGCGGCAGAGGCTGACGATTCCGTCTTCTATCAGCAGGAATTGGCCGACATTCAGCGCGATGCCGAGCGCGGCCTGATCGGCCCGGCGGAAGCGGAAGCCGCCCGAGCAGAGGCGGCCCGACGCCTCATCGCATCCCGCCGCCGTGATCAGGGTGAAGCTGAAAAGCGTGTCTCGCCGCAGCGTGCGCGTTGGGCCTCCCTTGCGGTTCTGATTGCCATCCCGGCGATTGCTTTGCCCCTCTACCTCCGCATCGCCTCGCCCAATCTTCCCGACCAGCCTCTGGCATCGCGCGAGACCGCACCTCAAGGCGTTCAGGAAGCCGTCGCGCAAATCGAGAAGCATCTCGCGCAGAATCCGACTGACGGCCGAGGCTATGAGGTTGTCGCTCCTGTTTACATGGAGATGGGCCGTTTCGATGACGCCATCCGCGCCTTGTCAGAAGCCGCGCGTTTGCTCGGTCCGACGGGCACGCGCCTGTCGGCTTTGGGGCAGGCTCGCGTCGCACAATCGGGTGGTGTCGTAACGGCGGAAGCGCGGGCCGATTTCGAACGGGCTTTGGCGCTGGATGCGAATGATTTGCGCGCCCGTTACTTCATCGCGATGGCTGCCGAACAGGACGGCAACAACAACAAAGCGCTCGAAGCCTATCGCCGGCTGGCAGCACAAATCGATCCGGCATCTCCCATTGGGCAGGCGGTGGCCGCGAAGATCGCGGAGTTGCAACCGAAGACCGAAGCCGGTTCCGTCGTCGCCGCTTTGCCGAAAGATGATCAGACGAAAATGATCCGCGCAATGGTGGCGGGCCTCGCGCAGAGGCTCGAAACAAATCCTGTCGATCCCGATGGCTGGATGCGATTGATCCGTTCCTATGTTGTGCTTGGCGAATCAGCTGAGGCCGAAGCAGCGTTAAGCAAAGCGCGCGCCGCTTTTGCCAACAATGCCGATGTGCTCCGCCGGATCAACGATGAGGCGCGCGGCTTGAGATTGGGAATAGCGCAATGACACGCAAGGGTCGTAGGCTCGCGATGATTGGTGCGGTTGCCGTAGTTCTCGGCATCGCTGCAAGCCTCGTGCTGTTTGCGATGCGCGACAGCATCGTTTTCTTCTATGGGCCGACGGAAATTACCCAGAAGAATATTGCGCCAGGTACGCGGTTCCGGGTCGGCGGCTTGGTTGAAAATGGCAGTGTCGTTAAAAGCGCCGGACAGAATGTCAGCTTTTCCGTGACCGACGGCAATCAAACGGTCAAGGTCGCTTATCGTGGACAATTACCGGATCTCTTTCGTGAAGGGCAGGGCGTTGTGGCCGAAGGCGTATTGACCGCGCCGGGTCAATTCAAAGCCGACAGTGTGCTGGCCAAGCACGATGAAAATTACATGCCGAAAGAAGTTGCCGACACATTGAAGAAGCAGGGACATTGGCAAGAAGGCCAGAAGGGCGAGGCCAAGAAATGATCGTCGAACTCGGCCATTACGCACTCGTTCTCGCGCTCGCCATAGCCTTCATTGGCACGGTGCTGCCGCTATGGGGTGTGAAAACGCATGACGCCGCGCTGATGCGCATGGCACCGTCCGCATCGCTTGTACTGTTTGGGCTGGTCGCCCTGTCCTATGTGGCGCTAACCAAGGCTTACCTTGACTCCGATTTCTCGGTCTTGAATGTCATTGAGAATTCGCACTCTGCGAAGCCGTTGATGTACCGGATCTCTGGCGTCTGGAGCAATCATGAAGGCTCCATGTTGCTGTGGGTGCTGATCCTCGCTTTGTTCAGCGGTCTGCTCGCTTGGTTTGGACGCGGCATGCCGCAGCGCCTGTTTGCCGCTGTCCTCGCAGTGCAATCCTCCATTGCTGCGGCGTTCATTCTGTTTCTGCTGGCCGCCTCTAATCCGTTTACGCGCGTGACGCCGGCGCCGATGGAAGGCCGCGGCCTCAATCCGCTTTTGCAGGATCCCGGCCTCGCGATCCACCCTCCGCTTCTCTATGTCGGTTATGTCGGATGTTCGGTCGCTTTTTCATTTGCGATTGGCGCGCTGATCACGGGCCGTATCGATGCAGCGTGGGCCCGTTTCGTGCGACCTTGGACGTTGATTGCGTGGTGTTTTCTGACGCTCGGCATCGCGATGGGCTCTTACTGGGCCTATTATGAACTGGGTTGGGGCGGATGGTGGTTCTGGGACCCCGTTGAAAATGCTTCCTTGATGCCTTGGCTTGTCGCAACCGCACTCATCCATTCGACCGTTGTGATGGAAAAGCGCGACTCGCTGAAAGTCTGGACTGTATTGCTCTCGATCCTGACTTTCTCGCTGTCGCTCGTGGGGACGTTTCTCGTCCGTTCCGGTGTGTTGACTTCGGTGCACGCCTTTGCGGTCGATCCTGAGCGCGGACTTTTTATTCTCGGCATTCTGATCGTCTTTATTGGCGGCTCGCTGACACTGTTTGCATGGCGGGCCCCTTTGCTCAAACAAGGCGGAATATTTGCGCCGGTGTCGCGCGAAGGCGCGCTCGTGCTCAACAACCTTTTCCTGGCGGCGGCTACAGCCGCCGTTTTCATCGGCACGCTTTATCCGCTTGCGTTGGAGGCCTTGACCGGTGCGAAGATTTCCGTCGGAGCCCCGTTTTTTGATGCAACCTTCTTGCCGCTGATGTTGCCACTCGCCTTTATTCTTCCCTTCGGTCAAGCCTTGGCGTGGAAACGCGGTGATCTTCTCGGTGTCGCGCAGCGCCTGGCAACGGCGCTTGGCCTTTCAGTCGTCATCACGATGATTGTTTATGCCGCGACATGGGGCGGGCCTGTTCTTGCGCCACTTGGCATTGGTCTTGGCTTCTGGCTGATTTTCGGCTCAATCGCTGACATTATGATGCGCGCCAAGGGAAATGGCGTGGCTTTCACCGTGGCCATCAAGCGTGCTGTCGGGTTGCCTCTGTCGATTTGGGGGTCGACGCTCGCCCATATGGGTGTCGGCGTTTCGATGATTGGCGTCGCCTGTACGGCGTGGGGCATTGAGAAGATCGTCGAGATGAAACCTGGCGAGACTGTGCAGGTTGGACGGTTCGATGTGAAACTTGAAGGTGCCGGTCTGCGCAATGGCCCTGATTACCGCGAGAATTTCGCACGCTTCATCGTTATCGATGGCGATCGTGTTGTTGGGGCGCTTGAGCCTGGCAAACGCGTCTTCACCGGACGCACAATGCCCACATCCGAGGCGGCCTTGCTCACGCGTGGATTAGGTCAAGTTTATGCGAGCGTTGGCGATGTCAATCCGCAAGGACAAATCGCTGCGCGATTATATTGGAAGCCTTGGGTGCTGTTCATCTGGATCGGGGCTGTCATCATGGCGCTTGGCGGCTTCTTTTCTGTATTGGACCGGCGCGCTCGGATCGCAGCCGCTGTGAGAGCACGCTTGCCGCGTGTAGTGGCGGCGGAGTGAAACCGATGCGCCAAATTCTTGCGGCTACTCTTTTCGCTATGATATTTGTGGCGCCCGCACTCGCGGTGCGTCCCAATGAAATGTTGAAAGATCCGCAGCAGGAACAGCGCGCGCGTGCACTTTCGGCGGAGTTACGCTGCCTCGTTTGCCAGAATCAATCGATTGACGATTCTGATGCCGAACTCGCGCGCGATCTGCGGCTCATCGTGCGCGAACGCATCAAAGCGGGTGACAATGATCGACAGATCATCACCTATCTCGTCGATCGTTATGGTGAATTCGTTCTGCTAAAGCCGCGTTTCGGTTGGCACACGCTGATCTTGTGGGCAGGTCCATTTGCCATCCTGTTGATCGGCAGCATTGTTGTGTGGCGGCAGGCGCGCGCCAAACGTGTCGCTGTGGCGGTAGCTCCGCTTTCGCCGGAAGAACAGGCCGCACTCAAACATGCGTTGGGCGATCGCGACATTACGAAAATGTAATTTTCCGGCGAGACCGGCGTAAGGTCGGTCTTGGCAATGTGCATCTCGTAGGCAGGGAAACCCCGAGGTTTCCTGCCCAAGGAGATGAACAAATGACACGGACGACCCTTCCGACTGCTTCGAAGAATCGCTTGCTCGCCGGTGCGGCCGCCCTCGCGCTTGTTGGCGCTGGCGCCTTTGTCACCCCGCTGCTGAAATCCGAACCCGCTTTCGCGCAGACCGTGCGGCAGGCCTTACCTGGCCCGTCCTTCTCAGACACGGTCGAGAAAGTTCGCCCCGCCGTATTTTCGGTGAAGGTGAAGGTCGAGAACGCGGCCATGAGCGATGATGGCGACGGACAGGGCGGCATGCAGATGCCGGACCTCCCCGAAGGCCATCCGCTTGAAAAATTCTTCCGCCAATTCGGCGGCCGCGGCGGCGAAGCCGCACCGCAGGGCAAGATGAAACCCGGCAAGAAGCACTATGCGCAAGCGCAGGGCTCTGGCTTCTTCATCTCGGCTGACGGTTATGGTGTGACGAATAATCATGTTGTCGACAAGGCCGTCGAAGTCTCGATCACCATGGACGATGGTAAGACCTATGATGCCAAAGTGATCGGCCGCGATCCGAAGACCGATCTCGCCCTCATTAAGGTGAAGGATGGCGGCAAGTTTCCGTTCGTAAAATTTGCCGAGAAGACTCCGCGCGTCGGCGATTGGGTGATTGCGGTGGGCAATCCCTTCGGTCTCGGCGGCACGGTGACGGCAGGCATTGTCTCGGCCCGCGGCCGCGACATCGGCGCTGGCCCGTATGACGATTTCATCCAGATCGACGCGGCGGTAAACCGCGGCAATTCGGGTGGCCCGACCTTCAACATCGATGGTGAAGTCATTGGTGTGAACACGGCGATCGTCTCGCCCTCCGGCGGCAATGTCGGCATCGCCTTCGCTGTCCCAACCGATACAGTCACCAAAGTCGTGGCTTCGCTGAAGGACACCGGCACAGTCGAGCGTGGCTATGCCGGCGTGCAGATCCAGCCCATCACGGCTGAACTCGCCGACAGTCTTGGTTTGAAAT
>Ga0214917_10003058_pt1 | contig 19759 bp, 19 predicted proteins | sample LL_1208_BB_MetaG_FD_177983 | JGI IMG/M metagenome (GOLD analysis project Ga0214917, IMG submission 177983) | Freshwater microbial communities from Lake Lanier, Atlanta, Georgia, United States - LL_1208_BB | ecosystem: Environmental > Aquatic > Freshwater > Lake | place: USA: Georgia | collected...
ATGCCCATGGCAGGGTCCGCGAAATACCATCTTGTGAATCTGTGTAATCGGCAGCAACACCACCGATCAAAGTTCCAGCTGGTGAATCAACATCTCGCACATTATGAATTAATGCTTGTGAGTCAGGAGTTCGTGGCAACATCTCTTGATATGCAACTACGCGAACATCTTTACCAATTGTTTGTGGAGGCAATACAGCAACAATTCCTTGTACCTTAGCTACCTTGGCTGCGTACACATTAATTTCATCTATTTTGTCTGAACCGTTTCGAATGATGATTTCAATCGGATTTCCAGTTTGGCCAGCAAATCTATCTGCCTGAAGCGCCGTTGCAACGGCGGCCTTATTGTCAGCAGGCAACATGCGTGCATCACCCTGAGAAAATTTAATATTAGTAATTGGTGCAGCCATGATTCCAAGGATTACTACAGAGAGAACTACAGCAGCTACCGGACGCTTCATCACTAGACGAGCAGTCTGTGCCCAGCGGCCATCTTCTTTCGGTGTAATTGCTGAACGGCGAACTACACCCTTATCAATTTTTGATCCCATCAGGGCGAGAATTGGTGGCAAACCAATAATCGCACCGACTACTGCAAGTGCTACAACTGATACACCTGCATACCCAAATGACTTTAAGAACGGCAGTGGGAAGAAAGTTAGTGACAGCAATGTCACAAGGACAGTCATACCAGAGTAAAAGACTGTCTTTCCGGCACTACCCATTGTTGTCACAATTGAATCTTCCACGCTTTTGCCGCGATGAAGTTCTTCGCGGAATCTATTGACCATTAGCAATGCGTAATCAATACCCAAACCAAGACCCATACCTGTTGTTAGGTTGAGTGCGTAGATGCTGACACTTGTGAAAAGTGTGAATAGATAAAGAATGAAGAATGCTCCCAAGATTGCTGCCACACCAACGATAAGCGGCATAGCCGATGCAGCCAGGGCACCAAAAACAAGTGTTAACAAAATAAATGTGAGTGGGATCGATATCAGTTCTGCAATCTTTAGGTCTTCTGAGATCTTCTTTGTTATTGCATGTCCAACAACTGCAGCACCGCCTGAATACAAAGTGAGACCCTCGTATTGACCATCATAATTTTTTTGGAATAGTTTGCCAAGATCTTGACCCTCGGCTGAGAATGGATCGCCATCACCATAAACAAGAATGTATGCAGCTTTGCCGTCAGTTGATTTTAATGTTGGTTCGCCGCCACTAGTCCAATATGAAAGTGTCTTTGACACACCTGCTTCTTGACCCATTTTCTTTTCTAGCGCTAAAGCTTTTTGAGCAATGCTGGGATCAGTCACATCAATTGAACCTGAATCAACTACAACAACAACTGCAGGATCAGACAACTTCAACTCATCATTTAAGTACTCATACACCTTGTAAGAATCACTCTTTGGGTCTGAATAGCCAGCCGAATCAAGTCGACTAAATGCCAAAGAACCGAAGCCGCCTGCGACAAGAATTCCAACCACAAAAAGCACGACAGCGCCTTTGCGGTGCTTAACCAAGAAGTGGCCCAGTTTCTCAAACATGTTCTTCTCTTTCCCTTATCGATGTAGAATCATTGGTATGAGTGATCTCTTTCCTAACGTAACTTCAGATGAGATCGATCCTGAAGCAGCTGCCGAGCAAGCTCGACGAGAAGCCGAAATTATTTCAGACAAACCACCACATCACGAGGATTAATCAGCCTTAGGTGCTGGGGCTACTTTTGGAACATCAGGGGTAGCACTTTTTTTAACTGAATCCGTTTTATAAAACCCTGAACCCTTGAACACAACACCAACGGCGGTGTAGACCTTGCGGATCTCACCCTTGCATTGGGGGCATTGGGTCAGAGAGTCATCTGAGAAGGATTGAATTGCCTCAAATTCATGGTCACATGCGGTGCATGCATATTGATATGTAGGCATCACAGTCTCCATTCACTAAATAAGGCTAGGCAGTAAGTGTAAAGAAGTGAGACGATAGGCGCGAATTGAGGAGCTTCCCAAGCCCTTATGGAAGGAAAAAGTGAGCCGCATACGTTTCTCAGCGATTCTGCTTCTTGTATTTTTAGGGGTGACAAATGCCTCTGCAAATACATTAGTAAGCACTAATCCAATAAGCGGCTCAACTCTTTCAGTTTCCCCTACAAATGTGACAGTTACCGGCCAGGTTGCGTTGTTAGCTGATGCACCTGATGCGAACTCAATCACGGTCACAGATCCAAATGGAGTCCGAGTTGATGATGGCACCATCATGATTTCTGATATGAGTGCAACCGTTGGCGTTAGACCACTTGTTGAATCGGGAACTTACACAGTTACATACTCATTGCTTTCTGAAGGCGATGTTCCACTTGAAGGTAGTTTTACATTTAAGTATCAAGCACCGAGTGTAATTTCAACTGCGAACCCAACTCCAGAGCCAACACAATCACAAACACCTGCCAGCAGCAGCTGGGGAACAAATGTCTTTGTAATTGTATTGCTTTTTGCAGCAGTCCTAGTGACAGTTGGGCTCTCTCTATATGCACGTAAAATATTTAAAGATCGATGAATTTTTTAAGCACAACCTTTAAATACTTCAATTTGCTAGGTGGGTTTGCAACCATCGGAGCGCTCTTAGCAATGGCGTTCTTGCTCCTAGATGTTGAGGGCAAAGTCTCAACATCTGCTGAGAAGCTTCGTAATTTTCTTAAAGCATCTGTAGCCATCTGGTTTATTGGTGTTGTTGGATCAATCCTTTTCACTCTGGCGCAGATATTAGATACTCCTTTATCTGGTGCACTAGATCTCATGACGATTAGGTCATTTATTACTCAAATTACACTCGGTCAGTACTTAGCCTTTGAAGCAGTAATCGCACTGATTGTTTTTGTGTGCACCTTCCAAGCCAAGAAGATCTTGAGCCTTATAGCCCTACTGGTGCTCTCCATAGTTGGATTAATCGCACCTGTTTTCCAGAGTCATGCGGCATCTGGCGGATCACACTCGCTAGTTATTGGTTCACTGGTAATCCACGTAATCGCTTTGTCTCTGTGGGTTGGCGGAATCTTTGCGATAGCAATGCTTTCAGCATCAGAGCGCGCAATTGCTGTTCCACGCTTTAGCCAGTTGGCGTTGTGGTCTGCAATTGCAGTTGTTGTTAGCGGAACCATCAATGCTTGGACTCGACTCAATTTTGAATCAGCCTTGAATTCAACATATGGCTACATAGTTATTGCAAAGACCGTTGCAACCATTGCGTTAGTAGGACTTGGTTATTTGCATCGTAAAAATCTAGAAGGTAAAGAATCAATTAACTGGGTTGGTTTTGCAAGGTTACTGACTGTTGAAGCGATCATTATGTTGGTTACCGTTGCAATGGGTGCATGGTTATCAAATACAAGCTCACCTGATCGTCCAGGAACCCAGGAATTTGATCCGGCTCTTTCAATAGTCGGTATTGCAACTCCACCAAAACCAACGTGGTCGAGAATATTTTTTAGTTACGAACCAAATGCTTTAATAATTGGCGTCTTAGTAATCATGGTTGCCCTTTATGTTAAGGGTGTAATGATTTTAACCAAGCGAGGAGATAAGTGGCCAGTCGGTCGCACTATCTCATTTGCTCTAGGAATTACCGTCATTGATTTTGCAACAAGCGGTGGCTTAGGTTTGTATGCACACTTCTCATTTTCATATCACATGATCGCCCACATGTTCCTGGCGATGATTGCGCCAATCGGATTAGTGCTTGGTGCTCCAATGACATTGGCTTTACGGACTCTGCCGCAAGGTAGAACACCTACAGAACGCGGTGTTCGCGGATCTCTCTTAGCTGCTCTTCATTCAAAGTTAGGGACTTTTTACACCAATCCAATCGTTGCGCTACTAATTTTTGATGGTTCTTTATTTGCTTTGTATTTCACTGATTTGTTTGCCAGCATGATGCAAAGCCACATCGGGCATCTATTCATGACCCTTCACTTCTTAGCAGCTGGCTTCCTGTTCTTCTTTGTCATAATTGGAGTTGATCCGAACCCACGCAAAATTCCTTATTTAGTAAAGATTGTGATTTTGTTTGCAGCAATGAGCATTCATGCATTTTTCTCAGTTGCATTAATGTCGACTACAACTTTGATTGACAAGGGATACTTTGCTTCGCTTCAAACTCCTTGGCTCACAGATTTATTGGCCGACCAAAAGCTTGGCGGTTCTGTTGGGTGGGCAATGGGAGAGATCCCAATTCTGATTGCATTAGGTGCGACCTTTATCAATTGGCGTCGTGAAGATGCACGTGAAGCTAAGCGGATTGATCGTAATACTGCGCGCCAAGCGGCCATGGGTCAGCCGGATGATTTAGCAAACTATAATCAGTATCTGCAAAAGCTGGCACAACGCGATAAGAATGAGTCCTAATGGAAAACATGTTTGATCTACCTTCTGAGTACAAAGAGCTACGTGCCAGCGTCCGTGCATTGTCTGAAAAAGAGATTGCACCTTATGCTCAAGCAGTTGATGAAGATCATCGTTTCCCACAAGAAGCAAAAGATGCTCTCATTAAAAATGGTTTATATGCAGCACACGTGCCAACTGAATTTGGTGGCGATGGAGCTGATGCACTTGCAACAGTTTTAATCATTGAAGAAGTTGCTCGCGCTTGTGGTTCTTCATCTTTGATTCCAGCTGTTAACAAACTAGGTTCAATGCCGTTGATTCTCGGCGGCAATGACGAGCAAAAGAAGCGCTGGTTACCACGTTTAGTAAAAGGTGAAGGTTTTTCATACTGCCTCTCTGAATCAGAGGCAGGATCTGATGCATCTGCAATGCGAACCAAGGTCGAACGTTCAGGTGATGGCTGGGTCCTAAATGGAAGCAAGAAGTGGATTACAAACGCTGGTGAATCTGAGTTTTATTCAGTAATCGCACAAGGTGATCCGACAGGTGGCACAAAGGGAATTACAGCTTTCGTAGTTGAAAAGTCAGATCCTGGTGTTTCATTTGGTGCTCCAGAAAAGAAGATGGGAATGCGCGGTTCTCCCACCCGTGAAGTTTATTTCGACAATGTTCAACTTGGTGATGATCGACGTATTAGCGAAGTTGGACAAGGTTTTGCTTTGGCTATGAACACACTTGATCACACACGCATCACAATTGCTGCGCAAGCAATCGGCCTTGCACAAGGTGCTTTCGATGTTGCAACTAAGTATGCCCATGAGCGCCATCAATTTGGTAAGCCAATCTTTGATTTTCAAGCAATTCAATTTATGTTGGCTGATATGGCAATGAATATTGAGGCAGCACGGTTGCTTACTTACGCAGCTGCGATCAAGAGTGAAAACGGTGAAAAGGATCTTCGTTTCTTCTCAGCGGCAAGCAAGTGTTTTGCAAGTGATATGGCTATGAAGGTGACAGAAGATGCCATTCAAGTACTTGGTGGCTATGGATATGTCACTGATTACCCAGTGGAGCGAATGATGCGCGATACAAAGCTAACTCAGATTTATGAGGGCACCAATCAGATTCAGCGCATTGTGATGGCGCGCAACTTACCTAACGGTTAAAGCGCACAACAATCGAAGGTGAAGCTGCAGCATCCAACGGGATGTCATGTTCTTCGTGAGGTAACTCTTCACTATTTAATTCACCGGCATATACCAATCCGATTTTCCACGCCTTGAACTTAGGTAAAGCGCGATCGTAATAACCGCCACCTTGACCTAATCGATATCCAGCTTGATCGATACGAAGAGCCGGCACAACAACCACCGAGATTTGTGAAAGATCTGTCAGCGCATCACCAAGGGGTTCTAAGATCTTCTTTCTAGTAATCAATTGATTGGGATCACCATTCCACTTGACCCATTCCAGCTGATCACCATTAATCCGGGGCAGGACTACTGTCTTTCCATCTCTCAGGAATGCTTCATTGATTTCGATCGTACTTGGCTCAAATTCATAGGAAACATAAGAAGCGATAGTTGAAGCAGAGACAATCTCTGGTGCTCTTAGGATGACATTGAAGTTACATGGGATAAATTTCTGAGAACGCTCGCGACGGGCTCGATCGCGTAGTGCGATTTTCTGATCTGTCATTTAAATCTCCCGTTAAATCCCAAAGATTAAACTGTTCAACAAGTAGGGTGTGATTATGTCAGAACACACACGGGTAGATGAGTTTCTAACCTCCTTACTCGCCATCTGCAAACCACTAGAGCAATTTGAGATGCCATTGCTAGATGCACATGGCGCAACTCTTGCTGAAGACATTTATGCCGGAGAGCGCTTAGTTCTTCGCTCTGGCACTCGTATTCGCTCGACCCAAATCGGGTTAGCCGCATCAATTGGTAGAGACCATCTGCCAACTCGTCCGCACCCGCGCGTTGTAGTTCTATCGGCGGGCCCTGATTTAGTTGAACCAGGTCAGCCACTAAAGAATTCAAGTGATGAGTACGAAACAAATTCTTGGCTACTAACAACAGCTGTTCGCGAAGTAGGCGCAGTTGCATATCGAGTTCACTCAATTCCAGATGATGAAGCCGAACTACAGAAAGTAATTGAAGATCAATTGGTACGCGCAGATTTAATCATCATTAGCGGAGAGAGAAATGATGATTCATTCGACCTGATTACTCGAACACTTTCCGGTCTTGGTGCAATCACCACTGTTGATTTAGCGATTGAAGCTAGCGGTCGCCACAACTTCGGAACAATTGGGCCAGATAACACCCCGGTAGTTACTCTTCCCGGCGATCCTATTTCTGCATACATTTCATTTGAACTATTTGTTCGCCCTATGATTCGCACAATGCTAGGTGCGGCAACAATTCACCGCCCATCTGTTAAGGCAGCACTAGAAAAGCCAATTGCCTCTGCAGCTGGAATGCGTTCTTACATTCGAGCAATCCTGGCTGATGACGGTAAATCTGTCACACCGCTAGCCGATCAAGATGAGCAATCAACTTTGTCTGATGCAAATGCATTTATTGCAGTTACAGAAGCAGATACATCGCTTAAAACTGGAGACCAGGTAAATGTTGTAGTACTTGAGCGCCGATACATCTAGTCACATGAGCACCAGTTGGCCTGTACTTTTAAAGAACGAACAAATCTTTTTACGGCCATTACGTTTTAGAGATCGAAAAGTTTGGAATCAGGTGCGAGCTGAAAATCGTGAGTGGCTATCTCCTTGGGAAGCCACAATCCCGGCGATAAGCGAGGAAAGTTACAAGGAACTTCCTTCATATTATGAAATGGTGAAGATTCTCAATCATGAAGCCCGTAAGGGTCGCTCGTTTTCCTTTGCGATCTGGCAGGGCAAGAACTTAATTGGCCAAATATCCCTCGGTGGAGTTATCTATGGCGCAATGCGCGGGGGACACATTGGATATTGGATTGATCGCAATTTTGCTAATCGCGGCTATACAACTGCGGCTGTTGAAATGCTTACGCAATACGCCTTTGAGGTTCTAAAGCTGCATCGTGTTGAGATAAATCTGCGACCAGAAAATGCCTCGAGTCGTCGGGTAGCTGAAAAAGCTGGCTTTGTTTTCGAAGGTGACCGTCCTCGATACCTGCACATCGATGGCCATTGGCGAGATCACATCTGTTTTGTTAAGGAAAATTCTGCGATTAAGTAGCACTTAAATCCCAGAAAAGCATCACCCCTTCCTTTAGATTTATCCATCATGACTTCGGGACTTATCTATATTGCGATCATCGGTATGTGGGTCGCTTATTTTGCACCCCGTTGGATCCATGACCGCAATGAGTTTTCAGGAAAGTCAGTTGAACGATTCAAAAGTGCATTGCGTGTAGTAGCAAATCAATCTCCACAAACTGCAACAACAAGTGGAGCCATTCACATTGATCTCGATCGTGAAGCAAAGGTTCGTCAGACGCTTCTACGACGCCGAATCACCTTTGTTCTAATTGCCTTTTCACTCATTACAACACTCGTAGGTGGAATTATGAATACGATGCCATTTATTTATGCAGCAGTTCCATTATCTGCAATGTTGATTTATGTTGCAAACGTTCGACGACATGTTATTGCCGATCAACTGCACAAGCGTCGGGTTATGCAGTTGCATCGTCGCAGTTCTGGAGTCTCTGCGACAAACTTGGCTGAAGTTGTTACTCCAAAACCTTCAACAGAACATTGGATTCCATTGTCAGAGCGTGAATTGAAGGGTGTTGTAATTTTGCCTAAGGGTTCTGCTGCAGTTCGCAATGCGTGGGAACCAACTGAAGTTCCTGTTCCAACTTATGTAAATGCACCTAAGGCGGTAACGGCTAAGCGCGTTATTGATCTAACAACCCCTGGTCAGTGGAGTGAAGAACAAGAGCGACTTGAGCGTGAAGCACTTGCTGCCGCCTCACCATCACGTGATGAAATCTTTGATCAACAGCTAGCTGATGAAGCCGTTGAACGTTTGAGTCAAGCTCGCGCATCTAACGAGTAATTAGATCCACGATTCAAACCACATTCGAAGGCGCCAGTCTTCGTAAGTAATGACTTGTCCCGTAAACAGCGGAATAAAGAAGATAAAGCACAGCACGATAAGTGCAAAAATACCGCCCACAATTGACTGGGACACAGCTGGCTTTAAACCGCTGGCCAGTAAAAGTTTTGCGCAATAGACAATCGCTAAAATCAAGAACGGCTCAATGATGATGGCGTAGAAAGAAAAAACTGTACGTTGCTGCATCGCAAACCACGGTAGATAGCCAGCCACAACCCCTAGAACAACAAGGTTTGCCGCAGAGTCAACGCGGTGATTAATCAGAGACTTAATCCAATATCCAACAACCACAGCTATCGAAATTGTTCCCACCCACCACAAAATTGGAGTCCCGAGTGCAAGAACTTCTTGTGCACAATCTTTTGCACCGCACCCCTTTGGAGATTCATAAAAAAATGATGTTGGTCTGCCCATTACGAGCCAACTCCATGGATTTGCTTCATAAGGATGCTTCTCAGTTAATCTGGTATGAAAGTTGAGCATCTCTGAGTGATAGTGCAGCCAAGAGACAAGCGGATTGTTTGACCATTGGCGGCTCCAGCCGCGATCTGAGATAAACCATCCGGCCCATGTGATTGTGTATACAAAGACAGGTAACAATCCGTATTGCAAAAACTTTGCTGCAATTGGTTTTAGAGTTTGTCTGATGTCTCGTGTAACTAGTATCTGGTAAACCGCTATCAAACCAATTACCGCAACAAAATAGATTGCGCTCCATTTACACCCAATCGCTAATCCAAATGCGAGACCGGCCCATATGTGTCTGTTGCGATGCCACAAGAGAACACCTGAGAGAGTGAAGAATGTTAGGAATAGATCTAAAAGTGCGGTGCGTGAATGCACGAGCAGTAATCCATCAAGAGCCATTAGTGCCGCGCCAAGTGCTGTTAACAATGGCGAGTAGAACAGGACATGTATCAAGCGAGCAAAGAGGAGAATTAAGAGAGTTCCAAAAACAGCCGAAGCAAAGCGCCAACCAAATTCACTGTCGCCAAACAACTTGATTCCACTTGCAATTAGCCACTTTCCAACTGGGGGATGAACAATGAATTCGGGGTTTGTGCCATCAACTTCAACGCCGTATTTCAAAAGGTCGCGTGCTCCATCAACGTAATAGACCTCATCAAAAACAAAGCCCTTGGGCAATCCAAGATTGATGATCCGCAGCACAAACGATGCAAGTGCAATCAGAATCGGAGCAATGGCGGCCATGGGACAAGAGTATGGGCGTTTGCTCGCAAATACTGAGAGGATTAGCCCATGACGCTCATCTTGGCAGCTACCCCTTTGGGAAATCCTGGGGATGCAAGCCCTCGATTAAAAAGCGCGATAGAAAACGCATCAATCATTGCTGCAGAAGACTCTCGTCGCTTTCATCGTTTGTGCGCAGACATACAAGTCACTTTCACAGCCCGAGTCCTATCTTTCTTTGAAGGAAATGAAGAAGATCGCACCCGCGAATTAATTGCTGAACTAAAAACTGGTGCAACAGTGTTGGTTGTATCAGATGCCGGCATGCCGACGATTAGTGATCCAGGTTTTCGATTGATGCGAGATGCAATCGCAGAAGGAATCGAAGTATCTGTTATTCCGGGACCAAGTGCGGTCACAATGTCAGTTGCACTATCAGGCCTTCCCACAGATCGCTTTTCTTTCGAAGGTTTTCCACCACGAACAGCTGGAGCGCGATTGGCAACATTTGAAAAACTTAGATTTGAAGAGCGCACTATGGTTTTCTTTGAAGCACCACACCGCTTAAATGATTCATTAGTTGATGCTGTAAACGTTTTTGGAGCAGAACGCCTTGGTGCTATCTGTCGTGAAATGACAAAGCGTTATGAAGAAACTATTCGCGGCAATCTTGGCGAGCTATCTGCATGGGCAAATGCCAATGAAGTTCTTGGTGAAATCACTCTTGTGATTGCTGGCGCAGTTACTGATTCATCATCTTTGACTGCAGCAGACATGGTTGGGCGAGTTCGGGAATTCGAGGCTGCTGGAATGGATCGAAAGTCTGCAATTGCAACCGTTGCCGATGAGTTTGGCATCGCAAAACGCCTTGTTTATGCCGCAGTGGTTGATGCCAATAAGATGAGCCAGTGACTAAGTCTTTCTACCTAACGACGCCGATTTATTACGTCAACGATGCCCCTCATATCGGGCATGCCTACACCACGGTTGCCGGCGATGTTCTAACCCGTTGGCATCGTCAAAAGGGCGAATCAGTCTGGTTTTTAACTGGAACAGATGAACATGGTCAGAAAGTTATGCGAACTGCAGAGAGCAACAATGTTGCTCCGCAAGTATGGGTCGACAAGTTAGTACAAGAGGCTTGGAAACCAAATTGGGAACACTTAAATATTGCTAACGATGATTTCATTCGCACCACTGAAAAGCGTCACACAGAGCGAGTTCAAAAGTTTTTACAATCTCTCAAAGACTCTGGCCACATCTATGCCGGCAAGTATGAAGGTCCTTATTGCGTTGGTTGCGAAGAGTTCAAACTTCCTGGAGATTTAATCGACATCGATGGCGCTAAGTGCTGTCCAATTCATAGCAAGCCAATTGAGTTAGTCAATGAGAACAACTGGTTCTTCAAACTCTCTGCTTTTGTTGAACCATTACTCGCACATTACAAAAACAATCCTGATGCCTGCCAACCTGAGAGTGCCCGCAATGAAGTTGTTTCATTTCTTGAAGGTGGAGTTTCAGATCTTTCGATCTCTCGTTCCACATTTGATTGGGGCATTCCGGTTCCGTGGGACACAGATCAAGTTGTTTATGTTTGGTTTGATGCTCTACTTAACTATGCAACAGCTGTTGGCTTAACAGATGCGCCAGATTCAGAAGGCGGCAAGAAGTTTGCACAAACTTGGCCAGCAGATGTCCACCTTGTTGGTAAAGATATTTTGCGTTTCCACGCAGTTATTTGGCCAGCAATGTTGATGGCAGCAGGCCTTGATGTGCCAAAGAAAGTTTTTGCTCACGGCTGGCTATTAGTTGGCGGCGAGAAGATGAGTAAGAGCAAGCTAACTGGAATTGCACCTAAAGACATTACAGATCACTTTGGAATCGATGCCTTCCGTTATTACTTCCTGCGCGCAATTCCATTTGGAACTGATGGTTCTTTTTCTTGGGAAGATATGAGCGCCCGCTACACATCTGAGCTAGCCAATGACTTCGGAAACCTGGCTTCTCGCAGCGCAGCCATGGTTGAAAAGTACTGCGCAGGAGTCTTGCCAGCTGTTAGTCATGACGCAGGACTTGAAGCAGCTTTAGTTGAAGCAGTTAAAAAAGCAGATGCTGCGATGTGTGCATTAGATTTCCAAGGCGGAATTTTGGCAATCATGGAATTTTGCAAGCAAGTAAATGGTTATGTAACAATCAAAGAGCCGTGGATTCTTGCCAAAGACCCTGCTAACCAAGCGCAGCTAGAAGAGATTTTGTATAACACCGCTGAATCATTACGAGCACTTGCAGTTCTGCTCCATCCTGTGATGCCACAAACATGTGAAATCTTGTGGCAGAGCCTTGGCGCACAAGCAACACTTGGAGATTTGTCTGCACAAAAGATTTCAGATGTTGCCGCATGGGGTCAGCTACCTACAGGTGCAACTGTTACCAAGACTCCCGTTTTGTTCCCACGTCTAGAAACGCCTGCCTAAACACCAATGGCTGATCGCCACAATCGCGATATCGATAGACCTCGCGCGCCATTGCCAGAACCACTACCGGTTCCAACGGTTGATGCACATGCGCACATGGAGATCGTTACCGATGCGGCCTTTGATTCACAAGAAGTTGCCGATGTCATTGCAGAAGCAAAATCTGTCAATGTTGATCGCATCGTTCAAGTTGGCTACTCAGCAGAACAATCCAAATGGTGTGTTGCTGCAGCGGAGAAGTGGAACACAACTGTTCTAGCAGCTGTTGCCTTACATCCCAATGAAGCACCAGTTGTTGCAGACTTGGAGGGCGATCTAAAGATTATTGAAGAGCTTGCTCAGCATCCACGTGTTCGTGCAATTGGTGAAACCGGACTTGATTATTTCCGCACACCACCCGAACTACGAAAGCGCCAGCAGGATTCCTTCAAGTGGCACATCGAATTAGCCAAGAAGACAAATAAGGCGTTAGTAATCCATGATCGCGATTCGCATGACGATGTTTTATCGGTGTTACTAGAAGTTGGAGCCCCAGAAAAGACTGTCTTTCATTGCTTTTCAGGCGATGTGGAAATGGCCAAAACCTGTATTGAACGCGGATACGTCCTTTCCTTTGCTGGGACTTTAACCTTTAAGAACGCCCCGGCCTTAAGAGATGCGGTCAAGCTTGTGCCGATCGATCAGTTGCTAGTTGAAACAGATTCGCCTTTCTTAGCTCCTTCGCCTCATCGAGGTGCCAGCAATACCCCTGCACAGATTGCAACAATTGTGCGAGCTATGGCGGCAGAGCGCAATCAAGATTTAGCAGAACTTGCTACCGCACTTGGCAATAACGCAGAACGCATCTTTGGGTCATTCGCCCCATGACATTGCTAGGTGCGGTACAGATCCGCGAACTTGCTGCGCAATTAGATCTAAAACCGTCTAAGTCACTTGGGCAAAACTTTGTAATTGATTCAAACGTGTGCACAAAGATTGTTCGCACAGCAGGTGTTACAAAAGATGACATTGCCTTAGAAATCGGACCAGGTCTTGGATCGCTAACACTTGCGATGTTAGAAATAGCAAAGTCTGTGATTGCAGTTGAGATCGATCCACGTCTTGCACAACAACTTCCTATAACAGTGGCTCAGCATTTTGAGCACCCAGAGAATCTGACTGTGATTAATCAAGATGCGCTAGCTGTTAATGAATTACCTGTTGAGCCAACTGTTCTAGTCGCAAACCTGCCATATAACGTTTCTGTGCCTGTACTGCTTCACCTGCTGGAAAAGTTTCCATCAATTCGAACAGGTGTTGTGATGGTGCAAGCAGAAGTTGCAGATCGTTTGGCAGCAAAACCCGGTGGCAAGGAATATGGAATCCCTAGTGTTAAAGCTGCATGGTGGGCTGATGTGAAAAACGTGGGAACAGTTTCTAGATCAATTTTTTGGCCGGCACCTAATGTCGATTCCAAATTAGTCGGATTTACCAGACGCGAAACAGCAGGCGCTGAAGAATCTCGCGCAAAAGTCTTCACGATCATTGATGCTGCCTTTGCCCAGCGCCGAAAGATGCTGCGATCAGCCCTTTCTAGCCTTTATGGATCATCATCGGCTGCCGAAGCTATTTTGATTAAGGCCGGTATTGATCCGACACTTCGAGGCGAAGCATTACAGATTGAATCTTTTTGCAAGATTGCAGCCGTTGCGCCTGACATTTTCTAATTGCGGTTATAGGGTCAATTCATGCCAGTAAAGAGTGTGACCGTGCGCGTGCCTGCAAAGGTCAACCTTCAATTATCTGTTGGGCCCAAAGAGGCCGATGGCTATCACAATATCGTTTCTGTTTTTCAAGCGATTTCGATCTTTGATGATGTCACAATCAAGTTAAGCGAACCTGGTGCTGGATTAACAATTGCAGTAACTGGCGAGCAAACTCATGGTGTTCCAGCTGATGCAAATAACTTGGCAGCCAAGGCCGTCGCATTGATTTCAAAAGAGTATGACTTAACAGTTGATGCTCATATCGAGATTAAGAAATCTATTCCAGTTGCAGGTGGTATGGCCGGTGGTAGCGCAGATGCTGCAGCGACAATTGTTGGTATCGATTATCTCTATTCACTGGGGATGTCTCGGGAAGAGATGGTTGAGATTGCTGCGCAATTAGGAAGTGATGTTCCATTTATGTTAAGTGGTGGAACTGCAATTGGCACAGGTCACGGTGATCAATTAACTGCAGCACTATCGCGCGGCACATATCACTGGGTACTTGCCCTCTCCACGCATGGTTTATCAACACCGGCTGTTTATGCAGAATGCGATCGCTTACGCACCGAACTTGAAATTATTGAACCTCAAACACATGAAGGATTAATGCAAGCGTTGCTAGCAGCTGATGCTCCAGGGGTTGGTAAATCACTTGTGAATGATCTCCAAGCTGCAGCATGTTCTTTGCGTCCAGCGCTGCGCTTAGTTTTAGATGTTGGTCAGGAATACGGCGCACTTGGAGCAATAGTTTCTGGATCAGGCCCAACCGTTGCATTCTTGGTTGCAGATGTTGATGCCGGCCTTGATTTAACGGTGGCGTTAACGGCCAGCGGGGTAGTAGGCAGCGTTGTGCGGGCATATGGTCCTGTGGCTGGAGCGAAAGTAATCTCCTAATCGGGCGCAGTTGGTCACAAGCACCACCATTTATGAGGGAGAATATGCGTTCCGCCATTGTGTAGTGGCTAGCACATGGGCCTTTGAAGCCCAGGGTCCAGGATCGATACCTGGTGGCGGAGCCACCGATAGACTTCAGTTGTGACCGTACAAACCGTGATTGTCCTAGCCGCAGGCGAAGGCACACGCATGAAGTCGGCAACTCCTAAGGTTTTACACAGTGTTGCAGGACGTTCGCTACTTGGACATGTTCTTCACGCAGTTAATCACCTCAATCCAACAGAACTTCGAATCGTTGTTGGCTCAGGTCGCGAAGCAGTTGAAGCGCACATCGCAGATATTTCTCCAAAGGCAACAACTGTTTTCCAGGAACACCGTGGTGGCACAGGACACGCAGCGCAGTTAGCGCTCGCAGGCACAGCTCCTAAAGGAACAGTTTTAGTTTTAGCTGGTGACACACCACTGCTATCTGGTGATTCATTGGCACAGTTCGTCCAAGCCCACACCGCCGGAAAATTCGCTGCATCTGTTTTAACGGCTGAGCATCCAGAGCCAACTGGTTATGGCCGCATTATTCGAGACGATAGTGATGAACTACTGCGCATCGTTGAAGAAAAAGATGCAACAGATGATGAGAAGTTCATCTTTGAAATTAACAGTGGTGTGTATGCATTTGACGGCGAAAAGCTTGCAGCCTCTATTGGCAAGATAACCAATGCAAATGCACAAGGTGAGTTGTATTTAACTGATGTTATCGGAATCCTAAAATCTGCCGGCGAATCAATTGCTGCAATCATGATTGACGATTTTACCGAAACTCTTGGCGTTAATGACCGAGTGCAGTTGGCAGAGAGCGCAGCCATGCTGCGAGATCGCATCAATGATCAATGGATGCGCGCAGGTGTCACAATCATTGATCCGACAACGACCTGGATTGATGCAACTGTTCAACTCTCTAGTGATGTAACACTGCACCCAGGTACAGCGCTGCTGGGTTCGACCAAGATTGCGACAGGTGCTGTTATCGGGCCTCGCACAACCCTGACCGATTGCGTTGTTAAAGAGGGTGCCCAAGTTCTCGAATCAATTGCCACTCAAACAGTGATTGGTGAGGGTGCCACAGTGGGCCCATTTACATATTTGCGAGCAGGAACTCAGCTCGGTGATGCAACCAAGGCTGGTGCATTTGTTGAAATGAAAAATGCGGTGGTTGGTACTGGATCAAAGATTCCACATCTGTCATATGTTGGCGATGCAACGATTGGTGTGGGCAGCAATATTGGCGCAGCAACGATCTTTGTTAATTATGACGGAGTTGAAAAGCATCACACTATGGTGGGTGATCAGGTCCGTATTGGTAGCGACACAATGCTTGTGGCACCGGTCTCAATTGGAGATGGTGCATATACAGCGGCTGGATCAGTAATTACAGAAGATGTCCCGGCTGGAGCAATTGGTGTTGGCAGAGCGAAGCAAAGAAATGTATTAGATTGGGTTCTGCGCAAGCGCCCAGGAAGTAAATCCGCACAAGCCGCCGAAGCAAGTACGAAGAAGGGCTAGAGATATGAGCGAGATCCGTTTATCTTCTGAAAAAAGATTGCGCCTATTCGCAGGCCGCGGATTTCCTGAACTAGCTGATGAAGTAGCTGCCGAGCTTGGCATTCCTTTAACACCAATGTCTGCATATGATTTTGCAAACGGTGAAATCTTTGTTCGCTTCGAAGAATCTGTTCGCGGTTGCGATGCATTTGTTATTCAAAGCCACACCAATCCTGTTAACAAGCAAATCATGGAGCAGTTGATCATGGTTGATGCTTTAAAGCGCGCATCTGCAAAGCGCATCACAGTGGTTACACCTTTTTATGGTTACGCACGTCAAGATAAGAAAAGCCGTGGTCGCGAGCCAATCACAGCGCGCTTAATGGCTGATTTGTTTAAGACAGCAGGAGCTGACCGTTTGATGGCTGTTGATCTGCACACTTCACAAATTCAAGGTTTCTTTGATGGTCCTGTTGATCACTTGTTCGCACTTCCGATGCTTGCAAATTATGTTGGCGGCAAGGTTGATCGCACACGTTTAACAATTGTTTCTCCTGACTCAGGTCGAGTTCGTGTTGCAGAGCGTTGGTCAGATCTACTTGGTGGTTGCCCAATCGCCTTTATTCACAAAATGCGTGATCCACGTGTGCCTAATGAATCAATCACAGGTCGTGTCGTTGGTGATGTGGTCGGACAAACCTGCGTAGTTATTGATGACATGATCGACACAGCAGGCACAATTACCAAGGCAGTAGATGCGTTATTTGATGCAGGTGCTGCAGATGTAATCATCGCTGCAACTCACGCTGTGTTTAGTGGTCCTGCAGTTGATCGCTTGAAGAACAGCCGTGCATCAGAAGTTGTCATCACAAATACTCTGCCAATTACAGAGGATCAAAAATTCGATAATTTGACCGTGCTTTCAATTGCTCCACTTCTAGGGCGCGCGATCCGCGAGGTTTTTGAGGATGGATCAGTTACAAGCCTGTTTGATGGTCATTCCTAAGCCTGAATTTGCTTCAAGGCTGGCCTAAAAGATACTGTTCGACCTGTTCCGGCGAGGGTAGCGAATAGCTTTCCGTGATCGACGGGTAAGGGATTTTTCTCCTGCTGGAACTTTGTGTACGCACCGAAGAACCGGGAATAACTAGGAGATAAAAAATGGCAGAAGTAAAGATCGTCGGAACCACTCGTACTGAATTTGGTAAGGGCGCATCACGTCGCGCACGTCGCGATGGTTTAGTTCCTGCTGTTATCTACGGTCACGGAGAAAAGCCACTACACATCACTCTTCCTGCAAAGGAACTTGGCGTTGCTCTCAAGCAGTCAAACGTTCTTCTAGACATCACAATTGATGGCAAGAATGAGCTAACTCTTCCAAAGGTAATCGTTCGCGATTTCCTTAAGCAGATCCTTGAGCACGTTGACCTAGTTTTGGTTCGTCGCGGTGAGAAGGTCGTTGTTTCAGTTCCTGTTCACACAGTTGGTGAGCACGATCGTGATGGAATTCTTGAGCACGTACACAACACAATCGATGTACGCGTTGACGCATCATCTATCCCAAGCTTCCTAGAAGTAGATATTCAAGGTCTTGCCGCAGGTTCTTCAAAGTACGCAGCAGATGTTGTTCTACCAGCAGGCGTTGAACTCGAATCTGATCCAAAGACAATCGTTGTTCACCTATCTGAGAAGTCAACTGCAGTTTTAGAAGAAGTAGCAGCACCAGCAGCAACAGATGCTGCAGCACCTGCTGCAGATGCAGAGAAGAAGGACGCTTAACCCTTAGGCTTTGTTGTTATGACGTGGTTGGTAGTGGGCCTGGGTAATCCAGGAGATCAATACGCTGCCACACGTCATAACATCGGCCAGATGGTGATTGATGAATTAGCTAGTCGCCATTCAATCAAGTTTTCATCACACAAATCCCGCACAGATATTGCCGCTTATAAGTTAGATGCGGGCACCCATTCAATAATTCTTGCTAAATCAAAAAGCTACATGAATGAGACTGGCGGACCAATTAAAGCCCTGGCTAATTTTTATTCTGTTGAGCCAGAAAACATAATTGCATTACATGATGAATTAGATATTCCTTTTGCTGCCATTCGGACCAAGTTTGCCGGCGGGGACAATGGCCACAATGGTTTGAAATCAATGACATCAGCATTTGATGGGCCTGATTACTACCGGGTTCGCTTAGGTATTGGACGCCCAATGGGCCAGCAAGATCCAGCAGATTTTGTTTTAAAAGCTTTTTCAAAGGTTGAACAAAAAGATTTGGGTGAGTTTATTGATCGTGGCGCAGATGTTGTGGAATCGCTTATTTCAAAAGGTTTAGAAGCAACACAATCTGCATTTAATAGCTAAATCAGCCAGTATTACGAAGGCCTGCTGCAACACCATTAATAGTTAGCAATAGTGCACGGCGCAGTACTGGATCTGCAGAATCACCAGCATCACGAACGCGCTTGAGCAAGTTGATTTGCAATAAATGTATTGGTGAAAGATAAGCATCACGAACTTGCAATGTTCTAGCCAAAATTTCCTGATCGCCAAGCAAAGCTTTCTTGTCTGTCAGTTTCAGGATCTCTTCGACAGTTAACTCAAATTCAGCTTGGATTTTGTCCAGGAAGTGATGAAGTTCTACAGGAACAAGCGTTTCCACATAACGCTTTGCAAGAGACAAATCTGTCTTTGCAAGTGTCATTTCCACGTTACTAATAAAGGTGGTGAAGAAGTGCCACTCTTTGAGCATGTGAGCCAAAAGTTCTGAATGACCGGCTTCGCGTGCTGCTTTAAGACCCGATCCCACACCAAACCAACCAGGCACAATTTGGCGTGACTGAGTCCATCCAAATACCCAAGGAATCGCACGCAGAGAATCAAGACCACCTGCAGCATCTGGGCGACGTGATGGACGTGAGCCCAAGAACATGTCTCCTAGCTGTTCAACAGGAGTAGATGCATAGAAGTAAGCCGGCAAATCTGGTTGATCAATCAGTGATCGATATTGCTTAAATGAAGCGTCACTGAGCAATTGCATGCAATCGCCCCAGGACTTCAACTCTGCAGGAGTTTGTCGTGGACCACGATTTAAAACAGTTGCTTCTAGTGATGCGGCCAAAGTTAATTCAACGTTTTCGCGGGCAAGAGAAGAAAGCGCGTACTTGTCACTAATTACTTCGCCTTGCTCGGTCATCTTTATATGACCATCAACTGATCCCCATGGCAATGCGATCAACGCTTCATATGTTGGTCCGCCGCCGCGGCCCACAGAACCACCTCGACCATGGAATAAACAAAGCTTGACGCCATGCTTCATCGCAACATCTCGCAATGAACGCTGAGCACGGTGGATTTCCCACTGGCTCGTTGCAATACCGGCATCCTTATTGGAATCTG
>Ga0214917_10003059_pt1 | contig 19758 bp, 2 predicted proteins | sample LL_1208_BB_MetaG_FD_177983 | JGI IMG/M metagenome (GOLD analysis project Ga0214917, IMG submission 177983) | Freshwater microbial communities from Lake Lanier, Atlanta, Georgia, United States - LL_1208_BB | ecosystem: Environmental > Aquatic > Freshwater > Lake | place: USA: Georgia | collected...
GTCGCGGCGTTCGGCTCCTCCACGCCCAACGGCAGCTACGGCATCGACGGCTCCGTGATCATCTCCGCCACCCTGTCCGAGCCGGTGCAGGCGGGCGGGGCGCTGCAGGTGACGCTCAACACCGGGGCCACCGTCGTCCTCAGGGCGGACGCGCAGGGCAGCCTCCTCACCGGCACCTACCGGGTCAGACCGGGCGACGCGACGGCCGATCTCGACATCACCGCCTTCCAGCCCTCCGCGGATCAGCCCCTCCTCGACCTCGCCGGCAACGCCCTCGGCAGCACCACGCTCCCGGCCGCCCCCAACAGGCTCAAGGACACCGCCGACATCGTGATCACCGGCGGCATCTCCGCCACGGCCACGGGCTTCAGTTCCACCACCACGAACGTGCCGGACAAGAAGGCCACCGTGCTGTCCATCCCGATCACCTTCAACACTCCCGTGACCGGCGTCGCCGTCGGTTCCTTCCGGCTCTTGCTCAACGGCCGCAGCGTGTCGCTCACCGGAGCGACCGTCTCGGGCAGCGGTGCCGCATACACGCTCACGCTCCCGGCCGGCAGGACCTGGCTCAAGGGCATCTACTCGCTCCAGATCCTGCCGGCCGGCATCAGGGCCACCGCCAACCAGGCCGTGATGGCGACCGCATCCACCATCTCCTGGGGCAACGGCGCCAGCGTCACCCCGCGGACCAGGGCCTTCGCCGGCGTCTGACCCGCGGGCAGAGGGATCGCCGCCGCAAGCCGCCGGCATTCTCGCCACATTTTGCCCAGACTTCCGACCGGGTGCGGCCGCATTCTTTGCCCATTCTGCCCGACGCGAACCCCAGGCAGAACCCTACCGGGGCATGACCGGCACGACCGATCCAACCGATCGTCACGGCATACTTCACGGAGACAGCAACGATGGCGGTTCGATCCTGCATGGCCCGGCCGGGCGCCGGGATGACGACGATCACGGCGACGGGTGTCGCCGGCGTGATGGGCATGGTGCTGGCTTGCGGGCTCGGCGTGCAGCCGTCGCTCGCGGCTCCCGGCGGCTGGGACGGCACGGAACCCCGTTCGGTGCTCGCTCAGCCCAAGGCTCAGCCTGTCAGCCGGAGCCGGACGCAGCCGGGGAATGCCGCGACTTCCCGGGGACTCCCACCCGGTTTCGCCCAGGACCGGACCATGTCCGGTATCCCCGGTGGCCGCGTCGTCTCCGATCGGGCGGTCAACGACCCATACGACTCCTCGGCCCAGTCTTCGTCCCAAGCATCGATCCACGACGGCGGAGCCGTCATCGGCTCGCCCGAAGCCGTGGCACCTTTGCCCCCTGGCGACGACTATGCATCCATCGATGACGCCGGCCAGTATGGCCAGTACCCGGATCCGACGGCGGGCCATCCGGGCGACTCCTACGCCTACGCCGGTCCCTACGACGACGATTACGCAGCGGAGCAGCCCGGCGTTGCGGCCTGCGGCAATCCCGTCTGCCAGGGGGGCTGCGAGATGTGCCGGGCCGCCGCCCACGGCGACCCTGCCTGGCGGTTCAACCGCCGCTGCGAGCCGCGCGGGCTGCTGCAGAGGATCTTCGACAGCTGCAATCTGGTCGACGACGCCGGCCTCTGGACCGGCCGGGCCGACGCGCTCATCCTCTACCGGGGCGCCCCCGCTTTCCGGCCGCTCTACGTCATCAACGGCGGCAACACCAACGCGCTGAACGCCAACCAGTTGGAGAGCCTGGCCGCCGTCGGCCCCCGGGTGTCGCTCTTTCGCAAGGACGCCCAGCACTGCGGGACGGCCTGGGAAGGCACCTACATCTATTCCGGAAGCTTCGTCTCCCAGCGCACCCTGCCGCCGACGGCGGGCGGCTACGACCTCGCGGCGCCGGGCATCTTCGGGCTCCTGACGCCGAATCCCCAGGGCGGCCTCGATACAGCCACGGCCCGCCTGGTCGGATCCCTCCAGAGCGCCGAGCTCAACCGCCGCTGGGCGCTGGGCTCGTGCACCCAGCTGATCGGCGGCTTCCGCTGGATCCAGTGGCAGGAGAGCCTCGCGATCTCCGACACCTACGCCGCCGGCACCCAGGATTTCGGCCAGGACTTCTACAACACGCGGTGCGTCAACGACCTCTACGGCGGTCAGATCGGCCTCGATTCGCTGCTCTGGGCGCCGGCCAAGTGCTTCCGCCTCGAGGGGCTCGTCAAGGCGGGCATCTACTACAACAACGCCGTGCAGAACTCTTCGCTGAACCAGACGGGCGCGGGAGCGCCCTATTCCAACGCGGTGAGCGTCGGCCAGTCGCCCGCTTCGTGCGCCTTCGCCGGCGAGCTGGGCCTGACCGGCGTGATCCCGGTCTGCTGCAACTGGGATTTCCGGTTCGGCTACTTCGGCCTCTGGCTCACCTCGATCGCCCAGCCGGCCAACCAGCTGAGCGGCCAGGTGCTCGACCAGGGCGCACCGGCGGCCGTCGGCTCGCTGGCGACCAACGGCAACGTCGTCCTGCAGGGGCTCTCCCTGGGTCTCGAGGGCCGGTGGTAGCGGACGGGAGGCCGGCCCAGCCACCGGTCGGATGCGGCGGCTCGCGGCCGGGATCAAAGACCCTTTTTCGCGGCCGTTCCGGATCGGGAATCGATATCATGGCCGCTCCGCGGGCCGGAAAGCCCGAAAATCCGGCGCTCACCGGTGCCGGGGGGCCGTCGGGCAGGCCGACCGTGCGTCCCGTGCAATCTGTGCCGGTTTGCCGTCGTCGATTCGCGACTCGCCGCCAGGAAAACCGTTGAATATACGAACAAACGAAAGCTTGCTGCGTATGGGGGTTTACCCTTTACTTGACGAAGGGTGGGGGAACGGCCCTTCCGCCGCAAACCCCCCATTCCTCCCAGGCCCTGCCAGCTTCACCGGGGACTAACCAGATGCTTCGCTCCCTGTCCGGCCTGTTTTCATCGCACCGAGGCCGCGGCACGTCCCCCGCCCGGAGGGCTCGCCGGCCGGCTCCCTCCCGATTCGGCACCGCGCTGTCGGTCCAGCAGTTGGAGCAGCGGCACGCGCTCGCCTTCACGGTCAACACGGTGTCGCTGTCCACCTCGCCCACGCCCGCGGGCACATTTGGCTACATCATCTCCATCGACGATTCCGGCGTGAACCAGCAGCACGTCTACATGGCGACGACGGCCGACGGCGAGTTCTTCATCGACACCGACCCGAACTTCGCCAGCCCGAACCTGCAGCGCCGCACGAACGCCGGCAACTGCACGACGATCCTGGTCACGTCGTCGAACTCGCTGTTCACGTCGGGCGCCTTTGGATTGACCCCCGACGCGATCGCCGGCAGCACGCCGGGTTTCGCCGTCAGCACATTTCCCGGCCCGACCAACGGCAGCCTGCCCCACGCGTTCACGTTCGTGGGATCCGCCACGACGATCCCCAACCAGCGACTACTCGTCGATCTCTCCCCGGCCGGCTCCTCGATCGACATCGGCGCCCAGTGGCAGGGGAGCCGCGGCTACTGTCCCGGTGGCATCCAAGGGCAGACCACCGAGTGGACCGCGTACGCGAACTACGGTGGCGGCTCTACGACGACAGGCCAGATCGCCCTCTTCGCCACCAACGTCAGCATCGATGCCGATGTCTCGGTCCAGCCCACCCAGCCGCCCAATAGTGCCTCGACCGTCTCCCGATTCACGGCCGACGCCAGCGCGGGCGGGTTCGCGGGCCGGCCGAACTTCGGCAGAAACAACATCTCGGCGACGTCGACCGGCACGAACAACGTCGTGACGCTGGCCATCGCGACGGACGCCGCCTGGCTGGCGCCGGGCATGACGGTCACGGGCGGCGGCCTGCCGGCGGGCACGACGATCACGTCGGTGGCCGGCACCTCTGTCACGTTGTCCAACGCGGCTGCTGCGGGCGGGCTGACGTTCAATGCACGCACCCCGAACGAACCGGTCCGCAACCTCAACGTCAACGCCGACATCACGACGAAGACCTCGACCGGTGCAGTTGGCCCCGGCACCGTGAGGTTCAACGTGAGCGGAACCGACACGATCCCGGGCGTCATCAGGGTCGCGCCGTCGGCGGTCGTGACGGCCAGCGTCGTGGACGTCACGGCGGCCGGAACCGACGTCCGCTACGAAGGCACCATCAACGGCGACGTGCAGACCTATCTGCTCAACGCAGCGTCGACCACCGACTCGAACACCTACACCTTCACCACGCTCTCCTCCGCGACCGGCCTGCAGTCGGGCACGCTGGCGTCGACGGGCAACATCGGCATCACGATGGGCAATCCCGCCGGCGGCACGGTGAACCTGCGGACCGCCGCCAACAGGCTCGCGTTCACCTCCGCGGCGGTGTCCGGCCAGCAGCCGCCGCCGTATTCCGTGACACTGTCCGACACCGACAACCTGCAGATCACGTCGGTCGCCAGCAGCAGCGGCCCGATCTCGATCACCACCGGCACTCCCGGCGTGGCGGGGAGCGGCAGCCTGACGATCGCGGGCAGCGCCTTCCAGACGGCCGGCGACCTGCGTCTCACCGCGTACGGCTCGCTGAACCTCGGCGGCTCGATCGGCACATCGAACGGCGACATCCGGCTACAGGCCGACACCCTGACGCTCGCCAGCCTCGTGACGGCAGGCGGTGGCGGCGACGTGCAGTTGTTCACGAACACCGGCGACACGACCGTCAACGCGCTCTCGCGCGCCGGCGGCTCGGTCATCAGGTCGGTGCGGGTCGCGTCGGAGAAGAGCTACAACCTGTCGTTCTTCGGGGCATGGACGGTGAACAACGTGCCGCTCGCCGACAAGGACCGGGTGCTGTTCAAGAACCAGACGAACGCCACCGAGAACGGCGTCTACGCCTACAACGCGGTAACGGGCGAAATGAAGCGGGCGACCGATCTGGACACAGCTGCGGAGTTCGTGCCCGGCTTCGTCGTCTACGCGGTCGAGGGCGACACGTCGAATCCCGGCATGCCGAGCCTCAGTCAGGAGGGCGGCTGGGTGTTCCAGAATCCTGTCCAGCCGGTCTTCAGTGGCACGGGAATCAACCAGACGTCGTTGAGCTTCGTGCCCGTGTCGGTGCCGGTCGCGTACACGAACGTCCGGCTCGCGACCACCGCCGCGCAGGGCAACGTCACCCTCTCGGGCTCGCAGACGATCGATGGCACGCTGGCCGTGCCGGGAGACCGGGTGCTGGTGAAGAATCAGGACAACGCGGCCGAGAACGGGGTCTACGTCGCGGCGACGGGGTCTTGGAAGCGGGCGGGCGACGCCAGCTCGCCGGCGACGCTCGTGGCCGGCGGCTACGTCTTCGTCACCGGCGGTACCCAGCAGAGCGGAACGGGCTGGGTGCTCGCGAACGACGCCATCAGCGTCGGCACGACGCAGCTCTTCTTCCTGCCGTTCACCCAGCAGGACCGCCTTCCGGCCCTGCCTCCCAAGACGATCCCGTTTTGGGCGCCGCAGAACGTGCTCAGGGACGTCGACGTCGCGTCGACCGGCGACCTGGTGCTGGCTGGCAAGCAGTCCGTGGACGGCATCCTGCTCGTGGGCGGCGAGCGGGTGCTCGTGAAGAACCAGATCGACCCCACGCAGAACGGCGTCTACGACGTCCCGGCACCCGTCGCCGGCACCATCGGGGCGTGGACCAGATCGACCGACGCCGACACGAACGCGAAGCTGGTGCGGGGCACGGTCACCTACGTCCTCCGGGGAACACAGAGCGGCGGCACCTCGTGGAACTTCGACGACTCGGTCCGGCGGCTGGGCGCGACGTCCCTCAACAGCACGTTCGTCACCGGGCTCACCTCGACCACCGGACTCTTCTCCGGCATGCTGGTTACGGGTGACGGCATCCCCGCCAACACGACGATCGCTTCCGTCGTCGACAACACGACGGTGCGGCTGTCGACGGTCGTGCCCGCATCGCAGGCCTCCGTGCCGCTCCTGTTCACGCCGCTGGCCGCCACGGTGCTCGGCGCGACGCCCATCGCATTCCTGCCCGCCGCTGGGGACATCAGCATCGCGTCCGCCCGCAGCGTCGGTGGCGCGTCGCGGTTGCAAGGCGCGGCCGCCCTGCTCGTCGGCGGCACGGTCGCCGGGGTCGGCCAGGCCGCGAGCACGATCAACGCCCGCATCGCCGTCGGCTCCCTCACAGCCTCAGCGCCCGCAGGCGTGACGCTCGACAACTCGACCGCCGTCGACCTCGCCAGCGTCGGCACGACGATCGCCGGCCCGGTCTCCGTGTCGGCGAACGGCACCATCACGGCGACGAGCGTCACCGCCAAGGGCGGCGCCGCCGCAGCCGACGCCGTCGCCCTGACGAGCGTCTTCGGCGACGTGGTCCTCCGCTCGATCACGGCCAACAGCGGGATCGTGAGGGTGACGTCCGTCAACGGCGGAATCGAGCTTCCCGCGACGGGCAGCATCGTCACGAATGGCTCCGTGTTCGTGACGGCCGACACGCAGGCTCCGGCGGATAATCCGGCGAGGCGCAGCATCAAGCTGGCCGGGCGGATCGCGGCCCTCGGCGCGGGCAGCAATGCGTCGATCTCTTCTGCCAACGGCACAGTGGACATCACGGCCACCGCCGACATCAGCGCCCAGGATCAGTTGAAGCTCTTCGCACCGGTCGGCCCCGTCACCATCGCGACGTCGAAGTTCACGGGTGACCGGCTGAGTTGGACCGCCGCCGGCAATCTCTTCAGCCCGTTGGCCGGCTTCCGCTCGGTCAACGTGACGCGGACGGACGATGGTCCGCTCACCATCAATTCCTCGATCGCCGGTACGCTCACGGTCGAGGGCGCCGCCACGCAGAACGGCTCGATCGTCGTGACCGCCCCCGACATCCTCGTCACCGGCACCGTCCGCGCGGGCGACAGCGGCCTGCCCGGCAACGACGATGACGTCTCGCTCACGGCCACCGCCGGCAACGTGCTGGTCGACGCGGGCATCACGGCCTCCAGAAGCGTCTCGCTCACGGCCACAGGCATCGTCTCGTTCGACGCTGCCGCCGCCGCCGCGTCGCTGGTCACGGCGCCGGGTGGCGTCACCTTCAACGCCACCGGCACCACCAAGCTCAACACGAGCACGAGCCGGCTCGATGGCACGCTCGCCGGCACCGGGGCCACGCTGACCGTGGTCGAGGCCGACGGCATCACCGTCGGCGACGTGAAGCTCACCGGGACCGGCGGCACCGCCACGATCACCGCGGGCACGGCGACGACCCTCGGCAACGTGGTGCTGGAGAAGTTGGACGTCGGCTCCACCGGTACGGCGACGGTCACGGCGTTCGGCAGCATCTCGGGAGCATCCACCGCGCCTGCCGACCTCGTCGCCGGCACCGCGACGCTTCTCGCCAACGGCGGCAACAACGCGATCACGCTCCGCACGAACGTGAGCGGCGGGATCACCGCCACGGCACCGCAGACGATCGCCATCAACAACATCGCACCGCTGGTCGTGCAGTCGCTGACCAGCTCGGGCGGCGGGATCAAGCTCACCGCGGCGGGCGGCGTCACGCAGGCTCCTTCCGGCAGGATCAGCGCGAGCAGCGGCACCGGGCTCCTCGACGTCACCGCCTCCGATGACGTCGTGCTCACCAACGCCACCAACGACGTGAATGCCCTGTCGATCACGACCACCGTCGCCAACAAGAACGTCTCATACACCGACGCCAACGGCCTGGTCGTCGGCGGGACGGGAATCCAGCTCGCGAAGCCCGGCATCGTCACGCTCAACGTCCTCGCCGGACAGCTGACGCAGGCCGCGAACGCCAAGATCACCGCCACCACGCTCAACGTCACGGCGGCCGCCGGCGCCGTCACGCTCGCCGATCCCGCGAACGACGTGGACAACGTGGCGATCTCCGCCCCGAACCAGGCGATCAGCTATCGCGACGCCAACGGCTTCGCCGTCGCCGCGCCCGTCTCCGGCACCTACGGGATCGACGGCGCCGCGGTCACGCTGGTCGCCGGCGGGGCCGTCACCCAGGCCGCGCCGATCAACGCGACCACGCTCGACCTCACCGGCAACGGCACGGCGATCGCGCTGACCAACGCCGGCAACAAGATCGGCACGCTCAAGGCCGCCAATGGGGCCGGCGCGATCTCGGTCGTCGATTCGAGCCTGGGGCTCGTCCTCGATGGAATCGTCGGCGGTGCCGTGACGCTCGCGTCGACGGGCAGCGGCCCGATCACGCAGGCCACGGGCACGAGCCTCGACGTGGCCACGCTCGATGTCACCGGCAACGGCCAGGCCGTCACGCTGACGAACGCCGGCAACAGGGTCGGCACGTTCAAGGCGACGAACGGCTCCGGCGCGGTCACCCTCACCGATTCAAACCTCGGCCTCGTCCTCGACGCCGTCACGGGCGGTGCGGTGACGATCAACACCGCCACGGCCGCCGGCACCGTGACACAGGCCGCGGGAGCGGCCATCACCGCGACCACGCTCGACGTCACCGGCAACGGCCAGGCGATCACGCTGACGAACGCCGGCAACAGGATCGGCACGCTCAAGGCTGCCAACGCTGCGGGCGACATCTCCGTGTCCGACTCCGACCTGGCACTCGTGCTCGACGCGGTCACCGGCGGCGTCGTGACGATCAACACGGCCGCGGCGGCCGGCACGATCTCGCAGGCCGCAGCCGCGGCCATCAACGCCGCCACCCTCGACGTCACCGGCAACGGCCAGGCGATCACGCTCGCGAACGCCGCCAACAAGGTCGGCACCTTCAGGGCGGCCAACGGCTCCGGCGCGGTGTCGCTCACCGACTCCACCCTCGGGCTCGTCCTCGACGCCGTCACGGGCGGCCTCGTGACGATCGTGTCCACGGGCAACGCCGCGATCACGCAGTCGGCCGCGGTCAACGCCGCGACGCTCGACGTCACCGGCAACGGTCAGGCTGTCACGCTCACCAACGCCGGCAACAAGGTCGGCACCTTCAAGGCCGCCAACGGATCCGGGGCGGTCTCGCTCACCGACTCCGACGCGGACCTCGTCCTCGGCGCGATCACCGGCGGGGCGGTGACCATCCTGTCGACCGGCGACGGGGCCGTCACCCAGTCAGCCGCGATGCAGGCGACGTCGCTGACCGTCAACCGCAGCGACGCCACCGTGGCACCGATCACGCTCGATAACGCGGCCAACAACGTCGCCACGCTGGCGTCGGCCGCGAACGCCGCGGGCGACGTCACGTTCGTCACGCAGGGCACCTTCTCCTCGGGACCGGTCACGGCCGGCACGGTGACCGTCGGAGACGGCAACATCCTGCTCAAGTCGGTGTCGGGCAACATCAACGTCAACGGCAACCTGACGGCCGAGAACGATCGCGTCACACTCGAGGCCCGCAACGGATCCTTCACGCTGGCCAACGGCGTCATCATCGACGCGGCGATGTTCGTCTACTACACGCTGACGACGCCATCCCCCGATCCCACGACCGCTCCCGCGGGCACCTATCCGCCCATCGTGGCCGCCAACGGCGACCTCACGATCGGCAGCCTCGTGAACCCGCAGCCGGTCACGTTCGGAAGCTACAGCACCACCGGCAACATCACGATCATCGGCACGTCGGTGACCATCACCGGCCTGCTGCAGACGCTCGGCGCCGGGAAGACCGTCTCGATCGTCGCGACCTCCGGCATCATCGACTTCACGGGTGCCGGCGGCATCGACAACGCCCCCGCCCTGAACGGCACGACCTCGCTCTTGGCGAGTCTCGGCAGGGTGACCGGCCTCGCCTCGACGCAGCTCTCCGGCGGCTCGACCACGATCACGGTGGGGCAGCCCCTCACGTTCACCGGCGGCATCGCGGCCAACACGCTCTCGGCCGCCGCGGCCGGCAGCGCGATCAGCCTCACGGGCGCGAACCAGCTCGGCTCCTTCGCGAGCAGCAATGGCTCGGGCAACGTGACCGTGAACGACTCGACCGGATCGCTCGTGCTCGGTGCGATCACCGGCGGCGCGGTCACGGTCACCGCGGCCGGGGCTGTCACCCAGTCGGCCGCGGTCACCGCGACGACCCTCGACGTCACCGGCACCGGCCAGGCGATCACGCTCACCAACGCCGGCAACAAGGTCGGCACGTTCCGGGCCGCGAACGCCGCCGGCGCCGTCTCCCTGAAGGACTCCAACGGCGGCCTCGTGCTCGACGGCATCACGGGCGGCACGGTGACGATCGACAGCCTCACCGGCAACGGCACCATCACCCAGACGGCCGCGGTCACCGCCACGACCCTCGACGTCACCGGCAACGGCCAGGCGATCACGCTCACCGACGCCGGCAACAAGATCGGCACGTTCCGGGCCGCGAACGCCGCCGGCGCCGTCTCCCTGAAGGACTCCAACGGGGCCCTGGTGCTCGATACGCTCACCGGCGGTGCGGTGACGATCGACAGCCTCACGGGCAACGGCACGATCACCCAGTCCGGGGTGATCAACGCCGCGACGCTCGACGTCACCGGCAACGGCCAGGCCGTCGTCCTGAACACGCAGAACAACAAGATCGGCACGTTCACGGCGGCCAACGCCGCGGGCGATATCGCGGTGAAGGATACCGCCGCCGGTCTCGTCCTCGGCGCGATCACCGGCGGCCTGGTCACGGTGCAGTCGACCGGCAACGCGGCGATGACGCAGTCGGGGGCGATCACGGCGGCCACGCTCGACGTGACGGGCAACGGCACCTCGATCACGCTCAACACGCAGAACAACGCGATCGGCGAGTTCCGGGCGGCCAACGGCGGTGGGGCCGTGTCGGTGAATGACACGGTCGGCGGCCTCGCCCTGGGCACCATCACCAGCGGCGGCCTGACGGTGGCCGCCGCCGGGCCGCTGGCCGTGAATCAGTCGCGGGTGGTGGCAACAGGCAACGTCAAGCTCTCCACCGCGGCCGGCGGACTGACGGTCACGGGCCCGCAGCCCGGCGGCCTGCTCTCGAGCGTTACGCAGATCGACCTGTCCGCGGTGCAGGGGCCGATCGCGCTGGTCGACGGCGGCCGGATCGTGGCTCCGAAGGTGATCGGCAACGGCCAGAGCATCCAGGTCGGCGGCACCGTCACCACGGCCAGCGGCTTGAACCAGGCCGTCTCCACGGTCAACGCGCTGCAGCCGATCGCGGGCTCGACCTACGAGATCGTGGTGGGGGCCGACATCCCCCTGACGCAGACGCTGGCCATCACCAGCCCCGTCCTTCTCCGGGGCAACGCGGGCGTGCAGTACATCCTCAGCAACGGTGGCGGCGTCACGACCGGACTGTCGCTGAACTCCGGCGCCAGCGGCAGCACGGTCCGCGACCTCGCCTTCAGCGGCTTCTCCGCGAACGGGATCCTGCTGTCGTCGGCCCAGCGGGTGAATGTGACCAACGTGGTGATCAGCAGTTCGGGCGTCACCGGCGCGGGCCTGACGCTGACCGGCAACAGCACCGGCACGACGGTCCTCGGCAACACGTTCAACAACAATCCCTACGCCATCCGGCTGACGGGCGCGACCGGCGCCACGGTCGGTGGCACCCTCGCCGGGCAGGCCAACACCGTGAACAACTCGAGCAAGGCCGGCGTCTTCGCCAGCGGGTTCTGCACGAACTCGCAGATCATCAAGACCGCGTTCACCCGCACCCCGGTGCCCTACAACGTGTCGACCGCCCGCAACCTGAAGATCGTGAAATGAGCCGCCGAACGGCAGCGGGTGGGCCGGGGGCCGGGGGAGCCACGGGCCGCCGACGGCCGTCCGACGCGGCGCTCCCGCGCCAAATCCTTGCAATCACGATGAATCCAGCCTCAACTCGACGGACTGCTCGAGAGTCGACCATCTGGCACCCGAGCGGAGGCCCACCGGCCTCCATCGTCGTTTCCAAACCGTTCCACCGATCCATCCTCGCGTCGTTGCCTGCACAGCCTGCATAGGAAGTCTCCCATGCGATTCGGAAGTCTCTTCGACCGGTCTCGCAAGCCCATCCGCCGCGCAGGCCGACGTCCCGAACGATCGCGACGGATCGTGGATCAGGGGATGCGGTTCCAGCGGCTCGAGGAGCGGCTCGCGCTCGCCGTGAATTACGTCATCATGCCGCTCACGAGCGGCACGACCTCGCTCACCAGCACGGCGTTCGCCTACGACATCGTCATCAACGACAACCCGAGCGTCTCGGATCCGATCTCGAACCCCTTCGGCTCAGGATTCGGCACCGGGCAGGACGCCTACATCCGAGGCGGCACGGGAAACCTGTTGCTTTCCGACAACGGCAGTTTCCTGAATGCCATCCCGGTGACGACGCAGGGCGGCAACACCGTGAACTTCGGCTCGGGAACGTCGACGCCCATCGGTGCGCCGTCGACGCTCTTCGTCTCCACCGGCGACTACCAATCGAGGCTCACCGCCTCGCTCGGGTCCGTGTCTGGAACGGCCACCGCCGGCGGCAATACGCTCACATTCACCGGCGGCCTCAACGCGCAACGCACGTTCGCGGTCGGCCAGACCCTGTTCTCGGCGAACATCACGGGCGGCAGTTCCACCATCGCCACCATCAACAGCGCCTCGCAGATCACGATCGCCGGCACCTTCATCGCCGCAGGCGCGACGCCCCTCGAAATGGGCATCCCCACGGCGGCCTCCCAGCCGTTCGCCGGCACCAGCGGCATGACCGCCGTCTCGACGACGGCCGGCAGCACGACGATCTCGATGGCGTCCACAGCCCAGCTGCGCGTCGGCATGCTGGTCACCGGCTCGGGCATGGCCGGCGGCACCTATATCAACGCGATCGATCCGAATGGCACCGATGCCACCCTCAGTCAGGCGGCCACGCTCACGAACACCGCCGCGTACCTGAAGTTCAGCGCCGGCCTCAACGGCACCCAGATCTTCACCACCGGGACGGGCGCGTACCGGTTCTATCTGCCGATCCCCTATCCCCACGCGGTATCGGGCTCCGTGTCGTCGAGCGCCAACTCCGGCCGATTCGACTTCGGCTCCTTCGGCCTCGCGCCGAGCGGTGCCGGATCCAACGGCAGCCTCGTCGGCCTGCAGTCCGTGACGCAGCCCACGGGCACCACCTTCGCGGCCCCGGTGTGCGGCGGCAATCTCAACACGATGACGACCCAATATGACGCCAGCCGCAACGCGAGCTTCATCACGTTCAACTTCTACAGCAACGCCACGGGCAATGCGGCTCAGGCGGTCAACAACCTGAACATCTCGCTCGACCCGTACGTCGCCTCCCGGGTGACGAACGCGAAGCCCGAGAGCGTGACGATCGTCGCCGGCCAGACGGTCAACCAGCGGTTCATGGTCGACTTCGCGGTGCCGAACTCGACGGTCAACATCAACAGCCCGCTCACCAGCCAGGCCGACGCCAACAATCCCGGCGTCATCGACGGCTACGACCCGATCGACCTGACGTCGACGAATATCTACGTCAATCAAGACACGACGAGCCTGGCGCAGCTGTCGATCGGCCGCTTCAACCGCAATCTGGGCGTCTCCAGCCCGATCTACGGCCCCGAGTTCACCCGGGCGGCCTTGGCGGGCTTTGGCACGGGCGTCGCGCCGCCGGTCTCGAACGTGAACGTCAACGCCACCGTCTCGGCCGCCAACTACCGGATCCAGATGGACGGCACCACTCCCGCAGCGGGAACGACCACAACGCATGGCACGTTCACCGTCAGCCAGCAGGGCTCGCTCGTGGGATCGAGCGGCGGCACGTCCTCGGCCAGCGACGTGACGTTCAATGCCATCTACACGGACATTACCTATCTCGGCGACGTGCGGGCCGTGACGCACAACTACCTGATCACGGCCCCCGGTTCGGCCGACCAATACGACTTCACGACTCGGGATGCCGTGACGGGCAACCAGTCGGGACTCGTCGTGGCCGACACGATGGTGATGACGCTCAGCGCCCCGCAGGGGGGCAAGGTCGATCTCAGCACGGCGCTCAACACGCTGCGCTTCGACTCCGGCACCGCCGACGACATCCCCTACAACTACACCGTGTCGATCGCGGATGCCGGAGCGCTCGTCGTCAACGCCGTGGCCGCCAGCAGCGGACCGATCTTCATCCAGGCCACGGGCGACCTGACCGTCAGCAACGCCGCCGTTCAGACGGTCGGCGACATCACGCTGCAGGCGGGTGGCACCCTGAGCGTCGCTGGAAACATCGTCTCCGGCAACGGGCTCGTGTCGCTCGTCGCCCCGTCCCTCGCCCTCACCGGCACGCTGACCAGCGGCGGCATCCAGGGTGCGTCGCTCCTCACCAGCACCGGAGGCTCGAGCGCCGCCGCCCTCGTCCGCGCCGGCGGCATCGTGAAGCGATCCGTGCGACTGGCCTCGGAGAAGAGCTACACGCTCTCCACGTTGGCCAACGGCACGTCGTTCGGCGGCGGCACCGTTGTCACAGGCGATCGGATCCTGCTCAAAAACCAGACGGTCCCGACCGAGAACGGCATCTACGTGGTGCAGGCGGCAGGCAGCCCCGTGCGGGCCACGGACGCCAGCACGGCGGCCGGCTTCGTGGCCGGCATGAACGTCTTCGTCCGCGAGGGCACGCAGGAGGGCGAGTGGACGTTCCAAAACGTCGCCTCGGTGAGCCTCGGCGTCTCGAATCTGCAGTTCGTGCCGTCGACGGCCACGCGCGTGTACGGGGCCGTGAACGCCTCGAACAACTACGTGCTCGGCGTCGACGTCGCCACGACCGCCGCCCAGGCCAACCTCAATCTGGCCACGTGCGGCCTGACGACGATCGACGGCGTCACCGTCACGGCCGGCCAACGCGTGCTCGTCAAGAATCAGACGACCAACCCGGCCGAAAACGGCATCTACGTCGCCAGCACCGGGCCCTGGACCAGGGCCAGCGACGCCGACACCGCGGCGGAGCTTCTCGCCGGCAGCTACGCCTACGTGGCCGGCGGGGCCACGCAGGCCACGCAGGCGTTCGCACTCGATCAGGACGTGCTCGCGGTGGGGACGTCGCCCGCCACGTTTTCCGCTTTCGCCGTCCAGACCACGCGGACGAACGGCTGGTCGCCGATCACCGTCCTCGACGACGTCGCCGTGGCGACCACGGTGAACATCAACCTGGCGACGGGCGGCCTGCTCACGATCGACGGCGTCGCCGTCTCCGCCGGCCAGCGGGTGCTCGTGAAGAATCAGATCGACGCCACACAGAACGGCGTCTACGTGGCGGCCGTCGGTGGCTGGTCGCGGGCGGCGGACGTGCCGAACGCCGGCACGATCGCCAGAGACGCCGCCGTCTACGTCCTCGCCGGCACCCAGAACGCCGGCACGGCCTGGCAGTTCAACGACGCCACGCGGATGCGCGGAACGCTCACGACGAACACACCCAACGTGACCGGTCTGCTGTCCACGTCGGCGCTGAGCGTCGGCATGCTCGTCACGGGGTCGGGCATTCCGGCGGGGACGAAGATTCAGGCGATCGGCACCAACGGCACGTCGCTCGTGCTGACGGCGAACGCCCTGGCCAATGGCACCGTGGCGATCTCGTTCGTGAGGGACACCACGGTCAACGTGGGCACCGACCCGCTGCCGTTCATTCCCGCCGGCGGTGCCGTAGACGTGACCTCGGCCACCACCATCGGCGGCACCGGCCGGTATCAGGCCTCGACCGCCCTGCTCACCGCCGGCACGTCCGGAGCTCTGGCGACGAGCACGATCAACGTCCTGTCCAACGTGGGACGGATGTCGGCCATCGCGCCGGGGGCGATCACGCTCGACAACTCGACCGCCATGGAGATCGAGCAGGCGCAAACCACCCTCGACGGCACGATCACCGCGAATGCCGCCGGCACGCTGACGGCCCTCTCCGTCTCCGCTGCGGCGAGCGGGGCGACGGCCAGACCGGTGACGCTGTCGAGCACCTACGGCGACGTCGTCGCCGAATCGGTCACGGCCACCCGCGGCGACATCTCGGCCACCGCCTACAACGGCGGAATCGCGTTCACGAAGGCCCGGCGCAACGCGGCGAACATCACCGCCGTGGCCGGCAGCGTGAAGGCCACGGCCGATTCCTCCGGTGCCGTGATCCTGGTCGACGGGCGGCTGCTGGCACAGGGCACCGGCAGCGACGTCATGCTTGCCAGCAACCTCGGGCAGGTCACCTTCACCGGGAACGCCAACGTCACGGCCGCGGACCAGCTGAAGATCAACACGCCGAACTCCACCCCCAGCCGCAGCCCCATCGCGGCCACGCCCGCCATCACTGCGGCGCGGCTGAGCCTGACCTCCCAGTTCGGTGCCGCCACGTCGCCGCCGTCCTGGCTGGGAACCTACCAGGTCGTCGATCTCAACCGCACCGACGCGGGCAATCTCACGTTCAGCGCTCCGTCGAGCCTGACGGTCGAGGGAGCCACCACGGCGAACGGCAGCATCACCTTCTCCGCGCCCGACGTGACCGTCACCGGGCCGATCGTCACCCAAGGAGCGAGCACCGACGTCTCTCTGACCGCGACCGCCGGCAACCTCGTCATCAACTCGCCGGTGACCTCGCTCCGCGACATCACGCTCTCGGCGGCGGCCGGTGAGATCGGCGGCAGCCTCACGCAGACGGCCACCGGCACCGTCACGTCCGGCAGCGCCGTGATCTCGGGCCTGGCGTCCACCGCCGCGCTCGCGGTCGGCATGCGGGTGACAGGCACGGGCATTCCGGCGGCGACGTCGGGGCTGCCGGCCGGCGCGTGCATCGTGAGCGTCGACTCGGGCTCGCAGATCACGCTGTCGGCCCCGGCGACGGCCTCGGGCGCCGCCGTCACGCTGACGTTCACGAGCCCGACCGCCCTGCTCACGGCGCCGCGTGCCGTGACGGCGACCGCCTCGACCGCCGCCCGGATGGTGATGCAAGCGGGCTACCTCAACAACTCCTCCGTCACCTCCACCGGCGGCTTCATCGGCGTCACCGACACCGACGGCCTCGTGATCGGCTACGACGACTACACGACGCCCCTCTCCCCGGCCAACAGTCCGATCACGATCCCCAACGGCGGCACCGCCGCCTTCAGCATCGGTTCCGCGGCCAGTGGCGGCACCGCGAAGATTGGCCTCGTCGACGTCGGCGCGACCGGCGCGATCGTCGTCACGAGCTACGGCGACATGACGGGCGCCGTGTCCGACGCCAGCGCCGACATCAAGGCCCAGTCCGCCACGCTGCTGACCGCCGCGGGCAAGATCAAGCTCGACACCGATCTCGACGTGCTCTCGGCCACGGCACAGCAGAAGAACCAGTCGCTCACGATCAACGACGTGGGCGGCACCTACACCGCCCTGCAGCTGAAGTCCGTCGGCAGCGGCAGCGGTTCGATCGGAGTCGACGTCGACGTGACCGCCGTCGGCACGCTCACCGCCACGAACGTCCTCACCGGCGGCAAGGTCACGCTGAAGACGACGGCCGCCGGCGGCAACATCCTGGTGGACAGCATCGTCGCGAACGGCAACGTCGTCGACCTGCAGGCCCGGAACTCGATCCAGGAGGTGAGCCCCGGCGATGCCTCGGCCGACGTCACCGCCACGAGCGTCAAGCTCCAGGCGACCGACGGCAGCATCGACGTCTACCTCGCGGCGTCCGCCGCCACCGCGAACGCCACGACGACGGGGACGACGGTCACCCTCAAAAACGACACGGCGCTGTCGCTGGGCACCAGCTCCGCCAAGACGCTCACGCTCAACGTGGGCGGCGTGATCAGCCAGACCGGCGTGATCACGGCCGACACGCTCGCCGCCAACGCCACGAACGGCTCGAACATCACGCTCGACACCCAGACGAATGCGGTGGGCAAGCTTGCCGCCTCGAGCGTGGGCACGGGCGGCATCCGCGGCAATGTCGCGTTCAAGAACGGCATCGCGCTCGACGTCGACAAAGCCGGCATCCAGGCCGCCGCGATCACCCTCACGACCGTCGGCGGTCTGACCGACACAGGCTCGATCACCGGCACGTCGCTGGCCGTCACCAACACCACCTCCGGCGCCGTCACGCTCGACAACGCGCTCAACGACGTCGGAACGCTGTCGATCACCAACACCGGCCGCGGCGTGACCTATGTCGACGCCTCCGGCTTCGCCATCAACGGCATCGACGGGAACCCGATCACCCTGACCGCCGCCGGCGCCGTCACCCAAAACACCGGCGTCGCCGCCAAGATCACCGGCATGTCGCTCGCCGTCACCAACACCGGCTCCGGCGCCGTCACGCTCGACAACGCCGCCAACAGCGTCGCCTCGCTGGCCGTCGCCAACACCGGCCGGAACGTCACCTTCACCAACGCCGCCCCCCTCGACGTCGCCACCGCCGGCATCCAGGGGGCCGCGATCGTCCTGAATACCGTCGGCGGCCTCGCCGACACGGGATCCATCACCGGCACGTCACTGGCCGTCACCAACACCGGCTCAGGTGTCGTGACGCTCGACAACGCCGCCAACAGCGTCGCCTCGCTCGCCGTCGCCAACACCGGTCGGAGCGTCACGTTCACGAATGCCGCCGCCCTCGACGTCGCCACGGCCGGCATCCAGGGCAGCGCGATCGTCCTCAGCACCGCCGGCGGCGTCACCGACACCGGCTCGATCTCCGGCACGTCACTCGCCGTCACCAACACCACCTCCGGCGCCGTCACGCTCGACAACGCCGCCAACAGCGTCGCCTCGCTCGCCGTCGCCAACACCGGCCGGAACGTCACCTTCACCAACGCCGCCGCCCTCGACGTCGCCACGGCTGGCATCCAGGGTGCGGCGATCATCCTGAATAGCGCCGGCGGGCTCACCGACGCCGGTTCGATCCAGGGCACGTCGCTGGCCGTCACCAACACCGTCTCCGGTGCCGTCACGCTCGACAACCCGCTCAACAGCGTCGGCTCGCTCGCCGTCGCCAACACCGGCCGGAACGTCACGTTCACCAATGCTGCGGCCCTCGATATCGCCGCAGCCGGCATCCAGGGCGCCGCGATCGTCCTCACGACTACCGGTGGGCTCAGCGACACCGGAACCCTTACGGGCACCTCGCTGGTCGCCACCAATACCGGGTCGGGAAACCTCTTTCTCGACAATGCGGCGAACAGCGTCGCCACGCTGACCTCCGCCACGAACACCGTCGGCGGCGTGACCTTCGTCACCCAGGGCTCGCTCGCCACCGGTCCGGGCGCCGCGGTGACCGCGGGCACGGCGACCGCCGGCGACGGCAACGTCCTCCTGCGGTCCGTGTCGGGCAACATCGTCCTCAACGGCACCGTCTCCGCCGTGGGCGACACCGTGACGCTCGACGCGAGCAACGGGACGATCACCCAGTCGTTCGTCGGCAACGGCGTGGATGCCACGACGTTCATCTGGTACGCCCAGTCGTCGCCGACGACCGTGACCGGAACGTTCACCGTCCTCGGCCCGAATCTCACCGGTACGGGCGACCTGACGGTGAGTTATCCGGGCACGAACCTCACGGTGGCCGGTGCCTCGACACTCAACGGCAACGTGAGCATCACCGCGAACTCGGTCACGATCACGCGGCTCGTCAGCGCGGGCGGCACCGGCAAGGACGTGACGATCACCGCGGCGACGGGCGACATCACGTTCACGCAGCAGGGCCGCGGCCAGGCGCTCTCCGGCAACGTGACGCTCTCGGCCGTCGGCGCCGGGGCGAAGGTGGCGGCCGACAACACCGCCACCTATACGACCGTCACGGCCGGCACGGCGGACGTGACGAAGGGCCGTCTCAAGCTCGACGTCGATAGCACGACCACGATCACGACGACCGTGAACTCCCTCGACGCCGCCATCACCGGCAGCGGCACGCT
>Ga0214917_10003061_pt1 | contig 19756 bp, 15 predicted proteins | sample LL_1208_BB_MetaG_FD_177983 | JGI IMG/M metagenome (GOLD analysis project Ga0214917, IMG submission 177983) | Freshwater microbial communities from Lake Lanier, Atlanta, Georgia, United States - LL_1208_BB | ecosystem: Environmental > Aquatic > Freshwater > Lake | place: USA: Georgia | collected...
ACGATGTGCTTTACGACGCCAGGCTTTAATAGTTGGGCTCCATCATTGTATGCGTGAGTGAGCCTAAATGCGTCTTGAACGACTTCACGTACTTCGTGATGGATTTGATGACTCGGCATGGCTTCTAGTAGACATTGATCGGTGTTTGAGACGATAAGTAAGTCGTAGGGGTGGCCAGAGTCATGTTCTGCCATCGTTTTTAAGAGGTGCCTGAGGTCTTTGATACCGCGGGCGGCATAGTGCGATACAACAACCAATACTGGGTTGGCATTTGTCAAGACTTGTTCGACTCCGTTCGGTTACATTTAAGGCTATGAAGGCGGATAAGCATCTTGAGCGGCAGTGGAGTTTGATGGCTTCGCTTGTCAAGCGAGACATAACTCAAAGATACCGCGGGAGCATCTTTGGGATGGTATGGGCATTCCTCTTACCCCTCATGCTACTTGCTGTTTATTCTTTTGTTTTTCGAATGGTCTTCGCTGCGAAATGGGACCAATTATCGAACACTGCGACGGGCTCGACGTCTGTCGCACTCTTCAACATGCTACCTGACGGTTTGCATTTCGCTGCTAACTTGTTTATCGGTTTAATCGTATTTTCTATCTTTGCTGAGGTCATAGGACGCTCACCGAAGCTTATCCTTGAACAACCTCACCTAGTCCGTCGAGTCGTCTTTCCTCTGCCGCTCCTCGGCGCAGTGCTAACCGTCTCTGCAATCGCCAATGCTCTATTTCAGTGGGTAGTACTGGTGGTCGCGCTGCTCTTAGGGGCAGTAGTTTTTCCATCACTACAATCCGGGTCTGCTAGTGGATCTGTATTTGTGGCTATCGATGCATCATGGCTACAGTGGGCGGTGTTGCAAGTCCCGCTTTCGCTTGTTGTGCTTCTTTGCCTCGTTCCTCTACTTTTAGGGTTTACTTGGACTTTGTCAGCTCTGGGCGCTTACTTCCGTGATCTAAGCTATCTGACACCGCCGCTGATGTCTATGTTGATGTTCCTAGGCCCTGTTTTTTATCCAACAAGTTCGCTACCCGAGCCGTATAGGGGTTGGGTGGTTATGAATCCACTTACGATAATTGCAGAGCAGTTAAGGTTTGTCTTAATGCAAGGCACTGCGCCCAACTGGTCTCAGCTTTGCGCCTATACAATGGTGGGTATTGTTTTTGCAATGTTTGGACTTTGGTTCTTTCGCCGAGTTCAAGCTGGATTTTCCGACGTTATCTGAGATTGAAATCTTGCCCGAGCAAGTTGCTATTGCTGTCAAAGGTCTTGCCAAGTGGTACACGCCCAAGGTGAGGCCGGCTGAGCGGTTTTGGCAGGCGCTTCGACGCGGTAGATCGATGCCTTCTGCAATCCAAACCGAGGCTCCCACAAGCTGCGCTTTTGCCTTGCACCCTGTCTCATTTGACGTCATTGAAGGCGAAGTTGTCGGCATTGTTGGTAAAAACGGTGCAGGAAAATCGACGCTGCTTCAATTATTATGCGGCACGCTTCAGCCAAGTGCTGGAAGTGTCCAAATCCGCGGAAAGATTGCTGCGCTTTTAGAACTTGGCGCTGGGTTTAACCCCGAGTTCACGGGCTTGGAAAATGTTCGGCTAAACGCAGCTATCCTCGGTTTGAGCCATTCAGAAATCGATGAAAAACTCGAAGGCATTTTGCAATTTGCTGATATCGGCGACTATGTTTATCGACCGGTTAAGACGTATTCCTCGGGAATGTTTGTTCGGCTAGCGTTTTCGGTGGCGGTTTGCGTCGATCCAGAAATCTTGGTTGTAGATGAAGCCCTATCGGTTGGAGATGGACAGTTCGCGAAAAAATCGTTTGAGCGAATCATGCAGTTGAAGGACAGAGGTACAACGATTTTATTCTGTTCTCATTCTTTGTACCAAATCGAGTCTATCTGCAATCGTGCAATCTGGCTTCACGAGGGGCGGATGAAAATGGAGGGTGATGCGGCTGATGTGATCGCGGCCTATTCTCAATTTTTAGATCAAGGACACGCTACCGCAGTCCAGGTAGCCTCAAAGAACTACCAGACAAATTTATCAGTACAGGCTGAGCGAAGCCCAGTACGCGATGAAAATGTCGACATCACGCAATTCGACAATCCAAAACCAAGTGTAACCTCACTGCCTCGCTTTACCCGCCTTGGGGTCAAGATAAACGGTCAGGATGTTGACCTCACTAGCGATTCGGGCCGAAGGCTGTTGTTAAGGGGTGCGGGTCAAAGTTTGGCGGTGGAAATTTTTTTTCGAACGGTACAACTGCCGGCTGTACCCTTGTTCAATGCTGAAGCTGACTGCTTTGAAAGACCTACGATCGCTCTAACCTTGATGACCGCAACGGGTCTGTGTCTTGCTTCGGTTTCTACCTTGAATCAGCCCTATGCCCTTTCGATCGATGAGCAAGGTTTTGGACAAGCGATCGTGCATCTTGATGCGGCACCACTTAGGCGAGGCATATTTCGGCTTGATGCTTTGCTGGGATGCTCAAAGGCCCTCCAACTGTATGATCAAGCGGTCGGTGTCATTGTGCTAGACATACGTTCTGAGGCAGCGGAACAAGGACTAATTTCGTTAAGTCATCGATGGGATTCGTTTAAGTGATCCATCCTCAATATATGTTCAGTGAGGAAAGAAAGCGACTTTTCGAGCTAAGTTTCCAAGTTTTACTTGACCCTGCTCTAGAACATTGGAAATACGCGGTGATGCAAGGGCTCCACCATGCCATTTATGGTGCCGACGGTGAAATGCTCGCTCACTATGCTGGATTTCCAAGGCGAATGGTGGGGCTTAACAGTCATCTAGTTGATGAGACCCGTTCTGTCCCGACGGAAGGCAACTCGGCTAAGGAATTTGCAGTGCTGCAAATTGGTGATGTGATGGTTCACCCAGCACATCGGGGGGTGCTTAAACGGCGGGGCCTGTTTTTTTCGGTTTCAGAGGAATTCATAGAGCACTATGTTGGCGCATTTGTTCCGAAAGAGAGACGTGTTTTTCGTTGGATTTACGGATTTCCAAACGATCGGCACCTGCGAATTGGTCAGCACTTGGGGCTCTATTCGCCAGTCGGGGCTATGTATGAGCTTTCTTGGCGTACAACAAACGGCCTCCCGGATACCCAAGACGCTCAACAACTGACCATTGATTCACAACGACTCGATGCTGACTTCTTCGAACATAACAGGAAGGCCTTTGATGACTGGTCCTTCGGCCAGTTAGAGCAACTTGCCCAAGGGCTTGGGGTTTGCCTTGGCCGAAAGCATGCCGATTGGTGGCATTGTCGCTTTCTATCTTGGCCGTCCTATGAAGTGTGTGGATACTTCGCGCAGGACGCGTCAAAGGGCGTAATGGGCGCGCCGGGCAGTTCATTAATGGCGCGACTAAAAGGATTGGCCGCCATTCGAAAGCGGGCCGAGGACGATCGCATCGTACTCGAGATCCTAGATTGCTTGGCGGACTATTCTTTATGGCCGGCTATTCTTTTTGCAATCCTTCATTCAGCCCAATCCGACGGTGCAGACGAGGTTCGCTGTTGGGTAAGCGAACCGGCAGCTGTGTTCTTGAAAGATACATCGCGTCTTGCTCAAGTACATTGTGAAGCTCTGCGATTACCGTTTTGTCTTGCAAGCGGTGCTTGGGCATTGCCCGCGATCGATAAGCAACTTTGGGTGATGGGCGGGGATACAGATTTTCGATAGTGAGGCGTTTTGGACCAGGTAACTTTGGATTACGCATGCTTTTTACCTATCAGCGCGCGATTGCCACTTGCCTGGGGTGCGCAGCTTACAGCGTGGCGTGGACGTTGGTGTTCAAGGCATGATCGCGACTGGCGTTCGATTGCTTTAGGCAAACGCTATGTCCATGAGCGAACGTTCAATGCCGTTAAGTATCTGCTCGATCGGCATATCTATCCCAGGCGCCAAGATGATCTCGAATCATTTGAGCGGTTGAATGAAAAATTGCTGTCAAAAGATGCAATAACAATGACTAACGAGCGATTTGTTTACGCTGCTTACGAGGAATGGCAGGCAGCGTTGATTCAAGCCAATCGTCTCAGTGAGCTAATGTTTGAGGGTGAATCAAGCCATGAAAGGCTACCAAGGCAGGCCGTTATCGCAGCAATGCACGTTGACAGTCCCATGTTAGGGTTGGTGCAGTTGGGACGCTGGGGGCGAAAACTATGTGCGCTTAGCTCAAATGTGGTCGAGGACCCACGCGTGCCCGAGCCCATACAGCGGTTCTTTCGAGCGAAGTACTTAGCGATGAGTAAACATTGGCATGGCGGGCGGTGCATGCACAAGGAAACAGAGTTAGCGCAATTCCTGCGAGCTGGCCGTGATGGCTTCTCACTAGCGGTATTTTGCGATGTGCCGGGGGGCGTCCGTGCCGAACTGCATGAAAAGGGGATTTGGACTAGTTTTCTTGGTGAGCGCCGGCTTGTTGCGCCAGCGGCGTTTCGTATTGCTCAACGATTAGCTCTGCCCATTGTTGCTATGTACTGCAAACGAGTTACGCCGAATCGATATCAAATCTACTTTAGTGACGTTTTTCCAGCCCATGATATTGAGACGGCCAGTGCAGGTGTTTATGAATTTTGGAGCGATAAGATTTTAGAAAACCCACAGGCTTGGTGGGCCAGTGACCTGCTAGATGTATACCCAACATGCCCCAAAAAAAGCCCTTTGAGGCAGTTTTTAAATAGTTATCAAACTAATTTACCTTCTATCTCCACTAGCGCTTCACCAACACCGCCATCAGCGAAATGCCCCAGGGAAAGTAGTGACGAAGACTCAGTTGGTTGACCAACAGGCTTTCGCAGCTAAAGATCTTGCGTAGCAGGCCATTGATCCACGGTGAGGTGCTCGCCTGCTCAAGTCGTTGATGATCGCTGAGCTTTGACTTTTCCGCTTGACCCCTTGCGTGGAGTATCAAGCGGCCAAGTGAAATCGGAATGAAAAGAAGACTGTTAAAAAATCCGCATCGTTCGATAACGAAACCGCTATCGACTGCTCGTTTCATCAGCTCAATTTTTTGGTAGCGCCTGTGATGGTGGTGCGCTTCATCATGGATTGACCAAAGCCAGGGATGTGCAGGTACAGTAATCAGGCAGCGCGCACTCGGCTTTAATCCCCGCCTTAGCTCAGCAAGCGCAGCACCATCATCGCTGACATGCTCCAACACATCAAGCGCTGCAATCAGATCAAAGCCCTCGCCTTCACGCCCACCGATCGCCTGCCAGTCAATCGCATGCGGCAGCAACCCATCATAAACCTCGCAGATGCGGAGACCCTGCGCAAGCGCCCGAGCCTTGGGGTGAGACTCAATTGCGACTAGTCTGCCGTAGCGGCTCAGCAGGCCGAGATTGCCGCCTGTTCCGCAGCCGACTTCGCAAATCCTCGCTGCGAGCGGAAGTTGCATTTGTCTGAGGCTTTGCTCAATCATCGCGCGCCGCCCCACATACCACCAATGCCACTGCTGCTCACTTGCCATCGCCTCGTAAAGCGCCTCCTCCATGACCGAGCCTTATCCTTGAGCAAGCTTATCGATCAAAGGTCGTGGCGGGCTTGGCGTTCAACACGATCTTGATGACTGCTATAACGATCTCGTATCACGTAGATTGGGCGCTGCTTGGTCTCCATATAAGTTCGCCCCAAATATTCGCCAAGCACACCCAACCCAATCAGTTGAACGCCGCCAAGAAACAAAATTACGATCATTAAAGATGCATACCCAGGCACATCACGACCGAACAAAACCACATTAGTAATAATAAACAGTCCATAAGCCATCGCAATCAGCGCGATCACGACACCAACATAAGTCCATATACGAAGTGGAAGCGTTGAAAACGAGGTGATAGCCTCAAGCGCTAAGTTCCACAGTTTCCAAAATCCAAAACGACTTTCGCCATCAGTGCGCGCTGCGCGCTCATAAAGCATCGTTGTTTGCCGAAACCCGACCCACGCAAACAAGCCCTTCATGAAGCGCTGCCTTTCGGGGATCTCGCAAAGCGCATTGACCACTCGTCGATCCATCAAGCGAAAGTCGCCGACGTCTTCGGGTAGCGTCGGAGAGGCAAGATAGTTATGAATCCGATAAAACCACCCTGCACTCTTGCGCTTTGACCAGGTGTCGCTCTGACGAAACGCGCGTTTTGCCAACACAACCTCAAAGCCTTCGTGCTGCCATGCCTTGAGCATTTGCGGAATCAGTTCGGGGGGGTCTTGTAAGTCTGCATCAATCGGAATCACGCAGTCGCCGCCTGCCTCATGCAAGCCGCAACTTAAAGCGGCCTCTTTGCCAAAGTTGCGTGATAAATCAATGATGCTAAGCCAGGCATAACGCGCTTGATACGAGCGCAATTGACTCAAGCTGCTGTCGACGCTTCCATCGTTGATCACGATGAGTTCAAGGTCATAGTCGCTAGCAATAAGAGTTTGTAGCGAAGCGATTGCTTGCATGAGCGCATCAACACTCGCTGCCTCGTTGTAGACAGGACAGATCAAACTCACTAAAGGCTTTGTGTGCTGCATCTAGTCTTCTTTCAGTACGCCCTCAATAGCTTCCCACAAAACAGGAGCTAAGAGGTCGGAGCCACGCTGCGAAAGATGAGTCTGATCCCAAGCTATCGGTTGGCCCTCTCGAACCGCAAGGCAAGACCTTACGTGCTCCACCGCATGGCAAAGCTTGTCAAGCACCGACACCATTGGCGTTTTCAACCTGCTTCGCATGCGCGCCTCAATCACAAAAGCGTCGGGCAATAAAGCTTTGCTGCGATACGCATCAGCCAAGTGTGCTCGATTGTCACTCGGGGATTGGTCGTTAATCGAGGCTTTAAACAGCGCCTCGCGCTGCAGCATCGAAGGTAGCGAGCGAGCCCAAATCGGCGAGGGGCCAATCACGAGCGTCTTAATCCCGAGCAAAGCAAGCTCGGCCGCAAGTGCATCCACGCCGTCTTCGCCGTGAAGTGCCCATGAGGCTGCAATGACGACAAGAGTGGGACGCTGCTTGGCAAGCCATTGCTTGTGCGCGGTCTGAACTTGTTTACACCAGGCTGCAGGCACAAGACTATGGGCAGGGCAGGCTGCCACGCTTAGTTGAGCAAAGCCCATGCCTTGAGCCTTTATCAAGGGTCTGAGTCCATGCCCATATTGCGCAGCGTGCGAGTCACCCCAAAGCACGACAAGCGGTCGACCGCTTTTTGCTTCGTCAAGGCAGGCATCAGGGGGGGTGAGTGCTTTTGAAAAATCTTCTGCCCGATCAATAAAGCATTCACCCTGTCGATAAGCGGCTTTTTCTTGGTGCTCATCGACAAGCAAACCCTGAGCATCTTTAGGCAATCGCTCAATGAGGCCTTGCCGATGGATCACCCAAAGTGCACTAGCCATGAAGCAAACCATCAGCGCTAGCAAAACAATCCAAAGTTTTGGAAGTTTTGCTCGATTGCGTAAAGGTCGTTCAACGCCATACCAAGTGGCTGCGGCGCAGCCGATCGATACGAGTGCCATCGCTAGCGATTCGACAGGCACGAGCCCTGCAGCGGGTGCGCTCGCTATTCGGGCTGTTAGTTCCAATTCAAGCCTAAGATCGCTTTGTAACCAAAGCGATTTAAGTGCCCAATGCCACAGGTAAAGCGGATAGCTCATGAGGCCAAACCAAACCAAGGCGGGCTGAGAGAGCAGCTTTTGGTTGACCCAGGCGCGAGGTCCAGCCGCGATCAGAAGCGCCGTACCGAGCACGGCAGGCACCACCATCAGCGCCAAGTGATTGCTTCGATTCGTGAATACAAAAGATAAAGCAAGGAGTGACGCGCCTGCCAAACTCAGCGAAAAACTGAGCGAAAGGCCAAAGGGCAGCCTGTGTGGAAGCTTGAGTTGGGAATTGTGCGGAAGTCGGACGGGGAGTGGGCGTGGGATGGCCTGAGGGTCTTGCGCCTCGCGGTTGCGCTCCCATAAAGCGAGCGTGCAACCTGCAAGCAAGGCCCATGCGCGCATCCACGGTTGGTAGTAATGGGCTGCCTGAGGGTTGAACTGTTGTTTCATCAAGCAGACACAAAGAAGTGCAAGCGCCATAGTGACCGTAAAAACAACTTGATTTCTTTTGTCATATCGATATAAAAAAAGTAAAACAAGCGGCCAAAGTACATAAAACTGTTCTTCAATTGCCAAGGTCCATAAGTGCAAGAGCGGCCGCTGAAATGCTGCAAGGTCAAAATAACCAATCTGTGAGGCAAGCCAAAAATTTTGTACGAATAAGCCCGAGGCGATCAGTTCTTTCGAGACATGAATTAGTGCTTGGGGTTCCCAGTTCAGGAGTGCCCAACCAAAGACAAAACCAAGCACCAGGAGCAAAGCGGGGAACATACGCCTGATGCGCGCCTGATAAAAACCCCATAAGGCTTGCTTGCGATTTTGTTCTAAGGCTTGGCACTGCACACGCGTAATCAAATAGCCCGAGATCACAAAAAACATATCAACGCTAACGATCAAGGCTTCGCTTGAACCCCGAACAAGGTGAAACCACATCACGGCAAGTACGGCAAGCGCTCGAAGTCCGTCGACATCGGGTCGGTAGTCAAGTGGCAAGCGGCTTACTGAGCCCTGAGATACGGGTATCACGGGCGGTTCGATTGTTTGCGATTCGAGCAATCAGGCGGGGTTTGATACGCGATCGAGGTGCCTTGGTAAACCGCAATCGATTCGCGCGATGGGCTCATCGCGTCTTGCCTGCCATCAAACCGCATGACCCCGCTATATGCGATCGCATCATCGCCGCGATCGTTTTTGTATTGCAGCTTGAGCACCAGGCAGCCCTTGGTAAGGTCGTTTGTCCGCAGTTGCCCCGTCGGAGGAAGGGCAAAAACGCCGCCTTCGAAAAGTACGGCAACGAACTGAGCCTCCTTGATGGCGCCTGCCTCATCCCGAGCTTTGAACGCCCACGACAAGACTTGTTGCTCGTGGTTGTAACGAAGCAGGGCATCAAAGTTCATGCCCTGACCGCGCTCGACCGCTTGTAGCCAAGCCTGCTTTTCGAGCCGAAAGCGCTCAATCGGTATGTCAAGCATTTGTCCCAGCGCCCTATTCGAAAACGCCCCAAAGCCTGCGAAAGCGCTTGATGCTGCTTGGGCCGCGCTTGGATCAAAGCGCAAGACTTGCATCGGATCGCCTGAAAACTGAAGGCTTTGGAGCCAATCGGACATCAAGAACGGTTCGCTTGCGCTTTGTAGCCTTCGCATTTGCAAGACGCTATCAGCGTACCAATTGGCAACGCGGGGGGTTAAGAAAATGATGCTGCCTTCGGGGGCTGTTGCGATCGCTTTGCCTTGCACCCAATACTCCTGCGCTAAGGGGGCTTGCGATTCAAGCGCCGCTACCCTTGGCTTTGTGCACAGAAACGCCAGGCAACAACAGACGGCGATACCTAGCCCTGAATGCCTTTTGAAAGCTAAGCCAAGACCCATCAAAAAAACAGCCCAGCCTGCGATGAAAAATCGCTGATCGCTGATCGCAAAGCTTGACACCTTGGTCAAGGGCCAAAGCGGACCGATCACCAAGATCAGTGCAATACCGATCGCTGCGAGGTCGCGCGCAAGCGGCTTATCGATGAGAGCAAACTTTGTAACCTCGGATTGCCCTGGCTCTTGAATTGATCGATCCAATGAACGAGAGCGAATCTGCCAATGCAGCACCAGCAATCCCGCAGCAAGGAGCGCTAAAGGCCACAAAGGATCAAAAATACGCGCAGGAATGATCGCAAGTTGGTCCAGCCCATGGCGAAGTCCCTCAAAAAAGTTTTGCCTCACTTGATCAGCGCTTGATCCCACATAGCCGCCAAGCCAATCGCCAAGCATCCAGCTGCGCCAGCCAAGAAAAAACACGATCGCAACCACTGTCGGTACAAGGAGGTAACGCATGCGATTGTCAAGCCACAAAATGCTCAGCAAGCTGAGAGGTATGTAAACCTCTTTCGAACACATGGCTAGGAGGGCAAAAAATCCCGCCGCGAAACGCCAAACATTCAATCGTTTTTGATAGGGTTTTGAGTTTGCGTCCTGCGTCTGATCCCTGCTGCGCGATACCTGTTCTTTCTGCACGGCAAGCTTTTGTGCCTGGTCGATGCAAAGGTAATGTACAAACAAAAAGAGCAAACCTTCAATGTAATGCCGGCTCATGAGTTGGAGGGCAACCAGACTGACCGGCGCAGCCCACAGGAAAAGTGCGCCAATACTGAGGGAAAGCAAGGGCCGGCATCGTTGCCAAAGCCACACCGTCAACAAGACAGCGCATAGCCCGATACTTAAGAGATGATGGCCGTAGTGAAATGCGGGGTTCCAGGGCGATAAGGCTTGGTCGATTGCAAAGGTGGCGCTTAACCACGGTGTAAAACTCGTGACTACCAAATCGCGCCAATGCTCCGGTCGATAAAAGTAACTTGCTGCGGGATGGGAAATCGCATGCATCAAAATGGTTGCATCGTCGTTCCACCACCAAGCATGGAGTGCGTCGGCATGAAGTACGAAACTGCCTACCAAAAGTAAGCAACATCCAAGCACTTTGCCCACTGCGGTCATCAATCAGCCAATGCGACGGGCGAGCACCAAAAAGCAGGCCACCAACGCTTGATCAGAATAACTCGCATCCTTGGCAAGCGTCATAGGTGGTTTGCTGATGACCGATTCCCAGCGCAAGACTTCAAAGGCGCAGTCGTCGAGCAAGCGCCTCAATCCGACTTCAGAGAAAAAACGAAGATGTGTTTCGCATAGAGGACCTATGGCTTCATATTCGAATCGACCCTGCTTTAAGTCTTCAACGATCGGCCAAAATCCAACATGAGGTACTGAAAGTAATAACAAACCCTGCGTGCGCAAGAGGCTGCGTAAGGTTTTAAGCAGCCTTCTCGGATCGCTATGATGTTCGAGACTGTCGCACAAGCTCACCAGGTCAAATGTGCCACGTCGTCCTTCAAGGGAGGCCTCATCGTCGGTACAAACGGTCTCTAATCCCTTCGATTGCCCTGCCGAAAGGCACTGACGATTTATCTCCGCAAGGCATAAGGATAGCTCAGGCCTTTGCTTTCTGAGACTTAACAGAAAACCTCCTTCGCCGCCTCCCCAATCAAGCACCGATTTCACGTCCTCAGGGACCCAGTCGATGAGTTCTTCGCGATTTGCTTGATGATAGGAATCGTATCGATGAACCCACGGCGTTGCGGTATATCCTCGCGCTTGCGTTCGCTGACCCTTCAAATCGCCAAGCCTTGATTCATCGGAAAGCCTCACTATGTAATAGGCAGCATGGAGCGGGTATGCAGGGTGGACAGATTCATGAAGGCTCGGGTTCCCAACGCTGCTCGTGCCTGCATCCTGCGGGCAAAGCAAGGGGTGATTGGCAGCTTGGGCTTGCCATGTCTTGACGATGCTTGCGTAAGCCTCAAACCCTGCGCCTGTTGCGTAGACAGGGATGGGAAAGCCATCAGCCTGTGCCTTGATCCAGCGCGGATCGCTTGTGCGCTCAAGCTCGGCGAGTGTTTTTGCATCGATCGCTTGCCACAGTGATAAATCATGGCCTGTTTGCTGAGCCTTGGTTCGATGGGGAAGCTGAGCGGTAGAAAAAGCATCGCCGATGATTAATTGAGGTTGCGGTAGGCAGATCACCCAAGGGCTAGCGAGCGTATTTTCAATCGCCGCCACCACGGAAAGGGGGTCGTCGGATACGCCACCGCTTGGCGCATCGACCACATGCCAAATCCGTTCGAGCATCGCTACTCGGTAAAACCGTCTAAGTCCCTGTTGCAGTTCGGCGCTCGCGCAATCGAGGCTCTTGGCAGATGGCAACCAGATCGCCTCGCGAATCAGCTTGATCGCATCATGGTCGACGCGATCCTTGGCACGAGCGGGTGCCTTGTGAGCTTCTGAGCGATCGGCCTCTTGGCAGGCAGCAATTGCGGCCTTGAGATCGTTCAAGTCGCGCATCGAAACGATCGGGGTGTGGAATAACCGAATCGCCTCTTGTTCTTTTTGATGCTTGATCAAGAACTGTTCGCCCGATCTAAGGATGCGTTTGCCAAGCACGTCGCTAATGCCCGTTTTCGGTGTCGTTGACCAGTGCTCGACCGGCTGAGCACCTTCGGTCAAGGGGTCGATCACGGCCGCATCCCATCCCTTGGCTTGGCTAGTTAGAACAAGATCGGTGGCGTAGAAATCCCAGCCAAGCGCAGCGTCGAGCGATAAATCCGCATCGAGTCGGACTGCAAAGAGCAGCTCATCCATGCTTTGAACAAGGCAGGGAGGCTTGAGCTTTCCCTGAAGCAACGCGCCCCGATCAATCACTTGCCCTGCATCAAGGTCACGAACAGCCGCATCCTTTGCAATCCCATACACGCCCGCTACGGCAAGCTTTGGCCAACGCAGCAAGGCGCTTTGCAGTCCTTTTGCAAAGCCTTCAAGCCAACCCTTTGGCAGGTATACATCCTGGTGGACCCATAAGAGCCAAGGTTTCATCGCGTGGCTTTGAGCAACCGGGTTGAAGGCCGCGGCAGCGCTCGATGCGCCGTGAACCAGATGGACGGCAGGAGCGCGTGCAGGGCCATCATCAGCGCTGATCGCTAGCTCGGGCGAGGCCAGCAGTTGTTCTCGAACGACGTTAAGGTCTGAGACCGCGCAAACCAAGGAGAAAAGCGCTGATGCCTTGTGCATGAAGGATTGTCTTAAGTGGGCATTGAAAAGCAGGGCACCCAGTATTATCTTCAAATGCAGGGCAAGTCGGAGCCGAGCTTGCCGTTTGCGCCGATCATCCGCCTACACTCATTGAGTATTGCTATGAATTTCTTAAACACGCCAATCCCATCTTCATTAGCATCCCTGTGCGGCAAGGGCGATCGCTTTTTCCTTTTCAGCGGCCCTTGTGTGATCGAATCCGAGCAAATGGCGCTCGATACAGCAGGCCAATTGGCCGAGATGACCGCGGCTTTGGGTATTCCCTTTGTTTATAAAAGTTCCTTTGATAAGGCCAATCGTAGTTCAGGGAAGTCGTTTCGAGGGCCTGGGATGGACGCAGGACTTGAGATCCTGGCCAAAGTCCGTCGGCAAATTGCTGTACCCGTGCTCACCGATGTGCACGAGATCGAGCAAATCGCCGCGGTGGCTGCGGTGGTGGATGTTTTGCAAACCCCCGCATTCTTAGCCAGGCAAACCGACTTTATCCGCGCCGTAGCCGCCTCGGGTAAGCCAGTCAACATCAAAAAAGCTCAGTTTATGGCGCCACAAGATATGCGCCATGTGGTCGATAAAGCGCGCGAAGCGGCGCAGGAGGCGGGCGAGTCGGCCGATAAGCTCATGGTCTGCGAGCGCGGTGTGACTTTTGGCTATCAAAATCTCGTCGTCGATATGCGCTCGCTTGCGATCATGCGATCCAGCGCATGTCCTGTCGTGTTTGATGCCACCCATTCGGTGCAATTGCCGGGTGGGCAGGGGCACGCCTCGGGCGGGCAGCGCGAGTTCGTGCCAGTGCTTGCTCGAGCTGCGGTGGCCGCCGGAGTGGATGGATTGTTTATGGAAACCCATCCGAACCCGGCCAAGGCTCTATCGGATGGGCCAAATGCCTGGCCCTTGGATCAAATGGCCGAATTGCTGGAGACCTTGCTTGAACTTGACGCGGTGGTACGCAGACGCGGTCGACTTGAAGATCCTCTTCTCCAAAAAGGATAACAATCATGATTCCCATCGTTGTTGGCTTTGACGCGCGTGAAGCCGTCGCTTATCACACCTTTTGCCAAAGCGTTCTTGAGAAAGCGAGCGAGCCGGTCAGCTTTATTCCCTTGGCGCCCAACATGTTGAAGGTCTATCGAGAAACCCATACTGATGGCAGTAACGCCTTTATCTACTCCCGCTTTCTTACGCCCTATTTAATGGGTTATCAAGGATGGGCGATTTTCGCTGACGGCGATATGATTTGTTGTGACGACATCGCAAAGCTGTGGCATCAGCGCGATGACTCAAAGGCGCTCTTGGTTGTAAAACATGACTACAAGACCAAGGCGAAAGACAAGTACCTCGGTAATAAAAATGAAGACTATCCTCGCAAAAACTGGTCCAGTGTGATCCTTTGGAATTGTGCCCATCCAAAAAACCGCATGCTCGACCCCGACTTTGTCATGCGCTCTACCGGTGCACAACTTCATCGTTTTACCTGGCTCGAGGATACCGACATTGGCACGCTGGAGCGGCATTGGAATTGGCTCACGACCGAGTATCCCGACAATCCCGAAGCCAAGCTGCTCCACTACACGCTTGGGACTCCCTGTTTTCGTGATTATCGCAATGCTGACATGGCCGAGGTCTGGCATGAGCACTTCAAACGGACGGTTTCGGGCCTGCAGTACGATGTGCCATTAAGTGCATGATCCCCGTGAATTTGCCTGCCGCGCTGCCCCATGAACAAGTTGCACGATACGGGAAGGACGTGCTTGGCACCGAAGCAGAAGCAATCAGCGCAGCATCCCATAGGCTAGGCGAGCACTTTGCACATGCCTGCGGACTGATGCTGCGCTGTCGCGGGCGTGTCGTCGTGGTGGGGGTCGGGAAAAGCGGCCATGTCGGTCGCAAAATTGCAGCCACCTTGGCATCAACCGGTACCCCTTCTTTCTTTGTTCATGCAGCCGAAGCAGGCCATGGCGATTTGGGCATGTTTACCGCAGATGATGTTGTGTTGGCCCTATCAAACTCCGGTGAAACCGAGGAGGTTTGCCATGTGGCTCCCTTGGTGAAACGCTTTGGTGCTGCCTTGATTGCGATGACAGGCAATGAACAGTCAACCCTTGCGAAGGCCGCAGATGTGCATCTCGACGCATCGATTTCACGAGAAGCCTGTCCGCATAATCTTGCCCCGACCGCGTCCACTGCAGTGCAAATGGCACTTGGCGATGCGCTTGCCATGACCTTGGTTCACTTGCGCGGTTTTACCCCGGAGGATTTCGCCCGAACCCATCCGAAAGGAGCGCTAGGAAGGCGCTTGTATGTGAAGGTTGAAGACATCATGCAGCCTTCCGCCTCGATGCCCGTGGTCTCGCCTCAAGCGACGTTGCCGGAAGTTATTGCCAGTATGGCCGAGGGTCGTGCAGGGGCAGTTCTGGTTGCCGAAGGAGACATGGAAGCACTCAAGCTCAAGGGTATCTTCACCGATTCGGATTTGCGGCGGCTCATCAACACCCGCAAAGGTACGCTTTCAGGCCTTGATGCACTGCACGCCAAAGACGTGATGAAGGCCAATCCATTCAGTATCGATGCTGCTTTGTTGGCCAGTGAGGCCTTGCGAATCATGGAAGAAAAACGAGTCAGCCGCTTGCCCTGTTTGCGAGCAGGTTTTGTCGTAGGTCTATTGAGTTTGCACGACCTTTTGTTACACAAAATACTCTGATTTTGACGACGACCCCTACGCTGATGCCTTGGCCTAGCGTGGCCTACTGCGCGTTTGCGCCCTCATTTATGGATGTCAGGTTGGAACAGCCTATCGCAGCGATGCGTGAAGCCGGGGCGCAGGTTTATAGCTATGAAAAAAAGATCGTCGTTCCCCAAGGTGTTGATATCGTTGTGATTCAACGCATGATCGCAAATAAAAGGCAATGGCAAGGCCTTGTACAAGAAGTTGAAGCCCGCAGTGCCCTTTTAGTGACCGAATGGGACGATCATCCCGAAAAGTTTCCGCCAAGCATTCGAGCGCGATTTGGATCCGAACCCCTCTTGCATGTGCTCAGCGGCCATGCAATTCAAACCTCGACGGCGACATTAAGAGCTCACTTTGAACAGCACCATCCCGAGGTTATCCATTTCCCCAATCAGCTCCGAAGCCTGCCCGCCAGTGTTAAGCGATCGGGTGAATCGGTTCAAATCTTCTTCGGTGCGCTCAATCGAGAAGAGGACTGGCTCGGACTTGTCGCGGGCATCAATCGCGCGCTGGCACGCCATCCAGCGCTGAAAGCAATTGTTGTTCATGATCGCCAATTCTTTGACCAACTCGAAACAAGTAACAAGGTCTATTTCCCTGCACAGCCCTATGAGCGATATATTCAGTTAATGCAAGCGAGTGATCTCGTCTTGATGCCCTTGGCAGATTGTATTGAAAATCATTGCAAAAGTGATATCAAGTTTGTCGAAGCTGCTGCGGGAGCGGCAACGGTGATCGCGTCGCCTGTGGTGTACGGGAACACGATCCAACATCGGCAAACAGGCTGGATCGCCAAGGATGCGGGCGAATGGTTTGAGGCGATTGATACCCTTGCTGAAAGGCCTGAACTGCGACTGGCGATTGGAGAGGCTGCAAGAGCTTATGTTGCCCGCGAGCGTATGCTCTCCAATCACATCACAGCGCGTTTGAATTGGTATCGTGATTTGGTGCTGCGGCGTTCCGCACTTTTTGATTGGCGACGCAAGCGCGATCAGTAAATCGCTAAATCCCATGGATTTGCGAACCGAGCCACCGAATCTGAGCGGGTAAGCAAACGCTCTCTAAATCGTATCGAGACACGGCATCAGCCCGAGCGCGTTGCCTCATGGCATGGTATTTCGCGGGATGAGCAAGCACATCGATGACGCGCGAAGCGAAACCCTCGACATCAAAGAAATCCACCAAGATGCCGTTGTCGTCGTGTCGAATCACTTCGCGCACCGGTTCTGTTGCGCTTGCAACAACCGCGCAACCTGCGGCAAGCGATTCGATACATGACCAGCTGAGCACGAAGGGATAGGTCAGATAGACATGACAAGCGGAAACTTGTAACAATTTTATGAAAACAGGATTCGGTACCCGTCCTAAAAAAAACACGCGTGAGCAGTCGAGACGATCCTTGACTTCATCAAAGAATATGTTCTTCCATGACTTACCCTCTGGCGCCTTGCCGCCGTAGCTCACCTGATCACCGCCGACGATTAAAACTCGGGCTTTCGGTCTTGATTGAAGAATTTCCGGAAGTGCCCGCATGAAAATGTGATAACCACGATAAGGTTCTAAATTACGGTTCACAAAAGTGATGATCTCCTCGCCCGCTTTAAAACGAGCGCCGCTTTCTTCAAGCAAGATCTCAGCGCGAGGGTTTGGGCAAGCACGTTGGGTGTTGACGCCATCGAAGATGACCTGTGTTTTCTCTCGAATGCTCGCAGGCAACATCGAAGCCTGCCAATGCGTGGGGCAAAGTGCCGCTTGCATCGGTTCAAAGGCCAGCCAATTATGGGCATTCTTGCTTCGCAGGCGGGCAGAGGATTCCACCGTCGGTTGCGCACCGAATTCAGGATCAAAGCCCACATCGGCGCCTCGTAGTGCGTAGTGGAACTCCAAGTAGCCAATGAGCGGTACCTCTGGATACAAATCCTTTACAAAGAGGCTCTCCCCCCAGCCCGGGTGTGCAACGATCAGCTCAGGAACAAAGGACAGCCCGGATGCCTGCTTACCTTTGGCGAGAGCGCGAAGCGCTTGCATACAAGCTTCGCCGCGGATCACCTTGGTTTCAAACTCGGCTGCAAGCGGGTGAATGCTTGCTGCAGAGCTCCGTTTAGGGTTGTATTGGTGGACGACCACGCCATCGAGCTGCTGGGGCGTGATGCCCAAACCATGAACTTCGTGGCCTCGCTGCGCAAGTGCCGGTGCCAGATAGCGGAATTGACCCGGAAAATTCTGGTGAATGAATAGAATCTTCAGTTTGAAGAGCCCTCGGGAAGCGAAACAAAAGGCAGCATGATGGCAAACAATATCTATGGTACCAGCGGGGCTGACAGCATCAACGGCACGCCCAGCGACGATGACATTTGGGCTTATGGGGGTTCGGACACCGTTAATCCCGGTGCTGGCGAGGATCGCGTCTATGGTGGACCGGGCAACGACACCTACATCGTGACCGATCGGTGGGATTTGATCTACGAGGCTGGCGGCATCGATACGGCGCTGGTCTATGCGGATTTCGTGAAGTATGCCGAAGGCGTTGAGCAGTGGATCTTGCAGCCCGGTGTGAAGCCGCTTCCCTACTGGATCGATGCCTTGGTTACCGAGGAGTCGATTTACGCGCAACGATGGATCACGCCGGAAGTGAGTTTTTATTACGCCTTCCCGAAAGAACCCCCGAGTTATTTGACTTCGAGCGATCGTACCGATTGGTCTGCGCTCAATGACAAGCAAATAGTGGCGGTCCGAACCGCGTTGACTTTTATCCAATCGGTGACTGGGCTCTTGTTCAAGGAGACCAGCGATTTGATGCAGCCCAATGTGATTGCCTTTGCCAACAATCAGCAAGACAACAGCGCGGGCTATTCTTATTACCCCGATGATGCATTTTGGGGAAGTGATCTTTTTTTTGATAACTCAAGGCTTAATCTCGACGCGCGTACAACGACCTACTTTGCTCTGACGTTGATGCACGAACTCGGACATACCTTAGGACTGAAACACCCCTTTGACGACTCGAGCCCCGGCCAAAAGGCCGTTGGCCCGTTTCTGGATATCCGAGAGGAAAATACAAAGTGGACGGTGATGAGTTACAACGAGTGGCCGCCCTATGGACTGAATATGGCGCCCTTCGACATTGCCGCGCTACAGTATTTGTATGGACCCAACCCTACAGCACGCGCGGGCGACGATCGATATGTCTTGACGGGCGGGGCGGCCCAATTCATTTGGGATGGCGCGGGCCGCGATCTGATTGATGGTTCGAGTTTGATGCAGCCCATGCATCTGAGCCTTGAAGAGGGGGTTTGGAGTTGGATAGGCTCCAAGCAAGCTTTGTTGATCTCTCAGGAAGATCAAGTCACGATCAACATAAACACGGTGATTGAGGACTTGCGTGGGGGGATGGGCAACGATTGGTTACACGGAAATCAGGTGGCTAATCTGCTTGAGGGCGGTCCTGGTATCGATACCTTAACGGGGGGGCTGGGCAACGATAGCTTGATCGGCGGAGAGGGTTTGGATTGGGCGGTTTTTGAGACCAAGCGCGCGAGTGCAAACCTTATCGCGTCCGTTCCCTCGGGAGCGCAGACCTCAATGTTTTCCGCCAATACGGGCTCGAATGTGCTCTTCAATTGGCAAGTGCGAATTGGCAGTGAGACCGATCAACTTGCTGGTATCGAAAGAATTGCATTTTCTGATCTTGCTTGCGCGCTTGATGTCGATGGTCACGGCGGTGAAGCCTATCAAGCCTTGGCTTTGCTGTTTGGAAAAAGTTTCTTGACACCCCAAAACATAGGTCTGGCTTTGCACCTGCTTGATCAGGGTGTGCGTTGGGATCAACTCGTGGGCCTTGCCTGTGGATCACAAGTTTTTTTGCAGCAACAAGGCGATTCAACGCCTGCCTCGATCGGTGCTGCTGTTTGGAAGAATCTGACGGGTAATCCGCCCGATCTCAGTGCGAAGAACTTGATTGCCGAAACACAGAGCCAATTCTCCGGCGATGCGGCATCGTGGCTTGCCTGGATTGCTGACCTTCCCCTCGTGGAGTCGATCAGTGGTTTGGAACCGTTGAGACTGACCGGTATTACGTATGCACCATGGGCCGATTGGCCTGGTGGTTGAACCAGGCAATATCCAGAGCATCATGAAGGCTATGGACTTCGTTAGCAGTGCTTACACGTTAATCTTAAGAATCACTCACAAGAGGCCATCGTGACCGATTACCTCCGAATCAAAGGAACCGCTTTTCCCGATCAGCTCGACGATTCGAAAGCATGGTCGAGTGGATCAAGGGTGTTCATCGAAGCGGGTGCTGGTGCAGATCAA
>Ga0214917_10003062_pt1 | contig 19755 bp, 44 predicted proteins | sample LL_1208_BB_MetaG_FD_177983 | JGI IMG/M metagenome (GOLD analysis project Ga0214917, IMG submission 177983) | Freshwater microbial communities from Lake Lanier, Atlanta, Georgia, United States - LL_1208_BB | ecosystem: Environmental > Aquatic > Freshwater > Lake | place: USA: Georgia | collected...
TAGGACAAACCAAGGGATATACATGCAAACGGATTGCGGGTAACGGCACCGACTCTTGGACAGGCAGGCGGGTATGGGACACCGAAAATCTAAGGCCGAAACTAGTATTTGTGCACAATCCAAAATCTATTGACCAAGATTGAACGCCAGCTAGGTTGTGTGGTCTAAACTGCTCTATGGGTAAATTCACATCGAAAGAAAAAACAGACGCCATCCTTTGGGATAGCCGCAATCTCACCGTTTCGCAAATCAGCGAAAAGTATCGGATGAACAAAGTAACCGTCCGAGCCTTGCTTCGGCGCAATGGGGCAAAGCCGCTCAAGAAATCCAGCATTTTGCCAAAAGAGGTGCTGGCCGAAGTTCTCAAGGATGGATGGCTGTCTTCAGAGGAAATGTGTAAACGCTGCAACGTTAGCTACCATATCGTCAACAAATCGCTGAAGGCCCACGGAATTATAAAAGGCCGCAAGCCGACTGTTCGCAACAGGCTTCACAACGGAGGTAGGGCATTCAAAATTTTGGGCTATATCATGGCCAATCCCGAAATGCCGCTTGAGCTTGTAGCCAAACAGTTTCTCTGCACCAAGGAGTTTGTAGGTCAAGTTGAAGCCATGGCGCGTCAGGAGGGAATCATCAAATGACTGTCAACGGAAAGGGAAGCAGGTCAAGAACCCGCAACTGGACTAGGTATCGGGACAACTACGATTCCATCTTCAAGAAAAAGTACCCAGACTGGATCTGTGGATCATGCGGCAGAGTTCACGGCAAACACCCAGAGGGGAATCCTTACGGAGCCACCTATCACGTTGGTAAGTGTGATATTTGCGGAGAAGAACGCGAAGTTACTGAACCACGGGACTTCGGTCATCTGAAAGAAGGATGGGACAAGTAAGTCAAGAATGGCCATTGGCCCCGAAGAATGAGACTTCGGAGAAGGCGGCATTGGCTTGTATGTTGACTGAAGCCAACCCACTATCGGTCAATCTTACCGAGTCCCACTTCTTCTACCCAGACCATCAGTTGGTCTATCGGGCCATCAAGAAACTTGCAGATAGCGGTAATCCAATCAACGTGATGACGGTTCGGGCTTTGCTGGAATCCAAGGGAGAACTGGATAACGCTGGAGGAGACCCGTCTCGGTTCTTCGACCATGGCGGTGGTGGGGATGCTTGTCTCGCCTACTACTACGATCACTTGGAAAAAGCCCGAAGCAACAGAATGGTATTCATGCACATAAGGGACAATCTTGAAGACCTAGCAAAACTTCGTATTGACGCAGGAGATCTTGTGGCGCAACTTCTACAACTGGTATACAACAATGAGTAAGAATATGACAGTAGGACGAATCTACAGCACAACCATCAACCAACCATCTGGGATTACTGAGGTATTGCTTGAGAAGGCAGAAAAAGAAAGAGATCGATATAAACAGGTTCTTTCTGAAATCTTTTACTCAATCAATGAATGGAACGAGTCCATGGTTAAAGAGCCAGCGGATGATCTCCTTGCAGCCATTAATCACAAGATTGACTCCAGTTTAAATGGGTAGTTCTATTCCAAAGGGCTATGTGGAAGTAAGCAAGGGGGTCTATGAGCGTTCTGATATCATCAAGAAAAGATCAGTGGGAAGAAAAGCCGTTCTTCCAACTAAAGGTAAAAGCCGTAACGGCGAGTCTAAATCGCCTGTTCAGCATGGGGCCGTGGGGAAGGCTGGCGGAGAAAAAACGCATACAGGCCGCATTCTTGTCCGCATTACGATCTTTAGGAAGCGACTGGTCGATCCCTGCAACGCAGGGCAGAAATACCTCGTTGACTGTCTCCGCTATGTTGGACTCTTGGTCGATGACCGAGAACAAGATATTGCGCTTGAGATCCGCCAAGAAAAAACTCGCGAGGAAGAAGAGACGTTGATAGAGTTGTTTCGTGACACAGGATCAATTTGATAAAGATCTACTTATCCGCCACGATGATACAGGTGTTCTGATGCCATTTCCAGAACAGGAAGAAGGATTCTGCGACAATCCTATCAGAAAATTATTTGAACAAACGGAAGAACTTGATGTCGAAGATGGGGAAGAGTAACCTCTACCATCCATGGATCAAGCTACCATCAACTTTCTAGGTCGGTCGATCCTGAAGTATAGACAGTTCAAACTGTCCTTTGTCCCCCAAAAACACCTCATTACAGGCAAAGCCACATCTGTAGGATGGGCGGATGACAAGGAACTTCGCATAGCCACCAAACGTCCGCTATCGACTTGGATTGATGTATTTGTCCATGAAACCTGCCACCTCGACCAGCAACTCCAAAGACCCAAGTGGCATGAATCCAAGGAGGAAGCTCTCGGAAAGGTGGATGAGTGGTTGGCTGGAAAGAGGGTTGACCACATCGAAAAGTATATACTCCAAGTGGTGGAACTTGAGTGGGACTGCGAGAAACGAAGTCTGCGAAAGATAGCCCGAAACAAACTCCCTGTAGATTTGAAACAATACGCCCAGATGGCTAACGCCTACGTCATAGGCTACCATTGGACACTAGCCAACCGCAAGTGGTGCAAGAAGAGCTATGAAACAACCAAAGTCTGGGACAGGATGCCCAAAAAGCTGGTATCTTTGGCTACCGCATTGAATCCTCCACCAAAACTGACAGGACTATACTATGATTGATCTACTAGGAGATAGCGATTCCATCCCAGCACCTGTAGCTACAGACCCCATTGTGGCGATGCTTAACGACATGGCCATCTATGACGGGGAGCCTCCTTTGCTTATTCTGTCCACTCTGATAGCAGAAGTGAAAATGTGGAGGGCTAAAGACGAGTATGACAAAAAAACCAAGCTCGCCGTAAATGCGGCAATTGTCAAAAAACTCAAAGAAAGCGGATTTGAAGTAGAATGAACGCTAAATGGATTGCTAGGTTTGGCGGGTTGGCCAAAGAGGTGGCTAGTTGGAGCAAGGACGGAACCCAAGTCGGGGCCGTGATTGTTCGTCCTGATAGAACGGTTGCCTCTGTAGGATTCAATGGCTTTCCCCGTGGTGTGGATGATTCAATAGATAGGATTAACAACAGAAGTACAAAACTGTTGTTTACTCTACACGCCGAACTCAACGCTATTCTGGCGGCTAAAGAGCCTCTAGCTGGCTACTCTATCTTTATCCACCCATTCCAACCCTGCGCCCAGTGCGCGGGGGCTATCATTCAAAGCGGGATCAAGGAGGTCTATTGCCCATACAGCTACAATGAAAGGTGGGAAAGCTCGTTTAAGGCTGCTTTGCAAATGCTTGATGAAGCAGGAGTTACAACTATTTTTATTTGACTTTGAACGAATTGTAGGCTTATCTGTCTATATTAACCATGAGCGAAGGACTCGCAAAAGTCTTTGAATCCGTTTCGGGATGGGTGGAGTATAGCCATTTTGAACAGCAAGAAGAAGGCTACATCACCCAAGAGCGGACAGGTGATGCTCTTATTTATTTTCTTTGGAGGGTTGACAAAGAGCCAGTGCCACTTGAGCATACCTTTGTAGACGGCTTCACATTTGTCCGCTACGCAACCAATGCCCACTAATTTATGAGCGAAGAACAAAACAAAATACCGATAAACGAAGAAGATAAGAAGCGAATTGAAAACGCTTTTTTTGGCGAAAGCGTCAAAATTTTACCACAAGGCGTTCTTGTTCGTGCAATAAATTTGAAAAAAGAAGAGGTTGATGTTGCCATCACAAATGCAGATATTGCCAACATCTACAACGCAATCAATGGCGAATCCCCGTTTGATGCCGAATCCAATGAATAGTCCAGCTTACCTAGCCACCATTGACGAGTACCGCCGTATCTGGGGTCTCTACAATAAGGGAATTTGCAGCTTCTTCATCGTTAAAGGAGACGCCGTAATAGACTTCCATCTCACGCCCGAAGCAACCGAAGCACTGCGCCTTGTCATTGAAAGACTCCAGAACGAGATGACAACTTTGGGCTACATGAAGATTTCTACTGGGGCATACAGCCCCGTTCAGAAAACCCCGCTCGCTACCAAGAAGGCTGGTAACAAGCGCAAAACCAAGCGGCCTTCATTAGCAAAGAAAAAGAAAAAATGAGCGAAAAGAAAGACAACAGCGGAGCAGCGTTTCCGCGCCAAAGCGACAACCCCAAGGCTCCCAAGTTTAGCGGGCCTGTGATGGTGGGGGGTAAAGAGTATGAGGTTTCCATCTGGCAGCAAACAAGCCAGAAGGGGGCCAAGTATCTCAGCTTGAAATTCGGGCCTCCGTATGTCCCGAAGAACAAGAAGCAAGAGACCAACGAAGATCCTGATTGGTAGGATCTGATGGGCTTCATAGGTATAGCCATCTGTACAGCGTGTTATGTCGCCACGGCAGTTGATTTCTACATCAAGGGGAATGTCCCTATGGCTATCACCTTTGGAGGCTACTCCATTGCCAATATCGGATTTCTGATCGTAGCCAGACAATGAGCAGGTTATTCCTAGTTGCAACCTTTGTATTTTCCTGCATCGTCTGGTTCTTTGCGACAATTGGGATTGTGGATGTATTTCAATGGTTGACTACACGATAAGCTACATCTTCTGGATTGGAATAGTTGTTGTGTTGCTAAAGGTCATCAAAGATTCCATCAATCCAAAATGAAAAACAAACTCAAGGAGTGGATCACGATCCGCGAGGATGACGAGAAGCAAGTAATGAACTTGCTGCAAGAATACGGAGTTGTCAGTGATAATTGCGTGACGGCTAGTGAAGTCGGTAACGATATCCAAGCCATGAAGTGGATGGCATGCAACTACCATCTGCTGTCGAAAAACAATAGCGTCTAGCATTGTTTGGTGGTACTATCATCTCCTGTTCTTTGAAAGGGGGTGAAGTGATATGTGGTATACACTACAATCGGGTATTGTCTACGGCCCCTATGGAGGAATTGGCTTTATACAGCGGCAGGATTTGCGTGATGTTGCATGGGCATTGCGCGGATTGTTCCGCTGGGCCAAACGCCGTTTGGGTCGGTAGCAAAAAGCGGGGGAGAAATCCCCCGTCTTTTTTTTGAACGAATGACGAAGTGGTATGTCTAATCCATCCATGACGATAGATCTCAACGCAAATGAGGTGTTGGTGGCTGGGTATGTCGGTATGCGCCGAAACGCCGAAGCATCATACAGAAAACGTAAGCCAAGGTTCCCAGAGAAAGTCACAGGAGAGCTTTGGGGGTTCCATATCGAAAGCGCCCATGCGGAGCTTGCTGTCTGCAAATACCTGAATATCTACTGGGGATTCGGGGTCAACACATTCCATGTGGCGGATGTTGTTAACACAAATCTTGAGATACGTTGGTCATCAAGAAAGGATTTGAAGATTCGCCCAGATGATGATGGATTTGTGGTATCGGTAACTGGCAAATGCCCGACCTATGAAATCAAAGGCTGGATCAAAGCCAGTGAAGCCAAACAGGAGATGTATTTATACAACAGGGAGCCAATCTGTTATTTTGTTCCACATGAGGATTTACGTCCGATTGAAGATCTGAAAGACTACGTCAACAATCCAGAATCATGAGCGCAACACCGGAAACAGACGAAGCAGAGTTTGATGGCATTGACGGTCAAGGTGGAATGATTGTTATTTCTGATTTCGCCCGAAAGCTGGAGCGTGAGCGTGACGAGGCAAGGGAGTGCTTCCGAGTGGCTATGGAGTTGGCAGCACGATACAAACGCGAGCGCGAGCAATGGCGCGAGTGTGCGGAGAGATTGGCAGCGCAACTGCATTGGTGGTGGGACAATCGACGGTTACACGGGCCAAGTCAAAATGCACTTGTCGATTTTAGGAAGCTGAAAGGAGAAGCGGAATGAGCGACACACCAGAGACAGACAAGGAAGTCCTAAAAAGCGTGGAGGCGGTCGTCAGGTTCGGGATACAAGGCGGCGAATTCGCCATAGAGCAGCAACTTGTTACGGCTAATTTTGCCCGCAAGCTAGAACGTGAGCGCAATGAATGGCGCGCATGCGCGCAAAAGCTGTCTCAATACGCAAAAGATTATCACGACGAATGGTCATGGTCTCACCTTGATAGCGGAGAAGAGGTCATTGCCAAGTTTGAGCGGCTGAAAGAAACAAATCATGAGAGCTAAACAAATAGGAACAAAAATAGATAGCAATCCAGCGAAGCATCAATCAAAACCAAGAATGAATAATCCAAAGATCAACAAACTGCTCAAGGACGGAAGACTTCTTCCTATTTACAGAGCCATAGGAGACAACCTGTGTCTTGTTGGCTACAAGCGCAAATCCCGAAGCAGAAAGTCCCACCAACAGCCCTATATACTTAACCAGCCTATATCTCTAGGCCCGATTGAAGATTGGCCCAACCCCGAAACAAACAAAGACTAGGATAAGTTCTACGCCATTACCCTTAAAAGATGGTAATGGAACATTATCAAAGAATCACATGAATAACACAGTAGAACTTATCGGCTGGTACGGAGGGGATGAGGTTAATGCCTGTTCGGCTTGGACGTCCACCTCCAGAGAACTCACAGATGAGAAGAGGGGCAGGATAGGTAAGCTGCTCAGGGATCTAGCCTCCAATGGCCATGAGACTCCATTTGAGAAGACCGTACTCCACTTCCTCGTAACGACAGACATCGCCACCCATATCCATCTCTTAAAACATAGGATAGCATCCATCAACGCCGAATCAGCCCGATACAAAGAGCTAAGATCGGATAACAACTACATCCCCCAAGACTGGCCCGACTACTGGAAAGAGAGACTAATCAACCACAACAGAGAGGGAGATAGGATGTACCACCAGTGTATTACAGATCTGGTTGCGGCGGGGTTTGACAGGAAGCGAGCCAAAGAAAGTGCTAGGTACTTCAAGAGTTACAACAGCCAAATTCAAGCGGATGTGATGTTCAACTTCCGTTCCTTCGTCAACTTCCAACGTCTGCGCAATTCTCCCTATGCACAGGTAGAAATCAGAGACGTAGCCTACCAGATGATTGATTTGGTTAAATCAATAGAAGGCGATCCACTTAGATATACGATTGAAGCTTTCGGGCTTTAATGGTAAAAGAACTTATGGGACTAATAGCAGACGCCGCAACAATGCTCAAAAACACGATTGGAGACCTCTTTCCAGAGGAACAGCCATCATCTACCCCAGCCTTCCCATCGACGATTGCCAGCCCCATTACAGAGCCAACAATCACTATCCGTAAGTCGGTCCAGACTCCAAAGGTTGCCTCCAACCCCGAACCCATAGGTAAAATCACCTCCTACAACTACCAAACAGAGGAACTACCAGACACCAACAGCAAAATGGGGCTAGGAGCATGGGACAACAAGCTAACCAATGAGGGGATAGCGGTAAGCCCAGATATCGAACAAATGTTCAAGAAAGAGGGAATCAAGCCACTAGATAGGGTAAGATTCGACCTCCAAAACGGCAAAACCATCGAAGGGGTATGGCAAGACCGCACCATGCAGGACAAACAAGCCATCAAGGAGTTTGGCAAGCCCCTCAGGGGGCGCATAGATCTCAACGTTCCCCACCTCAAAGGACGCCATCCCCTAGACGGAACTAAGGTCATAGGATTCAGCAAAATCAAGAATTCTGAGTAGAAAATCATCAATAGTTCAAATTTGGCTTAAACTATTGCACAAAGTGATGATAACACGATATCACATCTAAACCCCGAAACATAGACAGAGAAAAATATCTGAACTAGGGATCACTTCAAACAAGGGGGTAGGGGGTCTCCAAAAAGAGAAGGACACGGGGTGGGTGGGGGTAGGTAAATACGGCGCATAACAAATACTCACTACTTTTTGTGACAAGAGGATCGGCCAACTCACAGACTGGGCTTGTGGGTTCGATGGAGTGATAGGACATTATTGGATTTACATTTGGGGGGAAAATTTTCGAGAGGGGGTGTTTTCCAACGCCGCCGTCGCCCGCAGGCGAAGGGTAGGGGGGAGACCCGTGGGGTGGGTGGTCAGGGTTTCTGGCTCACGCTGCGCGTTCGCGGCCTGTCCTCCGGTTGAGAGTGTGTTATCATTGTGATGCGCTGGTCCTCCGTCTCTGTAGCCTACAGGATAAAGCCTATACCTGATATATGATTATGCGCTTATACGGCCATCTGCCGCGTTTTTATTTATGCGGCGCGGTGTTGGTATTGGGGAACCAACAGAGAAAGCCCACGCCCCATGCCAAGCGCAAACCACGGGCAACGCTAGGGAACACGGGGACGGGAGAATGGAGGGTGAAAGCCCGAAAGAAAACATTCACCCCTTGCCACTAGGACAAAAGAAAACCCCGCCAAGCTTTCGCCTGACGGGGTTTTGAGAGGGGAGCGGGGAAGCTTACTTGCCAGCGTCCCCCCACCCGCTGCAACGGGGAAGGAAATGAGGATCTTCCGAAAGGATCCCTGCAACGTCATGCGCGATTGTGGTGCGGATCATGGTCAACCGCTTTTCAATCGGCACGGAAACGTCATTTCCAAAATCCGAAACGAATGCGGCAAGATCCTGCAATAATGCTTCGCGCTCAAAATGCCTAGCAAGCAAATCGGAATATTTTGTTTTGTAGTCTTGCGCGGCAATTTCTCCCGCGCCCGTGGTGTTTTGTGTAGGTGTTGCCATACGTTGCCCAAGTTAATCGACTCGCAGGAAAAAGCAAATGTTTTTTTCATGGCGTAACATATCATCATATCATGATATCTTGATTCGTTAGGTTTCTCGCCTGTTCGCCGGATGAGTTTTCATTTCAGAATGAAATTCCCTAGCGCACAATTTCATCGTTCCCCGCTTTAATCTTTTTTTCCTATTTGAAAAAAATCCCTTGCCCTTCTCTCGCGCCGCTATATTTTCCTCTTCGTTATGAGCATGCACGAAATAATTCAAACGGGACTAGAGATTCTTTGTCTGCTAGTCATTCCAACCTTAGCCGGATTCGGTCTATTGATCGCATTCTTCTTTCAAGACTAACTCATGAGGAAAATAGAAATATATCCCGTAGGGGGGAACGCGGATGAATCTCCCCGGTTTGGCAGGGGCGATTGGGCATTTCACACTCATGCAGCCATTAACGGTCGTATTGCCTGCGGGATCAAAGGGGAATTCCTTTGTTGGGATTCTTCAATAGAAGACCAAAACGGCTTGCCTACCTGCCCAAAATGCGCGGCCAAAGTTATCAAGGCCAGACTGTCACGCGATTGATTCCCGCAACCGCTCCCGATTCATTCGGGGGCGGGACGGGGCGCAACGCCTCACCACAAAAAACCCATACACGCACATGAAAACAAAACAAAACAAAGCACACGTCACATTCGCCTTTTTTGGCGACTATCGTCCCGTATCCTTTACGGGAAAGACCACAACCGAGGCGATTGTGATCGCACTCTCGGCCATCAGTGATCCCCGTCTGAAAGATAAGCTAAAGTCTCTTGCATGGGATTTTACTTGTGCAAGGAATGGAAAGCTTCGCGTTTCCGCTATGTCGTCGGAAAGCTATGATCTGGGACCGATTGCAATCGGCATTGCTTCGCGCCCGTTTGAGCCTTGGCTTGGCAAACTGGTCGCGGATATGCCCGAATTCCCTTCTATCGATTACTCGAAAGGAGTTTGCCACTAATGAAAAAAACCACACGCAAAGCAAAGCACACTGCCAAAAAGGCAGGCAAGGAATTCATGCTCTCCCTTTATTCGGGGGCCGCTGCCTGTATTGCGGCGGGGAGCACGGAACCAATCAAGCCATTGTTCGCGGAACGTGCGCTTTGGTGCGCCACTAATTCAAAGGCCAAGGAAGGAGGAAAAGGTTGGAGGAAAGCTTTGGAAAGGTTGGAAGCGGGACAGCTTCCTGAAATATTCGCCAACGGCAACGGGAAATTGCCTTTCTACGCTTTTTCTTCCTTGGCGGGCATCGACTGCCCACAAGCCGGATCATGCCTTTACGGACCGAATGGCGATCTTCTTGGGGGATTCTGTTATTCCTTTAAGGCGTGGCGTTATCCTGCCGCATTCCTGCGCCAATTGATTAACAGTCTCCGGTTACGCTCGAAAGAAGGCCGCGACGAGATTGTTGCGGCGTGGATGAAGCTTCCAAGGGGAGCGACTATTCGCCTGTATGTGGATGGGGATTTTGCATCACCGGAAATTCTGGCGTTTTGGTTCAGACTTTGCAACGCCCGTCCCGATCTTCAGGTCTACGGCTATTCAAAAAGCTGGCGCTTGCTTCTAGATTATGCGGATTCGAACTTGCCATTCCCTAAAAATTACCTGTTGAATCTTTCCAGCGGGGGGAATGGTACAGAAGAGGAGAAACAAGCTGTTTCCCGTCTCCCTATTGCGCGTGGGGAGTTTATCGCGGTTTCTACCGCCCGCGACCACGGGAACGCCTACCAATCAAAGCGGAACGCGGGATTCGCGGATTATGCGCGTGACGTTCGCGAAAGCGCGGGAAGGCGCGTTTTTGTCTGTTCTGGTAAATGTGGCGATTGTACGCCTCAAGGCCACGCCTGCGGATCAGAAAAGTTTCGCGGTGTTCCCATCGCGATAGGCGTTCACTAGGCTTTCCCGCCACTGGTCTCGTTTAGGCGAGGCCAGCACGGGGAAACCCATCAAAACATCATGAAAAACCAAAACGAAAACGGGCAAGGGGATTCCGCCTTGCAAATTTCGCTCCAGCTTGTCGGGGGACTTGTCGCGTGTTTCGCGGTGGCCTACCTGATAATGGTGGCGATTATTTTTGCGGTCGTATAGTGACAATCGGGGGCAGAGTTCAATTCTCGCCCCCTATTTTTGCGTTTTAAACGCCCCTGCAAGACGTTTTCTTTCCCTTCCTGCAATGGTCGCATCCCACAACGTGACGCCAATCCTGCGCGACAAGGTGACAAGGGGCGGCATATGGTAACATGGGGAATTTTCTTTCGGGATTTGATCGCAATCTTTTTTAAAAAAAACCAGTTGACAATCCTTCTTTCCGATCTATTTTTACTTTTATCAGACCGAATCTTGTCTAGGTGACAAGGGGAGGAATGAGAAAAACCACAAAACACAACACATACCATGACAACACAAAAGCAGCTCCGCGCCAGATTCTGGCAGGATCACAAGGGAATCGCAGGAATTTCCCGTAAACAAATCACCGATTATTCGGGTGATGGAAAAATGTACAACGCCGATACGCGCACGGCATTTGTCGATTGGATTGATGCTCTGGCGAAAAGCGGCGAAATCAGCGAGCATCTCGCAGACAAAGCAACCTTGTAAAATAATCCGTCCATGAAAAACAAACCGCAATACAAGGTGATTTTCGAGGCTTTGCCTGAAGATACCAGTGTCAGAGGGAATGCTCTTGCATCTGGTGATGACCAACTAGACAAGGAAGTAGAAGATGAAATCTTTGCCCGTCTTGAATCTGGAGACATCTACGCATGGTTCACCGCGAAAGTGACAGTTCGTGACGATCAAGGAAATGAAGTTTCGGAATATCTTGGTTGCTGCAACTATCAAGATGAGGAAGATTTCCGAAATGGTTCCTGTTATTCCGAAATGGTAGAAGAATGCGTTAGACAACTCGAAACGGAAAACTAGGGTTGTCCCGTCTGTCCCCCCGTCAATTCGGGCAGGGGATAGCAGGGAGAATCCTCTCCGAATAAACCACATGAAAACCATGCAACCAACAGACAAATGCAGGGACATTGGATCGATTGTCCAAGAGCACGAAGAACGCAACGTCCATCGTTGCCATACAAAGCGGGCCATTCTTGAAAGGATTGGCGAGCTTCATGTTAAAGCATCCGAAAGATACGCAAACTATCTAGATGAATTGGAAAAACCAGAAAACGAATTCATCCACCAGTTGTATCTGGACTACGATGAATTCACCTATGCAATCAAATACCTAATTGAAAAACTGGATACCAACATATGAAAAGATTGCGACTTGGAATGCAGACAACTGACATTCGTACAAGCAACAGTTATTACGACTGTTCTGTTTGCGGAAAAGTAATCAGCCCGCAAATGTTGCGGGCGCACTTCCATACTTATAGGACAAATAACTATACCTCTGGCGGGATGCGTTATCGTAGCAAAATCGCATGGAGGGTTTGCGGATGGTCGCACCTCTCTTGTAACCCAAACGAAACACAAATACCATCGAAAGGAAAGACGCTATGACCGAATTCGACAGAGAATACATGACTGAAATCTGCGAGGAACATTACCGCGAATTGCGGCAAACCATCGACAACGAGCATCGTCGCGGTCTGAACTCCAACCCATTCTATGGATGGACGCAACAAGAGATAGACAGCTACCAAGCATCCCTAAATGCGGACAAACCAACAGAAACCGAGGAGAATTTATGATAGCACAAGTAAAAGCAAAACAAATAAGGGGTAGTCTCGGCGGGGAAAAACCATTTCGGTTTATTCCTGCTGGACTCTACCACTTCAGTGGCGGATGGGCTAGACCTATGGTCAACAGGTCGGTGCTGGTAGACGGCTATGTCGCCTACCAACTACCCAAAGACTGGTTCCAGAAGCTCGTCGATAACCTGTGAAACGCCGAATCGCAGTCACAGTAGACAGCGAGACTCCTCTCGTCCCGACATGGGGCGGGAGGAATCGCGCTGCCCACCCACTGATGGTTCTCCTTTCAAAACTGGAGGTCGGGGAGTCGTTCACTTGGCCCTCGATGGAGAGGGACAACCTAGCCCTGTTGAGGAGACGGGCGCACAATTACGGACATACCAGCGGAAAGAGGTTTGCGACGAGACTGGTGACAAGGGGGAAGGGTAAACCGACGATGATGTTCTGGAGGCTGAAATGAATCGACTATTTCTTATTTCTCAATCTGTCTCTCCAGCTATTTCGGTTCCTTCTGTTGCGAATCGCGGCAAAACGCCTCGCCTCCAACTCTTTCGAGGTGAGGACGATTTTGAATTCTTTTTCTGCGACTGGAGCGGGAACCTCTCCTTCTTCTGGAGGAAAATCGTGGATAGACCAACTGCTATTTTTCATTGAACGAACCACTTACCACACTGTCAGACTAAATACCACCATGAAAACCATACAACTAACCGAAAGGGAAATATTCACCATTTTGCTGGCTCTACGGGGTCGCAATTTAGAGCAGAGACGCTGGATCAATGATCCGCTGTTTCGCCCTGACATCAAGGCCCGCGCCAAGCTCGCCCGAAAAATGATTAAAATGTTCAACGTCAGAGGGGAAATCTCACAATGAAAACAAAAATACAATCGTTCAAACCTAACTTGAGCAACCTAATGCTGATGGACGGGGTGCTGCGCCGCGCTGTCAGGGAGGGGTTCAAAGCCCGCAACCAAAGCCAATTCCCGACTGTTCGGGGATGGAGAAGGGATGACATACGAGAAGCAATCAAAGCCTACCGCATGGTAGTCAACACGGAGGTCGCCAATGTGGACTGACGCCTGTGGGAATACCCACTACGAGTTCTGGGAGGGGATAAAGCTTGGAGGCAAGACCTTCACCTCCCTTCCCCTGTTCAACCTCTGTCAGGAATACGGAGATGCACAAGTGAGGGATGCTTGCATCCATCTGGGGTGCAGACCCTATGCAGAGGATCTCGCGGCCATCAAAGAAGAATGCGAACGTCAGGAGAGCCTCTATGTTTAATCTCATTCGTAAATTATTTCAGAAGAAACAACCTTCGCTTCTGGCGTTGCAGATAGTGTGGCTTAATCAAGCCTCGTTTCTGGATCGCCTGCAAGCCAACCAACAACTGGCCTTATGGCTTTCAAACAAACACAAATGATCCACCACCACATAACACAAAGTGCTCTCGACGCCGACAATGGTAATGTCGCCATCTGGAACGACTCAAACACGATTGAGTTGACCATGACCATTCGGGAGATAATCGAACTGGAACAAAGGTTCTTCATCCGAATAAGAGCCAATATTCCAGACCAACTCATGGGCAAGCTCCTCCACCACTTCCGAGATGATGGAGAGTTATTCGATGCCAAAGACCTATCCAAAGTATGATTGATCTCCTGTTCTACCTGTTGTTTATTGTAGTCTTCGGATACATCATCTTCTACAACATCGACCAAACCACCAAATACAGAAAGAAATGAACTGGTATAAATACGCAGCAATGATGGTCGCTCTGTCGGCATTTGTCGCAGCAGTGACCGCAATCGAAACACCGCGCAAGCGCAAGGAACCCATCCATGTCCTCCCTAAAGTCGAGGAGATGTATAGCAATCCAACACCCTTGCAATTCTAGCCATTAACAGCTAGACCATGGGGAGAGAGGAGCGATTCTCTCTCCCTTTTTATTTATGACCATCATCTCACTTGGACGCTACGGGGACATCATCTCCCAGCTACCCATAGCCTACGCCTCCAACTTGATGGGAGGAAGAGACTGTTTTGTGGTTGCCAATGAGTTTGCGGATCTTCTGGAAGGGGTCTCCTACTGCGATGTTAAGAAGTATTCAGGAACCCAAGATGAGTTGACCAATGTTATCGGGCTTTGTCAGGGGCTTCCTGACGTTCGGGTAGCTCAAGTCCACCGGAATCCTGACACTCGCAGGCTAGAGGAAAACTATGCTATCGAAGGATACAGGTTGTGCGGGGTTCGGGATCTTTGGAGGATGGCCCCGTTGGTATTTGATCAGCGTGATCCAGAACGAGAACAAAAGCTAATTGAAAAACAACCATTCATTGCGGTCTCTACCCATGGAGTAAGCTCCCCGTTTACCCAAGGCCAGCAACTGATAGACAAGTTGCAATCCAGATTTCCCGATTACAAGATCGTGGATCTGTCCAAGATTCGGGCCGAGAGGTTCTTTGATATCTTGGGTATTCTGGATGCGGCGTCATGCCTAGTCACTATCGATACCGCTACTCTCTGGCTGGCCAATGGGGCCAAGTGTCCAGTAATAGCTCTAGTCAACAATGGTTGGCATGGTAGTCCAAGTCCAACAACAGCTACCTCAACCTTCCGATACTTCGACTTCCAAGTGGATCAGGTCTGTGACGAGGTCGAGAAAACCCTGCTACCAACTGGGTCTATTGTCGGGATTGTCGATAGGTTTGGCATGGAAAAACGCCATATAGAGGCATTTAAGAGCCAAGAAGAGGCGTTTGATTTGAATCTCACCACCAGACACATTGAGCGGGACGCTCGGTCTATCGGAGATCCCCGTCCTCTACCCATGCTGAAGGAGATGTTGACTAAAGCAGTCAAGTTTAGCCAAGGACGAGACATCATCATATGGACTAACGATGATGTGCAAATTCTTAATCTGGATTTAGTCAAAGACCATGTGATGAAATTCGGGGCGGTCGGGGTTCGCAGAGACCCCACTCATATGGGCAGAGAGCTATTCGCCTTCCGCTGGGATTGGTTGGTTGACCGACTCTATCACTTCCCCGATTGTGCTGTGGCTTCCCCTTGGTTTGATCTAGCTATAGCCGCTTGGATCAGGAAACAATTCGGATGGGTTTCCACTATGGACAACTTCATTGAAGACCGCTATCCTGCCGAAATCCCGAATGAAGGGATTCTGATCCATCCAGACCATCCATCAAGTTGGATCAACTCCATGGAAATGCCATCTTCAAAATGGAATGAAAGAATATTTAAGTCATTAATCGTATGAGGAAATTAAATCTAGGTTGCGGGGGAAATATTCTACAAGGCTGGGAGAACCATGATTCAGATTTGGACATAAGTAAACCCCTCCCATACGAGGACAATTCAATTGATATGATATTTGCGGAGCATGTTTGCGAGCACCTTACAACTCCAGATGTTGTAAGGTTTTTCATGGAAGCTTATCGTGTGCTAAAAATTGGATCAACTATTCGGATTGCGGTTCCAAGCGTAGACAAGATTTTTGATTTGGCAGATGAACCCTACCTGAAATGGCATGGACAGTCTGGATTCGGGGACGGAACAAAACGCGGGGCAGTGCGATCTATCCTGCTAGATCATGGGCATCTTTCAGCTTGGAACTATCCTATTCTGGATGCCTGTCTATACGCTGCTGGTTTTGATGAACAAAGGATTGCGGGATGTGACTTCAGCGCATTAGAAGGCCACGGAAAAGTCATCGGAGATCACAATAATAAAATAGAAACAATCATCATGGAGGCAGTGAAGTAGCAATGCTTGTTCAAGACGGCCATCTCGGAGGCTTTATACAAGGGGGCGATCCCGACACATTCGATTCAGTTGTATGGTCGGAGTTGATCAATACATTCAAACCCAGAAATTTGATTGATATCGGATGCGGCGAGGGCCATGCCATCAAGTGGTTTGCGGATAACGGGATTGATGCTATCGGAATTGAAGGTTCACCGAAAGCACTGGAAAACAGCCCAGTCAAGGATCGCATCGTTCTCCATGACTTCACCAAGGGGCCGTATAAAGTTGAATCCTATTTCGATATTGCTTGGTCTTGTGAGTTTGTCGAACACGTCGAAGCTCAATACATCAGCAACTACATGACAACATTTAGCTGTGCGTCGATTGTTGCAATGACCTATTCGGAACCTCAATGGAGTGACGGAGGGCATCACCATGTCAATTGCCAGCCGCAATCCTACTGGAATGATATCTTTGAATTCTGGGGATACCAGTGGATGCAGGAATACTCCATGCATCTGAGATCCATCGCTACCGCAAGATGGGTGAAGCCGACAGTATCTGTATTCCGAAAAAAATGAATTACATCATTGGTTCGGGCTACCATTACCGATCTGATTGGGATCGGTCTTTTTACGATATCTGGATGGCTAACACAGAGAAATATACCAATGACTACCATATTATCTCAACAGTTAGGAATGTTCCAGCATCCAATCATATCCTGTGCAATCACAATGTAGGTCACGTTGGAGATCTGATTAAGGAAAATCGCGAAGGACTGTGCGGATGGTCAGCGTCTGTCTGTGCTCTGGCTATGATTGCCTACAACTGTGGCAAAGATTTCATCTACAAAGAGGCGGATTGCCTGTGGTTCGGACCTGTTCCCAAAAAGATGTACGATGATATCGGAGGCAAGGGCATGGTCTTCGGGGCCAAGATGGACGCTTCCCCTTGGATGGCTTGCGCCCAGTCAACCTTTCTTATCCGCCATAGTTTCATTCTGGATTTCTTGCGAGGCTACCTATTCCTTCCCCATGACAAAGACATGCTTCCAGAGGACAAGTTCGTCAAGTTGGAGGAGAATAGTCCAGACCGCTATGGAAGGCTTTCTTTCGGTGTTGATCGAATGCGCCCGTTACCTTGGGAATCTCAAGTATGGTATGCCCAGCAGTGGACTCAAGAGGAGTTGGATGAGGCTAGAATGCGGGGGCTATTGTAGGACAACCTCTCCTTTGAATAATCCGCGATTCTGGCTAAGTCTAGAAGCCACTCCAGAAAATGTGGAGAATGTTCTAACAAAGTAATTGAAGTGTGACATTAAGAATAGATCAAGAACCGGATCTCCTCCAGTTAGATCCCAAGAAACATCACATCCGTCCTTGCGGTCATTGGAGAAAACCACAATTGCTGGATCTTCCAGACCCCACGATTCAATGGCTTGTTTTGTCTTGTCCATGTATTGTTCTTTTGTGAAGTAGAACTTACCATCATTCCAATGGTCATAGTCCCCGTGGCGTATATGCACGGCTACCAAATCCCGATTTCCAAAGTTATACACCATTGATTTTATCTTATCTTGGTATTCTTGTTTTAAATTTAGTTCGTTAAATTTCAACAGATTACCAGCATCTTTGGTTTCATCCCATTGAATGGACAAGAATTTATCAATATTTTTATGATAGTATTCTCCACATCGGAACTTATCGCAATTAAAGTAATTGCGATAACCATCCATATGCGGGAAGTAAAGATCATCAACCTCTGGATTGGTATTAAATATATGGTATAGAACTACTAGCTGGTTTCCGAGTCCTACATTTTTTTCAAACGAAAACCCGCGCTTCATTTAACGCCCGCTACGGATTGCTTGGATTCTTTTCTCGCGATCTTTTACCGCACTTACCATATCCTTGCGGGCCTTCGTGACCATGCGGGCGAAGTCAGCATCGTTCAATCGCATGAGATACATCCACTCGGATAGTGCAGAAAACCACAACAATCTCTGCTCCTCTGGGGTGTATTTCTCCATCTCTTCAGGGGTCGCGAGCATCTTAGTCTGCATCGCGGCCTTCTCGGCTTGTCCCAATCCAATGTCCAGCATTCCCAATGTCATGGCATTGTCAAACGAACGATAGCGCCACAGAGGTGAGCGTTCCTTTTGATATTTGTCAAATGACATGATCTCTCCCTTGTCATCAATTACATCGTCGCTTTCAAGCTGGAGCGAAACCATGTAGTTGGCATAGTTGATTGAGTCGATCAGTTTCGCCTCGACAAATTGCGGAGCGCCGCCAACCAGCATATTGGCAATAACCTCGCCTTGGAACTGACGCCATAGTTTGTTGGCCTCTTCCTTCTGCTTCTCCTCGTCTGGCTCGTCCATATCAACACCAAGCAAAGCGTAGAGAGTGGCGGCTCCAGCGCCAGTTATAACCGGAAGCATGAGTCTGCGGACAGTATGGAAGGCAAGCATACCTCCAATAGTGGCAGTCAGGCCAGCGGCTCCAGCCTTTCCAGCTTCACCAGATTGCGTGAATGCATCCCTAGCATCTGAGTAGATCCTCATGCGTTGTTGAACGGCAAATGAGTTAAACGGAACAAAGATTGCTTTGAAGAGATTCTCCCAACCAGACTTTCCGCTTTGCGCGAATGTGGCCATCTTGGTTGGATCGCTTGATCCTTGGTAAATGTCGGTCATGTTCTCGGCATAAGATGCGGCATCCTGCCTTGTTGGATCGGTGTCCACAAGTTGTGCCTCACGATCCCACCCCTCAAATTTGATTCCTTTTTTATCCAGATCCGCTCTGTAGTAGGTCATCCATGCGGCGGCAGCACAAGCGAAGTCGGTTTTCTTCAGGGCTACCATCCACACATCTGCAATCTTGGATGCATTTTCCTTGACCTCAGACCATCTGCTTTCGGTAAACGCCCGCTCAAGACGATTCTGTGCGCCTTCCATTTGGTTGATGTATTTGTAACCAGCAGACGCATCTCCACGGCGACCAATGGAGAACTTGTTAAGAATGGACTTTGCCTTGCCGATTGTTGTGATTGATTCGGAAAGAAGGTCTGGGCGACCCGTTGTTCCAATTGCCGAGATCAACTGATCGGGTGATTGTTTGAACACCTGATACACGCCACCCAATGCAATGCCAACGCCAAGCTTCCTTGAGATTGTAGATAGTGAGTCGGCAAATTTAGCCATGGCCCCGTTGTTCATTGAGCCTCGACGCATACGGGAAATGCGAAGACGGTTGAGACGCTCGACCATGAAGTCGCGATTGGCTCCACCACCCAAGGCAATCTGGGCCTCTGGGGTTTTCATAAACGAAAAGATCTTCTGCCAAGCCTCGCTGGTATAAGCCGCATTGATCTGCTCGGACAGGGAGTCATAGGTTCCCTTGCGTAGATTGAATTGAATTTCCTTTGGCTTGTTCGATTTGTCCAATGGCAACTTCGTATAATCCACACGCTTGATTGTGTTAGCCGCCTGCTTTGGACGCAGGGATACGTTCTCGTAGAACAACGCCTCACTCTCTGGCGTAATCTCAAGGGTCGGGCCAGCATTGATAAAGTCAATCGGAAGGTAGTAAGGGTTGT
>Ga0214917_10003063_pt1 | contig 19745 bp, 15 predicted proteins | sample LL_1208_BB_MetaG_FD_177983 | JGI IMG/M metagenome (GOLD analysis project Ga0214917, IMG submission 177983) | Freshwater microbial communities from Lake Lanier, Atlanta, Georgia, United States - LL_1208_BB | ecosystem: Environmental > Aquatic > Freshwater > Lake | place: USA: Georgia | collected...
GGCGCCGCGGGGCCGAGTTCGACCGGGTTGCCCCGCATGCTCGCTCCGCCGGAGTGGGCGGCGAGCCAGTCGAGCTGGTCGGCCCGGACGCCCAGGTCCGAGAGCCGCCCGGGTACCCCCGCCTCCGCGCACAGCCCGGCGATGCGTCGCACGAAGGCCTCGGCCGCGGTCGCGTCGTGGGCCGACGCATCCCCCGCGACCGCCCGCTCGAGCAGGGCGAAGTCGGGGCCGGCCGCGGGGAGATTGACCCGCAGGGCCGTCGGCAGCATGACGGCACAGGCCAGGCCGTGGGGGGTGCCGGTGGCGATGCCGAGGGCCGCGGCGACGCCGTGGGCCATCCCGAGTCCGGAATTCGTCAGCGCCATGCCCGAGACCAGCGCCGCGTGGGCGAGCGCGGCCCGCGCCGGCGCGGCGTCTTCCGCCGCGGTCGGCCGGAGGAGCCGCGGCAACGCCGCGACCGCCCGCGGCAACGCCTCGAGCACCAGGCCGCGGGTCAGGGGGCTCCGGAAACGGCAGACGAACGACTCGATGAGCTGCGTGATGCAGTCGAGGCCCGAGGCGGCGATGGTGGCCCGGTCGCACGACGCGGTCAGTTCCGGATCGACGAGTGCCACGCGGGGCACGAGCAGCGGGCTCCGCAGGCTCTTCTTGAACCCGCGGCGGGCACAGGAGAGCACCGCGTTGCGGGTCGCCTCGGCCCCGGTGCCGGCCGTCGTCGGCACGGCCACGACGGGCAGCGGCCAGTGTCGCAGCGGGGTTCCCCGGCCTACCCCCTCCAGGTGATCGACGACGAGCGCGTCGTACCAGGCATCGCTGTCGGGGACCGCGTCGCCGGGCGGCGCGTCGTCCGCTCCGCGCGGCATGTTCGTGGCGAGAGCCGCCACGGCCTTGGCGAGGTCGATCGTCGATCCACCCCCCACGGCCACCACGACCACGCCGTCCCGGGGGAGGTCGGCGACCGCGGCGAGTGCGGCGGCCACCTGCGACACCGTCGGCTCGCCCGCGGTGGAGGCGACGTCTCGCCAGGCGATTCCGGCCGCTGCCAGGCTGGCGTGGATGCGATGCCGGACGCCGTTCGCGGCGAGGCTGCGGCCGCCGCCGACCAGCCAGGCCTGCCGCCCGAGGAGGGACGCGGCCGCCCCGAGTTCGTCGAGCCTGCCGCCACCGAAGAGGATCCGCGGCGGGGCGAGGAAGTCGTAGGGGCCGACGCCCGAGTCCGTGAGTCCCGTCATGCGGGTATCATAGCGGCGGAGCGATCATGACCGACCCCCTCGACATCCCCGTGTGCCCCCGGCCGATCGTCGGATCGATCCGGCCGCCGGGTTCCAAGAGCATCACGAACCGGGCGCTGGTCTGTGCCGCGCTGGCGGCTGGCGACAGCACGCTCACCGGTGCCCTCGACAGCCAGGACACGCGGGTCATGGCGGCGGGGCTCGAGGCGCTGGGCATCGGTGTCGTGGCCGACTGGCCACGGGGGGTGCTGCGGGTGAGTGGCGCGGGGGGCACGGTGCCCGCCGGCGAGGCCGTTCTCGACTGCGCGGCCAGCGGCACGACGATCCGCTTCCTGTCGGCGGTCTGTGCGGTGGGGCGGGGCACCTACCGTCTCGACGGCACGCCGCGGATGCGGAAGCGGCCGATCGGCGACCTGCTCGACGCCCTGCGGGGGTTGGGCGTCGATGCCACGGCGGAGAGCCCCGGCGACTGCCCGCCCGTGGTGATCCGCTCCCGGGGACTGCGCGGCGGCACGGCGAGCGTGCGCGGGAGCACGTCGAGCCAGTTCGCCAGCGGACTGGCCATGGTGGCCCCGTGCCTGGCCGACGGGCTGCGGATCGTGTTCGAGGGCACGCTCGTGTCGCTCCCGTACCTCGACATGACGAAGCGGGTCATGGAGGCCTTCGGCGCCGACTGCGCGGCCGACGGCGACCGCGGCTGGCGGATCGCTCCGACCGGGTACGTCGGCCGCCGGTATGCGATCGAGCCCGACGCCTCGGCGGCCAGCTACTTCCTGGCCGCCGCCGCCATCACCGGCGGCAGCGTCCGGGTCGAGGGACTGTCGCGGCGCAGCATGCAGGGAGACGTGGCGTTCGCGGATGCCCTCGGCCGGATGGGGTGCGAGGTGCGGTGGGAGGATGGCCCCGAAGGGTCGATCACCGTGTCGGGACGGGCGTCCCACGGCATCGATATCGACATGAACCCGATCAGCGACACCGTGCCGACGCTGGCCGTGGTCGCGCTGTTCGCCTCGGGTCCCACCACCATCCGCAACGTGGCCCACATCCGCGACAAGGAGACCGACCGGATCGGCGATCTGGCCTGCGAACTCCGCCGGCTCGGTGCCTCCGTCACGGAGCGTGCCGACGGTCTCACGATCTCCGCGGCGGGGGACGCCGCCGCGGTCGCCGGCGGCCTGCGGGGAACGGTGGTAAAGACCTACGACGACCACCGCATGGCGATGAGCCTGTCGCTGGCCGGATTGCGGGTGCCGGGCGTCCGCATCGCCGACCCGGGTTGCGTCGGCAAGACGTTCCCCGACTATTGGGACCGGCTGGCCGCGATCACTGGCCGCAGCGGTCCAGCATGAGGGCCGCCCGCTCGATCAGTTCGTCCACCCGCGCTGCCCGCGGACGATCGGCCTCCGGGGGCGTCCGGCGGCCTGCAGTGTCGTCGGACGCGATGAACCCACCGCCGCAGTGCTGGCAGTAGACGGTCCTGCCCAGCAGCGTGACGCGGATCCGCAGGATGCGGCCGCACACGGGGCAATGCTGGTGGTAGCAGACGGGGCTGCCCGCGTCCTCGGCCGCCACGGCGGACATTTCGCCCGGTGCGGACCCGAGGCGGGAATCCTCCGGGCGGCCGGAGTCCTGCTCGTCGATCGGCTGATCGTGTCGCATCGTATGGTCCCCAGGAGTCGTTCCCCAGATGAGTCCCCAAGACCGGGAGGAAGACCGGGAGGCTGGCGGCAAAACGCTGGCGGATGCAGAAAACGCTGGACGGTGACGGAGGGCTGCGGGCGTGACGGGAGCCGGCGATGCTCGACGGGCTCGATCACCCCCACGGAGTGCCAGTGTACGGTGCGGGGGGGCGGCCCGGCAATTCCGCGCGAGATGAGTTTTCCGCAAGCGTTATGGCACCGCGGCCCGCTTGTTTCCCGTGGTGGCGGCCCCGTCGGCGGCCCTGCCTGATCCTGATATAGTGGAGCCGGGCGGCCGGCCGCGACTTCCGGCGGCGGTCGCCGTTGGATGGTGTGGGGGCTTGCCGGGCCCGCGGCATGGGCGTGGACGACACCGGGAGCCGGTGTCCGGGAGGTGGTTTCGCGAACAGGGCCCGAAGCCGGTCCCCCGAGGGGTTCCGGGTGGTGCCGAAGGGGTGGTGCCGGAAATCAGGTCGTGGCGCCGGGTCACGTGGGGTTTGGAAGCCGAGTCTCGACGGATCAACGCCGATGCTGCATCGTCCCTGGATGGTCCCCCTGGTCGTGCTCTTTTGGGGCGTCACCAGCGGTTGGCTGCTGGTGGAGAAGATTCTGCCCACCCTGTCGACCGGCTCCCCGCCGGGCTATCAGGCCCTCTACCTGGCGGAGAACCGGCCCATCCCGGTGGCCTGGACCGTCCTCTGGAACGACCAGCCGCTGGGCTGGGCCACCAGCCAGTCCACGCGGACGGACGAGGGCGGGATGGAGGTGCGGAGCCTCCTGCACTTCGACAGGCTGCCGATCAACGAAGTGCTGCCAGCGTGGGCGAAACCGCTGGTCCGCCGCTCGTTCGACACGAACGCCTCCTGCACGCTCGACGCCCATGGCCGCCTGTCGATCGACCGGCGGGGCGACTTGCGGTCGTTCAGTTCCGTGGTCAACCTGCCCGCCACGTCGAATCGCGTGGTGCTCGACGGCACGGTCGACGACGGCGAGGTGACGATCAACGTCCGGGCGCACGGCATGGACTACACCGTCTCCCGGCAGTTGCCCAGCCACATCACCATCGGCGACGAACTGTCCCCGCAGGCCACGCTGCCGGGCCTCTACCGCGACCGGCAGTGGACGGTCCCGGTCTACAGCCCGCTGCGTCCCGGCCAATCGCCGATCCAGATCCTGCACGCGCGGGTCAGCGGCGAGGAGTCCATGTTCTGGAACGACAAGCTCGTGCGCGTGGACGTGGTGCACTACCGTGACGATCCCGCGCCGCACGTCGAGCCGCGGTGCCGGCTGTGGGTGGACCGCAGCGGCCGCGTGCTCAAGCAGGAGTCGCTGATGCTGGGGTCGAAGCTGGTGTTCGTGCGCCGCTCCGACGAGGCCGCCGTCGATCTCATCGAAGGCATGCAACCGCCCGCCGCCGGCGCGGCGGAAGCGCCGGGGGAGCCGGTGGGCGGGGGGGCCTCGTCATGATCGAGTTCGATCACGTCACCCGCACCTACGGCGAAAAGCCGGCCGTCACCGACCTGAGCCTCGCCATCCACCGCGGCGAGCTGTTCGCGCTCCTGGGGCCCAACGGCGCCGGCAAGACCACGACCATCAAGATGCTCGTCGGCCTGCTGCGGCCCACGCATGGCACGGTCCGCATCTGCGGGCACGACGTGCGGAAGGATCCCCGTGCGGCCCATCTCCACACCGGCTACGTGCCCGACGAGCCGACCCTCTACGACAAGCTGACCGGCCGGGAGTTCCTCTGGTTCATCGCCGACATGTTCGGCATGTCGAGGCACGTCGCCGAGGGGAAAATCGCCAGGGAGATCGAGCACTTCGAGCTTGCCGAATTCGCCGACGATCTCGCCGAGAGCTACTCCCTCGGCATGAAGCAGCGGCTCGTGTTCGCGGCGGCGCTGCTCCACGACCCGGACGTGCTCGTGCTCGACGAGCCGATGGTGGGGCTCGACCCGCGGAGCGTCCGCATCGTCAAGGACCTGCTGCGGGCGCGGACGCAGGAGGGCATGACCGTCTTCATGTCGACGCACACCCTCGCCATGGCCGAGGAGATGGCCGACCGGGTGGGCATCATGGTCCGGGGGCAGTTGCGGTTCCTCGGCACGATCGCGGAACTCCGCGACCAGATGGCGGTCGAGACGACGAGCCTGGAGAACCTGTACCTCGAGCTCACCACCGCGCGGCCGGCGGCCCTTCCGCCGGCCGGCTCCTGAACGTCGGGCACGAAAGGCACCTCATGGCGGGGGGCGGCATCCGGGCGACGCACAGCGGCACCTGCCGGCTCATCTCCCCGGAGATGGAGTCGCAGGTGTTCTCGCGGCTGAGGGTCACGATCGCCTGGGAGACACTGCGGGCGATGCTGACCGGGGCGCGGCTGCGGCTGGCGCTGGTGGTCCTGCTCAGCCTCGTCTTCTGGGGATCGCTGTACGGGCTGTTCGTGGAGGGGTTCCTGTTCCTGGAGTCGATCCACGCCGAGGTGATCTCGCTGCTGTTCAACGCCTTCTTCTCGTCGCTGATGGTGATGCTCGTGTTCTCGACGGGCATCCTGCTCTACGGGAGCATGTACTGCTCCCCGGAGGCCCGGCTGCTGCTGACGCTGCCGACGCGGGCCGAGGCGATCTTCTCGCACAAGTTCCACGAGGCGATGTGGTTTTCGAGCTGGGGCTTCGTGCTGCTGGGCAGTCCGATGCTCGTGGCCTACGGCGTCGTGCGGGGATCGCCGTGGACGTACTACCTTCTGCTGCTCCCCTTCATGGTGGCGTTCGTGATGATTCCCGCGACCATCGGGGGCATCTGCTGCATGGCCGTCGTCGCGTGGCTGGGACGCCTGCGGGTGCATGCGCTGGCGATCATGGTCACGCTCGTGTTCGCGGGCGGCGCGTGGCTGGGGTGGTCGCTGCTCGGGGCGGGCGGCCCGGGGGGCGGCACGACGGAGTGGTTCGACCAGGTGCTGGCGCGGCTGGCCGTCGCGGAGCAGAAGTTCCTGCCGAGCTGGTGGCTGTCGAGCGGGCTGCTGGAGGCCGCCCGCGAGGCCCCGCGGCCCGACCTGCGGCTGGCGGCGCTGCTCGAGTCGCTCAAGTTCCTGGCCGTCATCGTCTCCAACGGCATGCTGCTGCAGTTGCTGGCCCGCGGGCTGGCGCGGTCCAGCTACCGATCGGGCTACAGCCAGCTCGTCGGCGAGGTGCCGGCGCGTCGGCAGCGCCGCATCGCGTGGATCGATCAGGCACTCTCGGCGGCGGGCACCGATGCGGGTCGGCCGCTGCGGCTGTTGCTGGTCAAGGACCTGCGGCTGTTTCGCCGGGACGTCTCGCAGTGGTCGCAGTTTCTCATCTTCTTCGGGCTGCTCGGCCTCTACTTCTTCAACCTCCGTTCCTTCAACTACAACCTGGCGTACGCGTCGATGATCAGCTTCCTGAACCTCGCCGTGGCCGGACTGATCCTGTCGACGTTCACGACCCGCTTCGTCTACCCGATGATCAGCCTCGAGGGGCGGCGGTTCTGGATCCTGGGGCTGCTGCCGGTCCACCGCGATCAGATCGTCTGGTCGAAGTTCCTGTTCTCGTTCATCGGCGGCCTGCTGCCGTGCTGCGGACTCCTCTGGCTCAGCGATTCGATGCTCGGCATCCCGCGGTCGCTGCTCTGGGTGCACGAGGCGTGCTGCGTGGTGCTGTGCATGGGGCTGTCGGGGATCGCCGTGGGGCTCGGGGCCAGGATGCCCGACCTCCGCGAGCCCTCGTCGGCCAAGATCGCCGCCGGCTTCGGCGGCACGTTGTGCCTCGTGCTGAGTTCGTTGTTCATCATGAGCGTGGTGATCGTCGCCGCCGTGCCGACGCACCTGGCGATGGCATCGAGGGCCTTCGGGGGAGGGGGGCCGCCGCCCACCGGTTTGCTGGGCTGGGCCTCCGGGCCGCAGGGCACCGCCGCCAGCCTCGTGGCGGTCGGCGTGCTGGGCGTGATCGCCACCTTCCTGCCGCTGGAACTGGGGCTGCGGGCCTTCCGCCGCCTCGAGCCCTGAACCGCACGCCAGCCTCCCCCGGGGGCGGACGGCGGCCCCGCGGGGCCACGGCCGGTTCGTGCCTCGCCCGGGGGTGCCGGGCCTGTTACGTTCGGGGGGTCCGGTGCGGTTCCCATGGGGCGGGCGGAGCCCCGCCTGTCGCGAGAAACCCCCGATGATCAACCGCCTCGCCGCATCGGCCGTCGGCCCTGCCTGTCCCAGGATCGGGGCCGTCCAGTACCTGAACACCAAACCGTTGGTGTACGGTCTCGCGGCCCGCGGGCTGGCCGTGTCCTACGACCTTCCCAGCCGGCTGGCCGATCGGCTCTCCGCGGGCGATCTGGACGTCGCCCTCATTCCGTCGATCGAACTGTTTCGCGGCGACGGCTATCGCGTCGTCTCCGACGCCTGCATCGGCTGCCGCGGCCCGGTGATGAGCGTGAAACTGTATTTCCGCACCCGGCCGGAGGCGGTGGCCAGGCTGGCGGTGGACGAAGGGTCGCGCACGAGCGCCACGCTGGCCCGTATCCTGCTGGCCGAACGGCACCGCGTCAGGCCGGAGGTGGAGGTCCTGCCGATCGGTGCCGGGCTGGCGGACACGTCCGCCGACGCGGTGCTCCTCATCGGCGACCGGGCCATCGGCGGACAGCGGGGATCGTTCCAACTGGTGTGGGACCTCGGCGACGAGTGGTGCCGTTGGACCGGGCTGCCGTTCGTGTTCGCGGTGTGGGCGGCCCGCAGGGGCGTGGACGTCTCGGCGCTCGAGGGCGTGCTTTCGGCCGCCCGGGACGCCGGTCGGACGCACCTCGCGTCGATCGCGGCCGTCGAGGCCAGCGGGCACGGGCTCACCGTGCCGCAGTGCCTGGCGTACCTGCGGGACAACCTCCACTACGACGTCGGACCGTTGGAGCGGCGGGCGCTGTCGCGGTTCTACGAGCATGCCCGTTCGCTGGCACTGGCTCCGACGGGCTTCGACGTCGCGGAGTCGCTCGCCGGCACGGTATGATCCCGCCCCCGGTCCCCTTCGCCGACGCACGCAGGACAGCATGAACGCCACCATCCAGCGGATTCTCGACGACACCGTGGGGGGCCGCCGGCTCGAGGCCGCGGATGCCGTGACGCTGCTCGCCTCGCGGGAACTCGCCGCGATCGGGCGGGCAGCCGACGCGGTCACGCGCCGGCTGCATCCCGAGCCGTACCGCACGTACAACATCGACCGCAACATCAACTACACCAACGTCTGCACGGCGGTCTGCGACTTCTGCGCCTTCTACCGGGGCCCGAAGCATGCCGAGGGCTACGTGCTCGACCGGGACGTGCTGCTGGCCAAGATCGAGGAGACGGTGGCCCTCGGTGGCGATCAGATCCTCATGCAGGGAGGCCTGCACCCGACGCTCTCGCTCGAGTGGTACGAAGACCTGCTCCGGGACATCAAGGCCCGGTTTCCGCAGGTGAACGTGCACGGCTTCTCTCCTCCGGAAATCCACCATTTCACGAAGGTGTCGAAGCGGCCGCTGCGCGAGGTGCTCGAGCGGCTGGCGCGGGCGGGACTCGGCTCGCTGCCCGGGGGAGGCGGAGAGATCCTCGTCGATCGCGTCAGGCAGGCGATGACGCGCGGCAAGGTGCTCACCGACGACTGGCTGGAGGTGCACCGCGTGTGGCACGAACTCGGCGGTCGCAGCACCGCCACGATGATGTTCGGGCACATCGAGACGCTCGCGGAGCGGGTGGAGCACCTGGAGCGGCTGCGGCAGCTCCAGGACGAGACCGGGGGCCTGACCGCGTTCATCTGCTGGTCGTTCCAGCCGGAGAACACCGAGATGGCCGACATCCCGCCGGCCGGCCCCTTCGAGTACCTGAAGACGCAGGCCGTGGCCAGGCTCTACCTCGACAACGTCGCCAACATCCAGTCGAGCTGGGTGACGCAGGGACGCGAGATCGGCCAGCTCGCCCTGCTGTTCGGTGCCAACGACATGGGCAGCCTGATGATCGAGGAGAACGTGGTCAGTGCCGCCGGCACCGTGCACCACCTGACGCTGGAGGAGATGCGGTCGGCGATCTCCGAACTCGGCTGGATTCCGCGGCGGCGGAACGTCTTCTACCAGCTGTACGACGACGAGGTGCGGCCGGACCACGGCCGCCCGCTGCCGTCCCTGACGGCCGTCGCTCCGTGAGCGACCCGACCGACGATCCGGGACGGACGGCCGGGACGCCGGCCGCAACGCTGGTGCTGCGGGCGCGGCACGTGCTGTCGATGTGCGGTCCGCCGCTCGATGGCGGCTGGGTGCGTGTGGAGCGGGGCCGCATCGTGGCGGTCGGCACCCGTTCCCCGGGCGTCCCGTGCCACGATCTGGGGGATGCGATCATTCTCCCGGGGCTCGTCAACGCGCACACGCACCTCGAGTTTTCCGATCTCGACAGGCCGCTGGCGGCCGCCGGAGGGCTGCCGGGATGGATCGAGCGGGTGGTGGCGGCGCGGCGGGCACGCGGGTCGATGCCGGCCGTGGAGGCGGGGCGTCTCGAGGCGGCGTATGCACGGGGGCTCGGCGAGTCGGCGGCCGCCGGCGTCACCGCCATCGGTGACATCGCGACCGCATTGCCGCCGCCACCGGCGGGGCCGCGGCCGCTCGTCCGATCCTTCCGCGAGGCGCTCGGGCTGACGGCTGCCGCCGTCCGTGGGGCACGCGCCGCGGTCGCGGCCGATCTCGACCGGCTGGAGCGGTCGGGCCGCCTCTGCGGCGTCTCGCCGCACGCCCCCTATTCGACCTGTCGGCCGCTGGGACTGGAGATGGTGGGCATGGCCCGCCGCCGCCGGCTGCCGGTGATGATGCACCTCGCCGAGAGCGCCGAGGAGATGGAGCTGCTGGCGTCGGGCGGCGGGGCGATGCGGGGGCTGCTCGGGCGGCTGGGGGCGTGGCCCGAAGCCGCCGTGCCGGAACTGTCCTCGGTCGCCGACTGGATCTCCCTGCTGGCCCGCGGCCCCCGCGCGGTCGTGGTGCACGGGACGTTCCTCGCGGAGGATCCGTCCGCCCTGACGCGGCTCGCGCGGCATCGCGACCGGATGTGCGTGGCGGTCTGCCCGCGGACCACGCTGGCGTTGTCGGGGAGGCTGCCTCCCGTCGACCTGTTCCGCTCGGCCGGCGTGCGGGTCGCCATCGGCACCGACAGTCGGGCATCGACGCCCGACCTGGCGCCGCTGGCGGAGTGCCGCACGCTCGCCGAGGCCGGCCTGGTCCGTCCCGCGGGGGCGCTGTCGATGGCGACGCGGGAGGCCGCCTGGGCACTCGCCCTCGACGGCCGCCGCGGCCGCGTGGCTCCCGGGTGCGCGGCTGACCTGGTCGTGCTTCGTCCCGCAGAAGCGGGCGGCGATCCCCACGACCTGGCCCTCGATCCGACGACGAGCGTCGCCGCGACCCTGTCGGGCGGCCGGCTCATTGCCGGTGCCATCGGCTGACGAGGCCGCCGGCGACGGGCCGGGCGCCCGCAGAACGTCCACCGTGCGGGCGATGGGCACGCCGACGACACGGGGCGGCTTGACCGCCCCGGTCACTTGCCCAGCGGATGCTCCTGCTGGCAGTCGGGATCCTTCGCCGTCGGCTCGCCCACGGTGGCGACCGGGTGGGTGAACAGGTACCGCCAGACCGGTTCGTAGAGGAACTCGCCCTGGGCGTTCTTCGGCGACTTCGATCCGGGCTGCACGGCGGAGTGGGCCGCGTCGGCATTGCCGCCCACGTCGGCGGCGCTGACGAGCCGGCGGGAATTCCCGAACGGCGGCGGCACGTCGTCGACGTTGACGATGCTCCCGTAGGCGTTCATGCCGAGCAGTTCCCAGGAGCGGCAGTAGTGGTCGCCGCTCCAGCCGCCGTCGAGGACGTGCGAGAAGCCGAAGTAGCGTTCCCCCGGCGTCTCCGAGGGGAGCGACTGCCAGTCCTGGTCCTGATCGCGCGGCCCGCAGAGCATCACCACGCGATCCACCTTCACCCGCTTGGCGAAGCGGGCGGCGGTGGTGGCGCCGTGCGACGCGCCGGCGACGATCACCTTCTCCCAGCGAACCTTGTCTCCCTCCGGCGTGAGGAACTGTTTCCACTTCCCCTGCGGCTGCGTGCGGGCGAGCCAGTGCAGCATCGCCCGGACACGCTCGGCCATCGAATCGGGGACCGGAACGTCGATCTGGTCGCTGACATCCTCGCCCGTGGCGGCCTCGAGCCTCACGTTGCCGCGGGCCATGCGATCGGTCGGCTTGAGGATGCCGAACCACTTGTTCGCGTAGTGCGGCTGGACGGCGTGCAGGCCGTACGCGTTGAGCCGCTGGAACAGGTCCCGGTTGTAGCCCATCAGCCAGACGACGAGCCGGCCGCGGGACGTGACCTTGGGATCGACCGACGCGTGTTCGACGTCCTCCGGCTTGCCGTTCTTCTCGAAGACGAAGTCGATCTCGGGGTGGGGTTTGGCCCGTGGGTCGAGTTCGCTGGCACGGGTCTGCACGTGGATCCAGGTCGGGGAAGCCCCGGGTTCCGCGGCCGGCGTTGTGGAACCCGCGGCCACGGCCAGCGCCGCGAGGACCGGAAGCGACAGCCACCAACCACCCGTGGCCCCCACCGGCGGGCGGACCGACCGGGCCAGCCGCGGCGGGGCGGAGGCAGCCCTCGAGGAACCGTCGTGCCCGAGACCGTCGCAGCCGTCCATCATGCGTCCCCCCGTGTGTTGGCGTCGGTTCACCGGTTCCGACGACCTGCTACAACATATCGGGAGCCCGCGGCTGTCGCACAGGCCGGGCCACACGGGAAGCGGGGATTCGTCGATATGCGCACGTGCGAGGGGGCAGCGGCGGGAAAGGGTGGTCGCGATCCGGTCTCCCCGTCCGCCGCCCGGCTGGCCGTCTGGCTGCACGTGGTCCCCGCGTTCGTCGCGGCGTTCGGGCCGGCCTTCGGCCCGGCGGGCTGTCCGAGAGGGGCGACGGCGGCCGCGGCGACGTTCGACGCCACGGTGAAGCCGCTACTGACCAAATACTGCCTCGACTGTCATGCGGGCAAGGACGCCGAGGGGGGCATCTCGCTCGACGAGTGCACGGAGGACGCCGCCCGCACCACCGACCGCGGGATCTGGCTCAAGGTGCTGCGGCAGGTGCAGGGGCGGGCCATGCCCCCCCGCGACGCCGACCAGCCGACCGACGCGGAACGGACGGCCCTGGAGGGATGGGTCGCCGGCTTCGCGCTCAAGCCCGACTGCTCCCGGGGGGAGCGGCCGGGGCGGGTGACGCTCCGCCGGCTCAATCGTGCCGAGTACAACAACACCATCCGGGACCTGTTCGGGATCGCGCTCACGCCCGCCGACGACTTTCCGTCCGACGACGTCGGCTACGGGTTCGACAACATCGGCGACGTGCTCACCGTGTCGCCGGTGCTGCTCGAGCGGTCGCTGCAGGCCGCCGAGGACGTGGCCCAGGCGGTCATCCACGCCGCCGACGCGGAGACGGCGGCCGTCCAGCGGTTCGACGGCAAGAACCTCAATTCCAACGGCGACTTCGGCCACGACGTCGAACTGCCGACGGCGGGCAGCTACATCGTCCGGGTGCGGGCCGCCGCGGATCTGGCGGGGCCGGAGCCGCCCAAGATGTCGATCGCCTTCGACAAGGCGGTGAAGAAGAAGTTCGACGTCCGCAACGGCAAGCCGCAGTTCCGGGACTTCGATATCCGGCTCAACGCCCCGGCCGGCCGGCATCGCGTCGACGTCGGCTTCCTCAACGACTACGCCGGCACCAACCCGCAGACGAAGAAGAAGGAGGATCGCAACCTGGCGATCGACCGGATCCTCGTCCTCGGTCCGATCGGCGTGCTCCCCGACCCGCTGCCCGAGGCGCACCAGCGGTTCTTCCGCAAGCCGATCGATCCCAAGGGCTCGCTGGCGGAACAGTATGACCAGGCCAAGGAGATCCTCCGGCCCCTGGCCTCGCGGGCGTTCCGGCGCCGGGCGGCGGACGCCGAGGTCGACGCGCTGGCGAAGGTGTACGAGTCGGCCCGCGACGACGGGCAGTCGGTCGAGCGGGCGATGCAGGCCGCGGTCACGGCGCTGCTGGTGTCGCCGTCGTTCCTGTTCCGCGTGGAGCGGGAGGCGGCGCCCGGCAAGATCCGCCGGCTGGACGACTTCGAGGTGGCGTCGCGGCTGTCCTACTTCCTCTGGAGCAGCATGCCGGACGACCGGCTGTTCCGGGCCGCGGCCCGCGGCCAGCTGACGACCGACGAACAGGTGGTGGCGGAGGCGATCCGCATGCTCAAGGACGACAAGGCGCGGGCGCTGGTGGAGAACTTCGCCGGGCAGTGGCTGCAGCTGCGCAGCCTGGACGAGGCCGCCCCCGACCGCGGTCGGTTCGCGGGATTCGACGCCGATCTGCGGCGTGCGATGCGGCGGGAGACGGAGGAGTTCTTCTGGTCGATCGTCCGGGAGGACCGCAGCGTGCTGGAGTTCCTCGACGCCGACTACACGTTCGTCAACGAGCGGCTGGCGAAGCACTACGACATCGCCGGCGTCCGGGGCGACGCGATGGTGCGGGTCTCGATCGACCCCGACCGGCGGGGCGGCCTGCTCGGGCAGGCGAGCGTCCTCACGGTCACCAGCAACCCGACGCGGACGAGCCCCGTGAAGCGGGGCAAGTGGATCCTGGAGAATCTGTTCGCCGCTCCGCCCCCACCCCCGCCCCCGAACGTGCCGGAGCTGAAGGAGGGGGCCGGGGAGAAACTCACCGGCACGCTCCGGCAGCGGATGGAGCAGCATCGCCGCGACCCGGGCTGCGCGGCCTGCCACCAGCTCATGGACCCGCTCGGCTTCGGGCTGGAAAACTACGACGCCGTGGGGGGCTGGCGGACGCGGGACGGGGACGCGGCCGTCGATGCCGGCGGGGAACTGCCGGGGGGGCGGAGCTTCCGGGGGCCGAGGGAACTGCGGCAGGTGCTGCTCGACCGCCGCGACGAGTTCCGCCGCTGCCTGGCGGAGAAACTGCTCACCTACGCGCTCGGCCGGGGGCTCGAATGGTATGATGCCTGCGCGGTCGAGCGGATCGCCGAACGGTCGGCGTCCGCGGGCGACCGGTTCTCCGTCCTGGTGGCGGAGATCGTCAAGAGCCCGGCTTTCCGCAAGCGGGAGTCGGCATCGGCCCGATGAACCACAGGGTGGGGCCGGAGGGCGGGACTGCTCGCCGGCCGAGCGGTGCCGCGGTCGCGGCGGGACGGGCTTCGACACGCAACGGGGGCGGTGCGTCAGGCACCGGACGGCGATCATGACACACGTTCTTTCTCGGCGCACGGTGCTCCGCGGCCTGGGCACCTCGCTCGCCCTGCCGTTGCTGGAGGCGATGCAGCCGGCGGTCGCCCTGGCGGCCCCGCGGAAGGCGTCGGGCCGGCTGCCCGTGCGGATGGCGTTCCTGTACTCGCCCAACGGCATGCACATGCCCGACTGGACGCCGTCGGCGGAGGGCAGCGACTTCAAGATGCCGTGGATCCTCGAGCCGCTGGCCGACCTCCGCGGCCAGTGGAGCGTGCTCAGCGGCCTGGCGCACAAGAAGGCGAACGCCAACGGCGACGGCGGTGGCGATCACGCCCGTGCCATGACGACGTTTCTCACCGGCGTCCAGGCCCGCAAGACCTCGGGGGCCGACATCCACGCGGGCGCCTCCGCCGACCAGATCGCGGCCCGGGCGATCGGCAAGCGGACGCGGCTGGCATCGCTGGAGATCGGCGCCGAGGCGGGCGCCCAGTCGGGGTCGTGCGACTCGGGGTACAGCTGCGCCTATTCGTCCACGATCTCGTGGCGGAGCGAGACGCAGCCGGTGCCGAAGGAGACCGATCCGCGGCTCATCTTCGAGCGGCTGTTCGAGAACGGCCGGCCGGAGGAGTCGGAGGCGGCCCGGGCCCGGCGGGCGGCCGTGAGCCGCAGCGTGCTCGACTACGTGCTCGAGGATGCCAACCGGCTCACGCAGTCGCTGGGCGTGGCCGACCAGCGGAAGCTCGACGAGTACCTCTCCTCGGTGCGGGAACTGGAACGCCGCATCGACCGGGCGAGCAAGTCCGCCGGCAGCCTCGGCATCAAGAAGCCCGAGGAGATGCCGGCGACCTACGAGGAGCACCTGCGGCTGTTGGCCGACCTCATGGTGGTGGCGTTCCAGACCGACCAGACGCGGCTGGCGACGTTCGTGTTCGCCAACGAGGGGAGCAACCGGAACTACGCCTTCGTCGGCGTGCCCGAGGGGCACCACGAGCTCTCCCACCATGGCAACGATCCCGCCAAGCACGCGAAGCTGCGGAAGATCAACCGCTTTCACGTGGAGCAACTGGCCTACCTGCTCACGCGGCTGCACGGCCTCAAGGAGGCCGACGGGACGCTGCTCGACCGCTGCATGATCGTCTACGGCAGCGGCATGGGCGACAGCAACCGCCACGACCACGAGGACCTGCCCGTGCTGCTGGCCGGCGGCGGCGCGGGCACGCTGCGTCCGGGGCGGCACGTGCGGTTCGCCAAGGGCACGCCGGCGACCAACCTCCACCTCTCGCTGCTGCACCGGCTGGGCGTGGCCGTCGACGGCCTCGGAGACAGCACCGGGCTGCTCGACGCCATCTGAACCGCCCGACAGGCCCGGGCGACCGGCCGGACTACAGGCGACAGTTGGCGATGTGGGTCTCGATGATCGCCGAGGCGCCGATGGCGTCGAGCCGTTCCATGATGGCGTGGGCCTCGCCCCGCTTCACCATCGAACGCACCGCGCACCAGTCGGGATCCTCCAGGCCGCTGACGGTCGGCGAGTTGAAGCCGGGCGTGATCTGCTCGGCTTCCGCCAGCCGGCCGCGGGGGACGTTGTATTCCAGGAGCGACCAGGTGCGGGCGATGACGATGCCCTCCAGCCGCCGCACGATGCGATCCGCCGTCCCGGTGTCGCGGACGGCGTGGTTCTGCACGAGCACGGTCTCGTAGCGGCCGATCTCGTCGAGCACGCGGAGGCGGTTGGCCGCGAGCGTGCTGCCGGTCTCGACGAGATCGACGATCGCGTCGGCGACGCCGAGGCTGATCATGATCTCGACGCTGCCCGACAGTTCCACGAAGTGCGCGTCCACGCCGCGGTCCGCCAGCCACCGCCGCGTGATCCGGGGAAAGCTGGTGGCGATCCGCCGCCCGGCGAGCTGCCGCGGGTCGGTGACCGCCGAGTCGTCGGCGACGCACAGGGCCAGCCGGCAGGATCCGATGCCCAGATCGAGCCGGTGGACCAGCGTCACGCCGCTCTCCGCCACCAGGTCGGCGCCGGTGATCCCCAGATCGATCGCCCCCTCGGCCGTCAGCACCGGGATGTCGTCGGTGCGCAGGAAGATCACTTCGACCGGCATGCCGCGGCAGAGGGCGAACAGGCTGCGTTCCGTGCGGCGGAACGAGACGCCGGCGTCGTTGAGCAGCTGCGCAGACACCTCGGCCAGCCGTCCCTTGCTGGGAACGCCGATCCGGAGGAGCTGTGGATGGACGGGCAGGGGCGCGGCGAGTTCGTTCACGCGTCGGCTCCATCGGTGCGGGGGTGGGGATCGGACGCGGCGGAGGCCGACGCCGGCGGCGACCCCTTCGGCGGACGGGCCGCCTTTTCGTCGAGGCCGGAAATGCCGAAGCGACGGGCGAGTTCCGTCTCGACGGCGGCCAGGCCGACGTCCCGGCAGGCGAGCAGCACGAGCAGGTGGTAGACGAGGTCGGCCGCCTCGGCGACGACCCTTTCGTCCGCTTCGTGGTCGGCCGCCGCCACCAGTTCGCCGGCCTCCTCGGTGACCTTCGCGGCGATCGCCGGCACGCCTCCGGCCAGCAGGCGGCTGGTGTAGGATCGGGCCGAAGGCCCGGCCTTGCGCTCCGCCACGACCCGCTCGAGTGCTTCGAGGGTTTCACCCAACCGCCGCATCGATGGCTCCTGAATCGCACCAGCAAGAGACCGCCCCGACGGACGTTCCGCGGGCGTCCCCAACTCTACCATGCGCCCGCGGGACGTTCGGGGGGGACGGGGCGGAGCCGCCGGCGGGACCCCGGCCCGTGCTCGGAGACGACTGCTGGATCCTCTCGGGACCGACGGCGGCCGGAAAAACGGCCCTCGGGCTGTCGCTCGCCCGGCGGCTCGACGCGGAAATCGTGAGCGTCGACTCGATGGCGGTCTACCGGGGGCTCGACATCGGGACGGCCAAGCCGACGGCGGCCGAGCGGGCGGCCGTGACGCACCACCTCGTGGACATCGTCGATCCCGGGGAGGCCTACTCGGTGGCCCGATGGCTGGCGGATGCCGCCGCCGCGGTGGCCGCCTGTCGCGCGCGGGGCAAGCGGGTGCTGTTCGTGGGGGGCACGCCGCTGTACCTGCGGGCGCTTCGCGACGGCCTCGATCCGCAACCGGCGGCTGATCCCGAGGTGCGTCGCCGGCTGGAGGAGGAGGCGGCGGAGGCGGGCGGCACGGCGCGGCTGCACGCCCGCCTGGCCGACGTCGATGCCGTCGCGGCCGCCCGCATCCATCCGCGGGACCTGCGGCGCGTCATCCGGGCGCTCGAGGTCGTGCACCTGACGGGCCGGCCGCTGGCGGCGTCCTGGGCCGATGCCGCGCCGGTGCCGCCGCCGTTCAGCAGGCAGATGCTCGTGGTGGACCGGCCGCGGCGGGTGCTCCGCGAGCGGATCGATCGGCGGGCGGCCGCGATGTTCGCCGCCGGACTCGTCGAAGAGACGCGGGCGGCCGCGGCGGGCCCCGGCGGGATCGGGCCGACCGCCCGGCAGGCGGCCGGCTACGCCGAGAGCCTCGCCGTGCTGGCGGGGCGCATGACGCCCGCGGAGGCGGTGCGGAGCACGCAGCAACGCACGCGGCAGTTGGCCAAGCGGCAGATGACCTGGCTGCGCAGCTTTCGGACGGCCATCTGGGTCGGGGCCTGACGTGCCACCAGCGGCGGGCCGCCTCGGCGGGGGCATGGCATGTCCGCGGGACGCTAGCAGGAGACGTGCTAGCACTGGATGTGGGGGTGGCGGACATCACCCACCACAAAATCGGAAAAATCCTTGCCTTGCGTCGGTGGGGCGGTAGGTTCTCGCCCGTCGCGTCCGTCGTCCGCCTTTCGGGTGCACGGCGGGATGCGAACAACGAATGGATTCGTTGCGATCGGCTGAGTGGATCGGATCGAGGCTCGAACGACGGAATTGGCCCGATGCCCCGGTGGGGTGTCGGCCCGGTGCCCGGATGGCACCCGCCCGGCGTGCGGCTCCGACAGGATGACGGTCGAAGCGTTATGGATGACGCTGCCGAGGCCACGGCCCCCGCGGGGCCGCGCTGCCGGCGTCGTTCCCGCTTCGGCCGGTGTCCCGCGGGAGGCGTGCCACGGGGGGAGGCCGGCCGGATCCACGCGGGGGTCATCAACGACCACCATGTCGTCGGGCCGGTCGGCAGGATGCCGGCTCGTCACTTGTGCAGAGGAACCCCATGGCCGCCAAACCCCTCATCGGCATCAACACCGACTATCGCTCGACCCGCAAGGAGCACGCCGCCCTGTCGTTCGTCGCGGCCGGCTACTACGACGGCATCACGGCCGCCGGTGGCATCCCGGTGATCCTGCCACCGCTGGCCGACGAAGAAGACGTCGTCCGCCTGCTCGACATGCTCGACGGCGTCGTGCTGGTGGGGGGTGCCGATCTGGATCCCCGTCGCGACGGCTACATGCCCCACCCCGCGGTGCGGCCCATGGACGCCCGGCGGGAGGACTTCGACCGCATGCTCGCCAAGCACGTCTGCGCCCGGCACATGCCGGTGCTCGCCATCGGCAGCGGCATGCAGCTGCTCAACGTCACGGAGGGCGGCACGCTCTTTCTCCACATCCCGGAGGATCTCCCCCGGGCGATTCCCCACAAGGACCCGATCGACCAGGCCCACCGGCACGCCCTGCTCGTCGAGCCCGGCTCGGTGATGGAGCGCGTCTACGGCGACGGCGAGATCCGCGTCAACAGCATGCACCACATGGGCGTCGACGACGTCGCCGCGAGCTTCAAGGTGACCGCGCGGGCGCCCGATGGCGTCGTCGAGGCGATCGAGAGCGCCGTCGAGGGCTGGGTGGCGATCGGCACGCAGTTCCATCCGGAGGCCGAGACCGCGTCGGCGCTCGACGTGAAGATCTTCGAAGAGTTCGTGATCGGCATCACCGGCGAGGTGCCGCAGATGCGGCTGGTGGCGTGAGCACGCCCGCGGCCGCGCCGGAGGCGTCCGGGACGCTCAGCGGGGAAACGTGACCCGATAGATCTCGACGGCCGGCCCGTCGGTCGCACCCCGCGGCCGGCGGGCCGGCTGCTTGACCACGCCCAGGCCGTTGGCCCGGGCGGCCGCCTCGAACCCCGCCGCCTTCTGCCGGCAGGGATCGGCCACGAGGGCGAGTCCGCCGGGACGGAGCGTGCGGGCGATCACCGCCGCCAGGGCGGCGGGATGGTGCGACTCGTAGAGCACGTCGGCCGCGACGACGCGATCGTAGCGGTCCAGATCGGCCGGCAGCGCCCGCCAGTCGAGCTGCCGGGTGACGATCGTGTCGAGGCCGTTGCGGGCGGCGTTGTACACCACCCCCTCCAGCGCCGCCGACTCGTAGTCGGTGGCGGTGACGGCGAAGCCGGCGCGGGCGGCGGCGAGCGCGGGCAGGCCCAGCCCGCACCCGAGTTCGAGCAGGGTCATGCCCGTGCCGGTGGTGCCCGCGAGTTCCTCGGCGAGCACGATGGCGGACTCCCAGACGTCGGCCCAGTAGGGGATCCGCTCGTCCTGCTCGAAGGCCGCGAGGTCGATGAGCGATTCCATGTCGGGCGGTCGCCACACCGAGA
>Ga0214917_10003064_pt1 | contig 19745 bp, 23 predicted proteins | sample LL_1208_BB_MetaG_FD_177983 | JGI IMG/M metagenome (GOLD analysis project Ga0214917, IMG submission 177983) | Freshwater microbial communities from Lake Lanier, Atlanta, Georgia, United States - LL_1208_BB | ecosystem: Environmental > Aquatic > Freshwater > Lake | place: USA: Georgia | collected...
GCACATATTATGTTTTTTTTGTTTGTTTGGATTAAAAAATTGTACCCAATTTGAATATATTTCCTCTTTTCCATAAACTTGTTCAAAAAGCAAACGACATATATTAAACAACAAAGTGCTTCCAGATCTAGGAACGGTGTAAATAAGAACATTCATAATTTAATATATTGTTTTTCACATCAAATAGTTATCAATATCTATACATGAATATTTTATTGAGATCATCAAAAATTTACGCAAATCAGAATCAGAATCCAAACTATTCAGATTTGTTTCATTTTTTAATTTGAATAATTCAATTTCACATCCAAAAGCATCTGCCCAAATCATGAAATGGTATGAAGAAGTAACAATCTTTTTATATTGACAAATTGTAGACAATGCTTGTTCAAATGTGCAATTATTAATTAGAACATCTTTGTTTTTTTCTGTAAGCAATTTTATTTCATGTTTATCGTTTTGATGTAATGCAAATAACAATTCTTTATTTTTTGGTATAAATTCATTTATACCATGAACCATTTTGTATCTTTTAACTTCTAGTAATGATGGACATGGTTCGTAGACATAACCATCAACTTGGTGTCGTATTGTGAAATTTTCACCTAGTTTGTCTTTTAATTTTTTAGCAAATTCCCAATCTTTTACGCCAACAGATCTAATAATGCATTTTTTTGATTTTTCTATAGCTCGACAAACACCTTCTTCATGTGATTTGTTGATGATGCTGCCACCACCAATTACAACCAAATCAAATTGGTCATAATCATCTCTTACATCATTTACATGTGCAAATGTTGTTGGGTAGTATCTTCTGTATACATTGCCCCATGTGCATCCCATGTCGCCAACATTTTCAGGGGTATAAGAAAATAAAGATAATATTTTTTGCATAATTATTTCCTAATATAGTAGTAAATTATATTATGATACAACACATAAAATGCAATCCTGAATATAGCTTTGTCATGGCACCATTTTATTTAATAAATAATGATGATTTATTGAGATCACAATTGTACAATCTTTCTCTTCAAACAGAAATAAATTTTGAAGTTATAATTCCAGATCCGCATCATAGTAAAAGAAGTTGGCTGGCTGATTTTGTGAAAAATTTAAAATACAATTTGATTCATTTTCCTTACATTCCTAATTTGAAAACTCCTAAATCGTTTGATTATGGAATTTTTAATAATGCTGTTTTGATGTCTTCAGCAAAAAAAATCATTACTTTTCAAGATTGGAGATTCTGTCATCCAAAATTAATTAAAATTTTAAAACAAGTGAAAGAATTTGATTTTGTAGGTTTTGAATGGCAGGTTCTTTATAGAGATGATCATTCTGGTAAAAGTATACATCACAAACAAAGCACAATTCCAATATCCATGAGCGATGCTGACAAAATGTATAAAGAAGGTGTATTTCCAGAAATAGGTTGGCAAGGTTTAAGATCTTATACATTTCATAATTCTTGTTGGGGGCATTACTGCATAAATAAAAATTTGTGGATAGAAGTAAATGGCATAGATGAAGTGGCAACCAATACTAGACATTATGCCGACCTTGATTTAAATACAAGACTTCAAGAATATTATTTAAGAAATAATAAAAAAATAGAAATACCAATGCTTAGAAATGTAATGGTGAGGATGATGCATGACAAAGGAGAACATTTTGGAGGATCTAATGTGCCGCTAGACTTTCAAATCAATTCAAATCACAAAAGTTGTTGTTTTGTCAATACTGTCATGATGAATGACAAACAATTTATGGAATACACTGTGGAAAACATATATTCTGGAAAATATAAAAAGTTATACCAAACAGACTATGATGCTAATTATATTAAAAACAACAACAATGATGTTCTGGATAAAAAACATTCTACTATAGGATTTCAATGCAACAATTGTGGACTCATTGGTGAAACACCACATTGGTATGAAAAGTCTCCTCACGCAAGAGTCAAATCGCTTGTTGGGATAGGAGATGGGAATATAAAATTAGGAAGAAACTTGAAAATTATGTTGCTCAAAATTCAAAACTGTACTTTTGACAAGAAAGTTGAAATTTTAAATAATTCTTGGTATGATGAATCTTTTTTGAAACCTAATTGATAGAATCAGTAATTTTGATTATTTCTTCTTCTAACAAACCATAATAAAGTGGTAAACACAATATTTTACTTGTTATTTCTTCTGCCATAGGTATTTCTCTTTTTTCAACATAATTCACTGTGTTTAAAGCAGGATAAAAATATCTTCTTGGGAAAATGTGCTTATTTTCCATTCTTTTCATTGTCTCAAGTAAATCATTTTCAGTTTTAAACAACACGGGTAAATAAGAATAATTCCATTCAACATTTTTGTTAATATTGATGATTTTGACATCTTTTGATTTTAAAATTTTGCTATAAATATCAAAGCTTATTTTTCTTTGTTTTATTATTAAATCAACTTCTTCAAGACAACACAATCCCATAGCAGCATTGAATTCCGACATTTTGGAATTTATACCAACATCTTTTATTTTGAAATTTTCGAAACCAAAATTAGATTTCAATTTATATTTGTGAATATCATTTTGATTTGTGCAATAAATTGCCCCACCCTCGATAGAATGATAAATCTTAGTTGCATGAAAACTTAATACGGAAACATCGCCATATTCTAATATGGATTTATTTTTATATTTAACGCCAAAAGCATGTGCTGCATCAAATATAAGTTTAATGTTATAACTTTTGCATAATTCTTCTAATTTTTCTAAATCGCCAGTATTTCCATAAACATGGGTGGCTAAAACAGCTTTAGTTTTTTTTGTTATCTTACTTTCAATTTGATCGATATCGATGAAAAAATATTCAGGATCTATATCACAAAAAACTGGTTTTAACTTTGACCACACTATAGTTGATGTCGTGGCTACAAAAGAAAATGGTGTTGTTATTATTTCATCTTCAGCATCAAATTCATTCAGGCACATTAACAAACCATTGGTGCAATTATTAATTAAACAAATTTTAGGTAAGCACAAATATTCAGCTATTTTACTTTCTAACTGGTTATGTATAGTGCCGTAATTGGTTAAATGGTTTGTAAGCCATATTGTTTTTATTTTTTCAACATATTTGTCAAAATCAGGCAGATATGGTTTGTTAACATTAATCATGATTTAAACTATATATTATTATTGCAATTAATTGTTGGAGGAAAAATGTGTTGTGGAAGATCATCAGGAAAATCTAAAAGAAAAAGCACAAGCAGAGTGATAAAGAAAAAACCTGTGCCGAATGAACCCAAACCAGAAACAAAAGAAGAAAAGAATGACAAGGTTTAAAGATTTTATGAATTCAGATTTAAAAAAAGCAGCTTGTGTAGCTATTTTCAACCCACAAAAAAAACTTCTTTTATTAAGAAGAAGTGCTACCGCTGAATGGATGCCATTGCATTATTGTTTTCCCGGTGGACATTTAGAAGAAAATGAAAAACCCATAGACGCTGCCGAAAGGGAAACTTTTGAAGAAACTGATATTGAATTGAAAAAAAGTTATATGAAATTGATTGATACTCAAATAAACAACGGCTACCTCAATTACATTTATGTTGCAGAAATCGACAATTCAAAAGTAAATTTAAATTTTGAACATGATAAATTTATTTGGGCAAATTATGATGATTGCAAAGAACTTGAATTAGTACCACAATTGTTGCATTTTATTGAAATCTTAAAAAATAAAGGATATTTTGGATAAATATAACAACTAGTCCCAAATTAGGAGTCTTGATGGCTGATACATGCAACCATCATCAGCTAATACTAAAATTTTAGCTGATTTGTCATGGTTTGAAATTGTTTAATAAGGTGGCATTTTCCACATATGTTTACAAACTGAATCCTCGGCTTTCTTTCCGCAAAGTCGAGGATCAAGTGTTTCTGGGGCTTTGACTGTGCATGGCAGACAGTCTTTTTTATTCCAAGGAACAACTTCGCCGGGAGGAAGTTTGGAATCAATTCCAACCATGCCATTGGCGAGGAATTTCTTATGATCTTTCCAAGGAATAATCTTTCCACCAAGTTTTGGTGGTTTATGAGGCTTGGGTAGAGGTTTTAAATGATGAATTGGGAATGGTGCTTTTTCCCAAATTGACCATAGACGGGCATCATCAGTTAGGTAAGTAATTGCGTCAGCTTGACCGGGAGTCATGTAGGATGGTGGGTAGTTTCCTATCCCACCATAGCCCAGAGGATATAACATTGTCTTGCCGAACTGCTGGCGTTCATCAAGACGCATTAAACCAACATATTGTTGTTGTTCGTTTAAGTTGATATATTCTTTGAATCCTCGCATGAAGTTATATATCGTTTTTCTTTTAATCTTTGTTTGTTTTTGCGTTCTCTTTCTAATTCTTTTTGATAAAACTCATTTGTCACCCACCGCTCTTTACCGTTTGCATTATATTGAAAGAAAACTAATCCTGTTTCAGGATTAACAGTTCCACGCCTAATTCGCTTTTCCAAGCTATTCAATTTTTCTTCTCTTAGTTTTCTATATTTTTCATTTCTTTTTCTGTAAGAAATAGCTCTGCCTTCTTGTCTCTTTTCAAGTTGTGATTTTGATCCAAAATAAGGTTTATTTCCGATAAAGAAAATAACATATTCTTTTGGATTTTGGGGATTACGATCACCAATTTTCAAACTAGTAACAGGGTGTTGTTCTTTAAGTTTTTGATACATCTTTCTTCTGTACATGGTGTGTCTTTTACGCTTTTTTTCTAATTGTTCTTTAGACAGCCACACTTCTTTACCAGAAGTGGTTATATGGCTGAAATAAAGATTTCTGGCAATATCATATTTGCCAATAAAATTACGATGAACTTCATGCTTTGTCAATTGTCTTTTTCTATAATTTGCTCTGCATTTTCGCACATATTCCTTGCGAGTATTTTCCCTTTTTTCAAATTGTTCTTTGGTTATCCAGCATTCTTTTTTGCCTATATAAGTCCAAAATACTTTGCCGTCTTCACGGACTGTGCCACGCTTGATATGGTTTTCACGCATTGTGTGACTCCTTTCACACAATATTGTAACGAACTTGGAATTAATGTCAAATAATTATTGAAAACCTAAACAAGTCAGCAAAAAAAGCCACCCAAACTCTTTGAGCAGGCTATGTTTGGGTCTATACAAATTGATAAGTTCTTTTTGTTCTAAATCTTCATTAGGTTTGGAAAATTTTAATTTTATATTAGATTTAATGTTATCTCTTATTTCATTTTTGATGTCATCTAATATGTTTATTGTTGTAGTTTTCTTGCCATCATAACCTGCTGGTTGATTTTTATTTAATGTTCCCATCACATACAAACACATTGACAAAGACATGATTGCATCATCATGTTTGCCTTTTTGAGCTTCTGGCTTCTTAGTCGTGCCATTATATTCAAAACATTTCATTTCTTGTAATAAGCGGATAGAATTTAGTTTTATTGATTTTTGTAGAATAGCAGTTTGGAAGCTTGTTAAAATAAGAGGTCTGTTGGCAACTGTTGTTTTTATACCAACTCTTGGGGTTTTGGAATCTGGATTAGCATAATAAAAATTGTCATAATACAATTCATTTTGTAAAGTATTAATTACAGACAAGCCTGCGGACATTTCTTCGATAATCAAAAGGGCGTTGTTGTATAAAATTGCTAATTCATAAATTACTTGGGCAAATTCATAAGGCGTTATCACATTGGAATAAAATTCAGCAACTTGTTCTTTTGATTCAATTTCAATCACTTGTATACAAGAATTGTCTGCGCCGACACCTTCAGACGAATCAATTCCAAAATAATATTCTTTTCCGGGTACTGGTTCTTTCCAAATCCACAAAGCACCTTTATTTTCATCATTGATATCTGGATCATCATTTTTAGTTTTGTTTTGATACTTGGCAAACAATTTTCTTTTAGGATAAATGTTTTTGAGTTCTTCATCAAGTCTTGCTAGTTCTTTACCGGGAATGTAAGTGTCACCAGATCCAAGAAATACTCTTAATATTTCTTGTAAAAAACCTTTTTCGCCAAGCTGCGCTCTTTGTTCTTCAGCCCATTCTGGATTTTTACCAGAGTTATAAAATGGATGTTCATGGTAATCAATGTCTATTATATGAAATTTATTTCTCTGCTCTTTAGCTCCCATATAAAGTTCATAATAATAATTTCCTGTTCCATTCACTGTTGAAATAATTGCACATCTACCACCTGTGGCTAGTACAGGATACATAGCTCTCCAATGCTTGTCTAAATCATCAATGAATGCAGCTTCGTCCAAACAAATGAAAGCAACAGATTTACCACGGGCAGCTTCTGGTGAATAAAATCTAAGACTTCCACCTGTTTCAGTAATTTGTTTCAAGTGATCGTTCCATTTTCCATCTTTTTTGGGCGCTAGCCAAACAGGCAAATTTTCTACTGCTCTATCGACAATATATCCTGCTTCCACGGCTTCACGGTCTGATTTAGAAATAAGCATCATTGAAAAATCTAGCGTAAATAACGCTTTATATAAACCATAAAGAAGAGTTACTGTGGTAAGACCACCCTGACGGAATTTAGAAATAATATTAAATCTATTTTTTTCATAATCATCAATTACTCTTTTTTGATATTTGAATATGACAAAAGGCACTAAACCTTTAGTTGGATGCAAAATTTTGATGTATTTGTGGCAAAAATAAGAAAAAGATTTTGTACATTTATATATTTCTTCTTCTTGTCTTTGCTGGTCATAAGCATTTATATCATCCAGTGTTTCATCTAGATCCACTTCAAATTGAAATTGATCTAACAAATAAAACTCAGGGTCGTACTCAGCTTTATAATAATCTTTTAAATTTTTAAATTTCTTTTTCCAAAGATTCATGCAATAATTATTTAGTAGTGTTAAGAACAAAAAAAATACTATATTTATTGTGGAGGGACAAAAAATGCCACAAGTTGATGCAAATTTTTTCAGTTATTTATATTTGGACTTGCGTAATGAGCGAAAGCACATGTTGTTTTATTTAACAAATGCAGGCTCCATTAAAGGAATAGATGCAATTGAATATATTGAATTATTTGAAAAAGAAGCAAAAGAAGAAATGGCGCATGTTATTGAGTTTCAAAATATGATTATTGGTCTTGGTGGAAATTTGAGCGATTTACAAGCACAAGGATATGAAAGATATGAAATTTTCACACACTCGGAAGATGCTTTGAAGTATGCGTTGTCGATGGAAGAAGAAGTTGTTGACAATTATGTTCGCAGAATAGAAATGGCAGAAATGTTAGAAGACAAGACAATAAAAAAGTGGTTAGAAGTTTTTTATGAAAAACAAATAGAAAAAAGTCAAGCTGATGTAGATAAATATAAGAGGCTCCTAAATTATTAAGGCAAAACTATGTCATTTTTCATGAATGTTTATGATTTTGAATTTCGTGGTAGTTTGTTATCTGCTGATAGACAGTATCAGCAGACATTCAAAATCAAAGCAAATACTAATAGACCTGATTATATTTTAAGCGGTAACGCAGAACCTTATGACTTTTCAACTAATCCTAATTTAACAATATCTTTTTGTTATGATGTGCAACAAGTAAATTATGCAAATGTAACTGTTAATATTGCTGGGGCGACTGCTGCATCAACAAAAGCTTCTGAAGTTGTGTCAGCTTTAAATGCAAACACTTTATTTTCTTCGTTTTTTACAGCTAGTGTTTTTAAAACAAATAATATTGGCGTAACTGAAAATAAAGTTTTAATAAAATCTAAAAATCCAAAACCAAATTTCAAAGCTTATGTTTTGAATACAAGCGCAGAAGGTGTTATACAATTTAATAAATTTGCACCTATTCAAGAATTGCCAAGTTATTTTGAACGATATGATATTGCACAGAGATTTAATTACACAGATTTAGGAACTGAAAGATTGTTGTTGCTTAATGCCAGTAACTCAATTGAAGCTGCTTATATTGACGCTGCTGGATTTAATCATAGTTCTCCTAGTGCTGATTGGCAGCTTCTTAAAGGTTGCAATGATCAATATATGTTTACTAAAAGAGTTTACACAAGTGGTCAAATTTCGACAGAAATCAAATATCCTGCTGGTGCATCTATTGGTGATGCTGCTTTCAAGACAACTTATCAATATAGTGGCTCAAATTTAATAGGAATCTGTCAGATTCCATATGTGATTGCAAGTGGAGATTTGATTTCACCTGTTTAAATCATTTTTATGTAATTATATGCTAAAATTCTTTTTAACAAATTTTCAAATGTAAAACATTCTAATGTTTTCCATTTATTTTTATCTAGAAAAATTCTATCCCAAGGTCCGCTAACAAATTCATCTTTAATGTTTCTGTTCTTTAAAACAAATGTTGGAACATGCATTGCTGCTGATAATGTTTTCAAAGAAGTATCAGGAGATATGACAAATAAAGATGATCTTACTGATTCTATAAAATGTTCTATTTGTATTTCTTGTTCATCAAATTTATTAAATTGCAAACATTTAAATTTATTTTTGTTGTTATACCTGTTTAATTGCATGTCGTTACCGACAATAACTGGTTCAATATTTTTCGTCAAAATTAAATTTGTCAGAATTTCAAATTCTTTATTATAAAAAAATCTTCTGATTTTGTGATTATTATTGTTGCCACAAGGGCACAACAAACAATATTTTTCAGGTAAATTTAATTTGTAATTTTTGAAATTAAAATATTCTTGATTGACTAAATCTGGAAAGTATTTAACAATTGGTAAATCGCATTTATTGTTGCAATGAGTTCTGTATCCTCTTTTATTTAAAAGTTCTTTTATTTTTGTGCAAAATTCATGCGTATTTTTATTGCGCCACGATTCTACGCCCACATCAATAATGTAATTTTTTATGTCAAAAACAGATAAAAATTTTTTCGAAAAACTTAATGTATTCGGTTTGCTCCAATAAATTAAAGACATTTTGTTTTTTAACGCACAATCTACACCAAGAAAAAAATCACCAAATGCGCCAGAAGTAAATAATATATCTCCTTCAGTTTCATCAACCCATTTATTTAAATCAATGAATTCTTTTTCATAAAACATATTAATAAATCACAAAATTCCCCATTTTTCTCTTATCCTTTTTATTTCTTTATCTTCTTCTTTTTGCATTTGTTCTTTGATATAATCTTTATTTTTCTCTCTATCTCTTTCCACTTTGAGTTCAGCCTTTTTATATAAAGATTCTATGTTTCTTTCCCATTCGTTCAGTGGATTAAAAGAAATTAATTCACCATCAATTTCTTCATAAACAGTTCTACCTTGCCACAGAACCTTTAAACTGTTGTCATACTCCTTTTGAATAATTTCCATCGGAATACCCATTCTCAATCCATCGAAATGGTATCCGATTACTGTACTTGTGTGGTTAATATCAAATTCTTGAACCTTTTCGTCTTCTATATCGTCATATATAAAGCTTATTGAATTGTTTGCAAAACTATCTTGGATTATTTCCGAACCAAAGACTTTTGAAATTATTGATAATTTGCCTGAAGAACCAAAAAAATCTTTCTGAACTGCTTCTGTCAGTCTTAATTCTGCTATTTTTTCTTCAATGTTTTGCATGACAAATATAAATAAGTAATAGAAAAACATTTAAGGAGGATATATGGCAAGCAAAAAAAAGAAAATGATAGATCAAACTCCCTCAGTTAACACCAAACAAACTGTAAAATATTATTTGAACGATCCATCGACTCCCGATTTGACCGAGGTTGTGAGTTTTTCACCATCTACATTGTTTAATGTTATGGGATATGCTGGACCAAATGAAAATTGGACAACTCCTGCTGGTTTAGCATCCAATGCGGCTGGCACATTGATGTTTGCAATGAATAATTTCTACAACAATCATGCTTTGAATAAAATTTCAGCTTGGTCAAAGGTCAAAACACTAGTAATTAATCCAAATGCTGGACAAATGCCTAATGCTTATTATGACAGGAAAGGTCTTAATTTCTTTTGGTTTTCTGGAAAAAATGGTCAAAAGATTTTTACTGCATTATCTGCTGATGTAATTACACATGAATTGGGACACGCTGTTCTTGACTATTTGAGACCAGACTTTTGGTCAATTGGCGCTATTGAAATATGGGCTTTTCATGAGGCATTTGGCGATGTGTTTGCTTTCTTGGCATCATTACATCACGATACAATGATAAATATGATGATCAATGAAACGAAAGGCAATTTATTTGAAAGCAGTATTGTTTCCAAACTGGCTGAACAATTTGGAAACGGTTTGGGTATGAATGGTTATTTAAGAAATGTTGATAACGATCTTTCTTATGTAAACCCAAATACTTTGGCTGATGTAAGCACAAATCCAGAAGCATTAACAAAAGAACCACATAATTTTTCAAGAGTTATGAGTGGTGCTTTGTATCGTATTTTTGCAGAAATTTATACAGCTAAAGGGAAAAATGTTGCTTCTGTAAAATTAGCCCGTGATTTTGTGCGTGACACATTATTCCGTTGTATGAAACTTGTGCCAGCGTCACCAAATTTCTTTGCATCTTTTGCTAAAGTTTTTTGTGATTTGGGCAAAACATTAAATCCAGAATTATCAGAAATTGCCAAAGGAGTTTTTGTGTCTAAAAATATGATGCCTGCTGTGACTAGAACTAATATCAATGAAGGTTCTGACAAGATTAAAATCAGAGAAGAAAAAGAAGACATGTTTACGATGATGAAATTTGAATATCAAGCAAAATTAAGTGATATTCTTCATGTTGAAGATGAAAAATACAAAAATCTAAAAATCAAATTGCCTGTCGATGATTTAGTTTGTGATGGAACAGATGGTCAAATGAACATAATTGGTTCTGACATTAATCAATCTATTGAATGTGGTCAGCAAGCAGCAAAATACATTATTCAAAATGATTTACTTGATAAAACTTGGACTGTTAATGAAGAAGGTTTATTAAAGAGAATAATGATCCGCTGTGATGGATTTGTTGATAATTGCACAATTCCCGGTCAACCTGAGTATAACAAATGTTGGAAATATAGAATTAGCGGATGCGGATGTGGTGGACCTTATGGATGTCCTCCGATTGAAGAAAAAAAACAACCTGTGATAAAAAATAGTTGCAATCCAAACTATGTTATCAAATGTGGTAATACAAGAGCCAGTGCTTGTGCTGGTTCAAGTAGTACAGTTGCTAACTAGTTGGGGAAAAAAATGAAAAATTATGACTTCGAAGAGTATTTAGACAAAATTTTTAGCGTCATCGTAGATGATGATGAAGAAGATTCCTACGATGATGAAGATGATATTTGGGAAGAGGATGATTATCCAGACGATGAATCATGGGATGACGATGATGATTATGATTTAAATGATGATGATGATGATGATGATGATGATGATGATAATGATGATGATTGATTAGTGTTTTTGTTGTTTTTGTAAAATTTATTTTTCTTTACTGGAGCCATTACTGGATTGACATAATGTCTACCAGATCCAATTGGCTCCTCTCCACTTCTGTGTATTCCATGAATTGGACCATTATATACAGCTACTAATCCAGCTACTGGTTGCAATGGCGGTTCTAGCCATGAATCATTAGCAATTTCTGTTAATTGTAAAAACTTTTTGAATGAAAACATAATTTATTTATCATCGTATTTGAAAAATAATTTTAATATTATAAATAGTTTTATGCCAATTAATCCAAATAATTTCACGCAGTTAAATGTAGGAGAACAAGGGTCCATAATGGATGAAACCGCCGTTGACTACGGCGATATTGCTCCGATAGCTAATCCTTATCCTTTGACATCTGGCTCTCCTGTATATCGTCGCAGATCAAGAATTGTATTGGCTGGACAAGGTCTTTATGAGATTTGTAATGTAGGAAATACAAATCTGGGCGGTGGCGAATATGGCATAGCTGTAAGACCTATAGTGAGAGCTTATTCTAATCCAGTTAATGAATTTGATCAAGCAATAGGAGTAGCTCCAGAAACACCCGCAACTGTTGTAAGCTACACTGTGCCTTCTTCTAATGTTTTTTCATTTCAGGGAATGAAAGTAAGCGGTGATCTACCAGCAAAATTTACTTTATCAGTTAATTCAACTGAATATTATACTTTGAGAACAACAAGTGCTAATCTTGATGGGATAGTTTATTTTAATACACCTGTTTTTGAAGTTGTATCGGGAGATTCAATATTAATTGAAGTTTTTTACTACAATAATAATGTTATCACATGCGATTTTGAAGCGACTATTATAGGTTTTAACACATCAGTATGACTACTAAAGAATTTGCCACATGGTTTTCAAAAATTGAAGGATTAACTATCACATCAGTGGAAGAAGACAAAATTTATTTTTTTGTTTCCAAAGAGTCTTTAGTGATTAAAATAACACAAACAGCTAATAATTCAGACAATTTTTTATCTTTACATAGCGATGGTAAAAAAATGTTGTTTTGTTTGCACAAACATCAATATGAAAAATTTATCGAACTTTTTGAGGGAAAAAAAATAGAAAATTATATTCCAGATTTATCATTGGTCACCATAGAACAAATGATGGGAGAATTAAAAAAAAGGAAAAATATTACATTTGCATTTGTCATGATGGAACATGCAGATGTAGAAAATATTTCTTTAGAAGCTAGCGGCAATCCAACTTTTATTTGCGGCTTGTTAGCTAGAGCAACAAATCTTGCAGCACAATATGCTGATAAAAATATAAATTATTATTATTCAGGAGAAGAAATTGAAGATGACGATGATTGGGAAAATGACATTAAGGAATAAATTCATCCAACTTGTCGTTAATAATCATTTCCCTAATCTTTTCAATAGCCAATTCTTTTTGCTCATCTGTCAAATCAGAATTTTCTAACTTTGGATATACATTGTTTTTAAGAAACTTTTTATATAGAAATCCTTTTTTTCTAGCTGATCTTTTGACAAGACCTTTCATAGCAAAACAATTTTGGTAAATAAACAAAAATATTTCTGCCACTGCAACTACAATCGTTAACACGCCAATAGAAAGTTTTTCATCTTTTTCTAATTCGGCTTGAACAATTTGTTTTAATTTAATTTCGTCCATAACTTAAAATAGTAACTATTTTAGAATATGATTGACCAAAATATAATTGCTTTGTTGTTTGCAATAGGCGCTGGTTTAATCAGCGCATGGGCTATTGCCAAATATGTTATTACAATGGAATTGAGAATAGAGCCAGCAGTATTCAAACATATTTATAATTCTTTAGATTTGACAACATATAAAACAATTTTTACCGAAGAAATTAGAATAGAAAATAGAACTTCTGTTGAATTTGTAGCATTTTTAAAATACAAAGAATCACCATATTTTTATATCAGTCATGGCGAAAGACTGCTTAATGCTGGTTGGCATGGAAAAGATTTTACAACTAGAATTACATTCTTGCGATTCCAACACAAAAGAATGTGTGATTTTCTAAAAAATTTATGTGAATATAAAATTAATCACAAACAAGAAATTCCCGTGTATGTTCTAACACCAAATTTTGTTGATAATATTGGCAAAATCAAAACAAAATCAATTCAACCTATTCAACCAAAAAATATTTGGGGCGACATTGAAGAGCAAATACAAAATTGTCTTGCTGAAGAACATAAAAAAGTTGGTATCATTCTTCATGGTCCTCCCGGTAACGGTAAAACCAGTTTTATCAAATATATAGCTGAAAAATACAAAATGCCAACTTATTATGTCACTTTTTCTCCTGAATATGACAACATTTCTATAATGGCTATGTTTGCTCAAATACCACAAAAATCTTTAGTCATTCTTGAAGATTTTGACAGTTATTTTGATAAGCGTCAATGCATTATGCAAAATAATGTGTCTGGAACAGCTTCTACTGTTAGATTTACATTTGATACGATTCTTAATTCGTTGGATGGTGTTTACAATTCATATGATAAAACAGTGTTTATCATGACAGCAAATGACATAGAAAAAATTGATAATTCTTTGAAATGCCGTCCATCTAGATTCAAAATTGTTCGTGAATTCCCAAATCCAACTAAAGAAGTAGTTGATCGTTTTGTTCCAGAACCTTGGAACAAGTATGTGCGTAATGTGAATTATGACCAATTAATGCGTGTTGCTGAATTCAAAAATCAAGGATACGATATTACTAAAGTTTTTGAAATGCTTTCTTTAGATCAGCCTAAAGAAGTTTTTGATTTGGCACAAAAAATATATGAGCAGCGCATTCTAAATAATATTGAAGGCGATGCTGATAGTGATTTTACAAAAGCTTGCCAGCAATTTAATGAAATGAATAAATAGAATATGCGATTCAATGATACAAAAATATTTTTAGAAGACTATCATCTTGCTCTTTTGTCATCTACTAATGATGACCAATGGCTTGACAACACAATAAAATATCCAGAAATTTTTCAATCTTATTTTGAAACAAAAAATAATATTAATATTATTAGTGACAACCTAGTTATTGAAGACATAATAAATTATAAGAACAAAAATGGTTTATCTTTGATCCCAGAAAAAGTTATGGAATTCCAAAATAACAAGAAAAATTTTGTCAAAAATAATATTGAAGAAGTTTATCAACAAACATCTTATTATGCAAATATTTTAGAGAAACTTATAAATGAATTCAGTTTAAATACTAGGAAATTTGGCAGCTATAAAATTTATCCATTACCTGAAAATGAAGATGATACTTATTTACCAATTAGAAAATTTAAAATGGTTTGTAAAAACGGCACATGCAAAGCAACAATTATGCGTGGTGGATTAAAAATAGATGGCGATGATGATATGTCAGATTATTTTCAAAAAAGAATGATTAGTAAATTTATGAAAACTGGATATCTTGATGAAATCCCAAATGAAAAACACAACCGCAGAAGATTAGTATTTTTGAAAACTATTCCTTTAGAAGGCGTTACTAGTCTTTCTAAGACCCCTAAAAAATACAAACTGAGATTTCTAGGCAATCAAACAGTTGATGATGGAGAAAATGAATTCTCTATAACGAATGAACCAATTTGTTTCACGCATATAGGTAAATTATGAAAAAAAACATTAATGAAACAATAAGCAAACTTGAAAAACTTTATTTTGAAATACCTGATGATTTTGCTTTGCAAAATGCAAAATTATTTTGTCGCAAAGCAATCAATGAGATGAAAGAAATTCAAAACAAAAGAGAAAAGCGTGAAAAAGTTCAGCAAGCAGCAAATCAGCCATCATATGTAGATGCTGATTCAGCTAAATTGGCATTGAAAGAATTGGATAGGTTGATTGCATTAGAAAACAAAAAGCTTGAAAAGCCAATACAAAATTCAAGTACCGACCAATTCTTGGTTGGTTAATATTTTATTGCCGAATTTATTTTTAATCAAAGAAAAATAATAATCACTTCTATTATCAAAACATTTTTCAATTTTAACTGAATATTCTTTTGATTCAATTAATTGCTGATCTAATTCTAACCTTTTTTCTATCTTGTCCATCAGCAAATTGAAATTATTGCCATTGTTAAAAAATATAACACAATCATTTGCGTAATGCAACATCTCGTAAAGTCTTCTTAACCTGTAATTGATATAGGTAAAGTTGCCTTTACCAACAATGTCATCAAAATAAAAAACAAAAAAATGATTTTTCAAAACATCTACTGATGCTAATTCATAATTTTCTAGGCAAACATCATAGAACCAAGAACCGCCAAATTTATATTTGTGATTTTTTTGTAGTTCCAAAACATCATGACAATTTAAATATGAGTGCTTTGTTGATGCCTCTTTTACAACTTTTTGTAATTTGGGATGTGAAGAAAGAGTTTTATCTAGTTTGTTATGTGAAGATCCATGATAACTAACTATGAAAAAACTTTCCATAATACTATTTAGTTTTTAATCTGTTTATTTCATTAATTAATTGATTGAACAAATTTAATCCTTTATCAACATAAATGTCTTCTTCTTTTTTATAAAATTTATCATTACCCCCTGCATATGAATCATTTTCACCAATATGATGACATTGTATTAAATTATCAGGAACAAATATGCCAGAATAACGACATTGATGTACAATTGGCATTATACATTCTTTAATTGAAAAATTCTTTTCCTGATTGTGATAATCTGTCAAAGATAAAGGAAGTTTTTTATTAGCATAGTCATTAGCACCATTGTTTCCATGAATGAAAAATGCCGCTACTTTGCCTTCGTAATGATTTTTTAGCAAACCTGAACATTGACCACTTTTTTCTAATTTCCTTGTAATATCGGGATTTTTTATGTCTCCATCCATGTATTTTTTTGCTTGCTCGACAGTTAAAGTTAAATTAATGCACACCAACCGATCAAAAAAAGCTTTTACTTGTGTTGTTGCTGCATACCAATTAACTGGGCTGAACACTATGAAACCATCTGCTCTTTCTATCTTTTTATAAACATCTTTGTCGTGCATATAATCTGGAATTTTTTTATCATCTTTGCTATAACAAGAACACGGATAATGACATTGATATCCATTAGATGTTGAGATACATCCTTTACATGGTTGAACTCTTGGTTCATCGTCTCTAACACACAAATCTAATAAATCAACTTTTATATTTTCGTCTAATGAAGATATAATTTTTTTCAACAAACTGCTAGTTTTAGAATCACCTCCAGAACAAGATTTTCTCGTCCTAGGTGAACCCTGAATTACAACAATTCTTTTTTTTGATGAATTGGATGATTTGTTTTCTACATAATTATGAAAGTTTACCATGTTTTAATTTAGTTCTATTGAAGAGGAAGTATCAAATTTTCAAAAAAAAGACTAAATAACTTGATTAGATTGTTCAGGAAATAGAGGATTATGCCTACGCCACTTTGGTCCGACATTTTTAAAACTTTTACCTATGCGTTTGAAAAAGATCCGCTCAGTAGAAGATTACAATCAAAAGATATTGTTGGCGCTGGTATTATCAGCCCTGATTCAATACCAAGTATTTCCCCAGATGGTTCTTACTGGAATGGGCAAGATAACAGACTTATTCGTCTTCGTGAATCGCAAGATTTTATTGATTTATCAACAGTAAGCAATAGAATTTCTAGATATAAAGAATATGAAAGATTAAGGGCTGTTCCAGAAATAGAAACATGCTTAACAATTTTTGCTGATGAAGCTTGTGTGACGGGTAATACCAAAGTAGCAACTCCTTTTGGATTCAAAAGCATAAAAAATTTAACAGAGGAAAATGCTAACGATAAGTTTTTAGTTTATTGTTATGATTTTAATAAGAAAGATTACACACTTGGTTGGGCGCATCATCCAAGAAAAACAAAAACATCAGAAACAGTAGAACTTATATTTGATAATGGTGGCAAAATAGAATGTACACCAGATCACAAAATTCTTCTTCGTTCTGGAGAATGGATACAAGCAGAAAATCTTAAAGTTGGCGATGATTTGATGCCATTTTATCGTGAAAAACCTGATCCAAATTATAACAATCTTGTAAGCGGACAATTTCCAAGAATTTTCACTTTTCAAAATGGCTGGATAACTGAAAGACAATTAGTTGATGAATGGAGAACTGGCAAATCTATTGAAAAATATCATGTTGTAAATCTATACACCAGACTTATCAACCAAGGTCTTTCAATGGAAAAAATTCTAGAAATTATTTCAGAAACTTGGCTGACAGTTAAAGCAAGATTGAAAAAATTTGGCTTCACATATAAAGAATTAAAACATCTTGCCAAAGATAAAAGTGATAGAAGAAAAATTATTGGTAAATTTAAAGGCATAACTCAAGATGTTTATGATCTTACTGTTGAAGAACATCACAATTTTGCTACTGATCATATAATTGTTCACAATTGTCAAAAAGATGAATATGGAAGTGTTTTAAAAATTCAAACAGAAAATGATGATGTTAAAAAAGAAGTAGAATTCTTATTAATGTCTCGTCAAATGCTTAATTTTAATAAGCGCATATGGGCAGACTTCAAAAGTCTTTTGCTTTATGGGGATTTGTTTTACGAACTAGTTACTGATTTAGATTCTCCTAATGAAGGAATTTTAAAAGTCCAAAGACTTCCTCCCGAAAGTATTTTTCGTATCGAAACAACTAAAGGCAAAGTAATTGAATTTCAACAATCCAAGGAAGGACCGGATTATCAATCATTAGTTCGTGCCCCTGTAACAGTAGCAAGCGATCAAGAAATTCAAATGGCTACAGCCATTAGATTCGCTCCTGAACAAGTTGTTCATGTGAGAATTAATGAAGATAGAAGGCAATTCTATCCTTATGGTTCTTCAATTGTTGAACCAGCAAGAGGACCAGCTTACCAATTGAGACTTATGGAAGACTCAATGTTAACTTATCGTCTTGCCCGTGCCCCAGAAAGACGAGTTTTTTACATTGATGTTGGACAATTGCCCGGATTTAAAGCTGAAGCTTTCATTGAAAGAATGAAAGATCAATTTCGTAAAAGAAAAGTAAGTCTAAATCAAAATGGTTTTTCTGGATCTTCATCTGTAGAAGAAAGATATCAACCACCAGCAGTTGAAGAAGATTATTGGATTCCAACTAGACCAAACTCAAATACCAAAATTGAAACATTGCCGGGAGCGCAAAACCTTGGTGAAATTGATGACGCAATTTATTTTAGATTGAAACTAATGACTGCTCTTAACTTCCCAAAGAATTATTTGAATGTTGATGATCCTGCACAAACCAAAATAACTTTGAGTTCACAAGATGTTAAGTTTGCCAGAACTGTGGAACGATATCAATCTTCATTAGAAGACGGTTTGTTTGAGATTGCACAAAGACATCTTCATATGCGTGGTTTCCCACCAGAAACTTATGATGATTTGAAAATCACAATGACACCTCCAAGTGAATGGAGAGAACTAAGTAGAGCCGAAATTGTCAATAATAGAATTCAAAATGTCACAAGTTTGAAATCTGCTGGTTTGATTAGTGATTACGATTTATTACGCACATGGATGCATTACACAGAAGAAGAAACAAAAGATATGCTTGCTAGGATCAAATTGCAGAAACTTGAAGATGCCAGATTGCAAGTGTTGCAGCAAAATCCGCAATTGTTGGGAGTTGGTATTCCAGCTTCTGATGAAGAGCAAATTGGTGCTACAGAAGAAGGACCAAACAAACAATTGGAAATCCCAACTGAAGAACCGCCAGAAGGATCTCCACCAATTGGTGAACCCGGTCCTTCTGGAGTTGGTGGTCCACCGCCTTCCGCACCTATGGCTAGTGGTGCGCCCCTTCCAGAACCATCTGAAGAAGATATTGAAAAGTATGATCTTGGAATTCAAGATTATGCAGCCGAAGAAGACATGGAAAGTCAAGATTATAGCATCGAATAATTCAATCAGAAAACAATAACATAAATTAACCACCCATATTAGGGGGTAAATTGTTCGGTTTATCAAGTATTCCGCTAATTAATCCCAATCCTTTATCTTTCTTGTCATTTTCAATTTGATTTTTCAAATTTTCAATCATATTGAATAGGTCGTTATCTCTGACTTCTTCGACAAATTCTTTTACTTTTTTGAAAAAGTCATCAAAATAATTAGGATTGTCTAAAATTGCATGTATTATTTCTTCTAAACCCCTTGCTTTTTT
>Ga0214917_10003065_pt1 | contig 19738 bp, 12 predicted proteins | sample LL_1208_BB_MetaG_FD_177983 | JGI IMG/M metagenome (GOLD analysis project Ga0214917, IMG submission 177983) | Freshwater microbial communities from Lake Lanier, Atlanta, Georgia, United States - LL_1208_BB | ecosystem: Environmental > Aquatic > Freshwater > Lake | place: USA: Georgia | collected...
CACTAAATCCCCTCTTATTACTTGGAACTTTAGATAAAAGCGAGGTGTATTTGAGCTTACCCGACTTGTCAGCTTTAAAATAACCAAGTTCTCCTTGTCCCCCTGCATATATAATGCTATCGCCAACGATCTCTAGGGACCTGACAATTGTTTTATTGGGAAGCGGATGTAATTGCCAGCTGTTACCGTCAAAACTGAGTATCCCCTCGTTATTGGCTACATAAATGATCCCTTTTTTATCCTGCTTGAAGTCCCAGTTTTGTAAACCCGCTTTATAGGTTACTTTCTTAAAATTGATAATATCTGGTAGACCTATTGTGTTTTGGCTAGCGCCATGTATGCTACAGATTATAAATATTATTAATAATGACTTTCTCATGTTTTGAAAATTAGTATTTTATTAGACAGGTTGGATGATGTAGTAATGAGAAAATTTAAAAATATTGAAAATCAATGTATTACAAATATTGATGTAGTAATGTTGAGGTATTTATTTTTATCTGCAGTTAACATTTCATTTACTTTGATTGTCTACATCTAGGAAAAAACCTAATGCTTGTCGTATGAATCCAAAACTCCTTAAATGGGCTTTTGCGGTAATGTTGCTGGTCTTCACTTTACCCTCTTTTGCCCAAAAGACCCCTGTTTCAGGCCGTGTTCAAAACAAACAATCTGGTGAAGTACTCTCCGGAGCTACAGTAACAGTAAAAGGTACAAACGTATCGGCTGTAACTGACTCCAAGGGTAAGTTTACTATTAACGCGCAACCAGGCTCAGTGCTGGTTATCACCTATGCTGGTATGGCCCAGCAAGAGCTGACTTTAGCTGGTCAGGCTTCTGATTTGGTGGTAAAACTGGACGAGTCTGCCGAAACTACATTATCTAATGTAGTAGTGGTCGGTTACGGTACCCAACGTATTACTAAGGTATCAGGTGCCATTGCAACTGTCAAAGGCGCAGACATCGAAAAGTTGAGACCTGTCCGTACGGAAGAGGCACTCCAGGGTAGGGCTTCTGGCGTTAATGTTATTCAGCCGGGTACACCTGGTGCAAAGCCAACTGTATTAGTAAGAGGTATTCCTTCTTTTTCTGGTACAGATCCTGTTGTAATTATAGATGGTGTTCCTCAAACATTAACTGATTTAAATTCCATTGCGCCAACCGATATTGAATCTATCAACGTTTTAAAAGATGCGGCTACCTCTGCTATTTATGGAGTACGTGGCGGTAATGGTGTAATAGTAGTTACTACACGCTCTGGCAGAAAGTCTTCAAAAACGGATATCAGCTTAAATGCGAGTTATGGTTTGCAAGAAGTAATTAATACAGTAGGTGTTCTTAACGCCACTGAGTATGCTGCCATGATTAATGAGGGAAGTACTGTATCTGGCGGTCCAGTCGTTTTCCCTGATCTTTCTACAATTGGCGTAGGCACCAATTGGCAAAATGAGGTATTCAAGCGTGCACCCATGCAGTCACATACAGTTTCTGCAAGAGGTGGAGCAGAAAGAATGGGATATTTCCTATCTGTGGGATATATGAATCAGGGAGGAATTGTAGGTGGAATTGATAAATCAAAATTCAGCAGAGGAAACTTTACTGCGAATTTGAATTTTGATCTTACCTCTAAGTTGAAATTCATCCTCAACACTACCGGTGTTATTTTGGATGGACGTGGTATTCAGGAAAATTCATTCAACAGTGTTTTAGGAAGTGCTTTGAATTTTGATCCAACCGTTTCTGTTGCTAACACAGTTGCAGGTACTCCTGGTAAATATGGTTTCAGCAATTTGTTATTATCAGAAGTGTTTAATCCGCTTACCAAATTGGAGAACACCTATAATAAGAACACGGGTTCTAAGCTGTACGGAAAATTTGAGTTGCAATATTCATTGATGAAAAACTTACAGGTGACATCCCGCTTTGGATATACAAAATATGATGGGAACGCCAAAAGTTTTACTCCTCTTGCATTCTACGGACCTAATAATATTGACAATTCCATGAACGCTGATGGCTCTGCGGTGGCAGGTCGTCACAATAGTGTTTCGCATGAAAAAGTGAGCAACTTTAATTACACATGGGAGTCTTTTGCGAATTACAACTTTGAAATAGGTGGTAAAAGCAGATTTGAAACAGTAGCAGGATTTGCAATGGCCAAAGTTTCAGGAAATGCAGCTGGAGCTACTCGCCAGGATGTTCCTTTTAATTCTTGGGAGTTTGCCGATTTCACTGCAGCAACGGGAAACAATACAGCTGCCAATACCAATGCTTTAAGCGGTTATTATTATCAATACTTCCGTCGTAATGTTTCTGGATTCGGACGTGTCAATTATGATTACGACAATCGTTATTTGTTGTCAGGTACAATAAGAAGAGATGGATCTTATGCGTTTGGTACACAAAATAAATATGCCAATTTCATTTCTGGTTCTGCGGGCTGGGTAGTAAGTAATGAGCGATTCTTTAACTCTAAACTCATTAACTACTTAAAGCTCCGCGCTAGCTATGGTACAACCGGAAATGAAAACGTTGATCCTCAGTTTGTGGGTATCGTAAACGGAGGTCCTAGCTATGGTCCAACTGCAAACAGTAACGGATACAACTTCAACAACGTATTCTATGCGGGTAGTACTGTAGGAAGTGCTGCTAATGATGCGTTACGTTGGGAGAAGCAATTACAAATGAATGCTGGATTGGACATTAGTTTATTTAAGAATGCGTTGAATATTTCTGCCGATTACTTCCAAAAAGAAGTAGATGGTTTATTATTCACTCCTTCTGCCTCTCTTTATTTAGGTACTGTACCTATCCCTACTTCAAACATAGGTTCTACACGTAGCACAGGTATTGATCTTACAATAACCTACAACCAGACTATTGCTAAAAAAGTAAAATTGAATAATGCTTTCACTTTCACTACTGCAAAAAATGAAGTGACCGCTACTAACAGCGATGGTACGGCCAAAATCATGGGTGGTTATTATTTCAATGGTCAGTCACAAAGCGTAACTGTATTTGAAAAAGGACATACTCCTGGATATTTTTATGGCTACAAAACAAACGGATTATTCCAGAATGCGGCGGAGATTGCAGCTTCTGCTACACAGGCAGGTGCAGTACCCGGTGATATCCGATTTGTGGACATGAATAAGGATGGTATTATCAACGCACAGGATATGACCAAAATTGGAGACCCCTTCCCTAGTTTCACGTTGGGTTGGAATTTTTCAATGGAGTGGGGTGGTTTTGATTTTACTGCCTTCACGTATGCTTCCATAGGTAATGATGTATATCGTGCTTACGAGCGTAATGCAAACTTCACTAATAAGGATAGAAGCGTTTTAGCAAGATGGACAGGTGAGGGAACTACAAATGATGCGCGTTACCCTCGTTTTACATTTGTGGATGCTAACAGTAATATCCGCGTTTCTGATCGTTTTGTAGAGGATGGTTCATTTATAAAAATCAAGAATCTCCAATTAGGCTATACGTTCAAGAGCCGTATGCAGAAATCTTGGTTCTCTTCTTTCCGCATTTATGCGCAAGCACGTAATGCTTTTGTGTTTACAAAGTATACTGGATTTGATCCTGAAATTGCTGGAGGAATTCTGGATACAGGTGTAGACAGAGGTTCTTATCCTCAACCTCGTACTTATACTGTTGGTATTGATATCAAATTATAATCAACCTAATGATTGCAATTATGAAAACAACTTCTTTTAAACTGCTCGGCCTAAGTGCGCTAGTGCTGTTTATGTTCTCTTCCTGTAAAAAATGGGTGGATTATAATCCACGGGAAGATTTTCGTATCACTGAATTAGATTATCTCCGCTCGGAATCTGATTATCGTACCATGGCGGTTAGTGTGTATACACCCTTACAATGGTTAAACCAGGCTGTGCCTGTTGGCGATATCGCTTCTGATAATGCGGTGAGTGGCGGTGAAAATGCGTCTGACGTATTATCATTACAACAGATTGATGACATGACTCATACGCCGGTTAATAGCACCTTAACAGAATTATGGCAGGCTGCTTATGAGGGGATTAACCGCGCTAATTATTTACACCAGTACAAAGACAAAAATTTGGCTGGCGAAACAGTAACATTTGCTGGTAAAGAGGCACTCTATGGTGAAATTTATTTTCTCCGTGCTTATTACTACTTCCACCTGGTGAAGTTTTTCGGTGATGTTCCTTTATTTACTGAAAAGAGATTGGGATTAGGTGAGTCAGCTTCACTAACGCGTAGTCCCAAAGCGGATGTTTATGCACAAATTGAAAGAGACTTGACTGCAGCCATTACTGCGCTTCCTGCTATTCAGGTTCAAAAGGGGCGTATTACAAAGTATGCAGCGCAGGCATTGTTAGGAAAAGTGTTGTTGTATCAACGTAAATATGAAGCTGCTGCTACTGTATTAGAAAGTGTTATTACAGCAAACGCATTTAGCTTGGTTACTGATTTTGGTTCTATGTTCTTGGAATCAGGTGAAAATGGTCCTGAATCAATTTTTGAAATTCAATACACCAATACCTCCCCTTATTATAACTGGGGTGGTGTAACGCGTGGCCAAGGAAATTATGCCATACAGCAATGTGGAATTAGAGGATTGAATGGTTCTGCAGATATGCCTTATGCAGCGGGATGGAGTACTAATTTGCCTTCACAAAATTTGGCAAATGCCTACGCAGCAGGTGATCAACGTAAGGCTGTTACCGTATTGGATATTGAAGCTTACAAAACGGCTAACCCTTCTTTTGGAATTACTTATCAAGTTGCTCCTTACAAGAATACTGGATTGTACAATCAAAAGTATCTACCTCGTAAAGGACAAACTTCTGGACAGATTGAGCTGAACTATTTGAATAATCAGCGTATAATTCGCTATGCAGATGTATTGTTAATGGCTGCAGAGGCTTATAACCGCTCTGCTACCGCCAATGATACAAAAGCGCAAGCTTATTTAAATTTAGTAAGACAGCGTGCTTTCAGAGATAATCTACACAATATCACTTCTACTGGAAATACATTATATCAAGCAATTTTAGATGAGCGCCGTTTAGAGTTGGCGATGGAAGGTGAGCGCTTCTTTGACCTGGTAAGAACTGGACAAGGAAGTAAAATCACTGGATTTACTGCTAATAAACATGAAGTATTTCCAATTCCTCAACAAGAGGTTCTTGTTTCCAACTTAACTCAAAACTCTGGCTACTAATTGCCAATAAAAAAGTTAATTATGAAAAAGATCAATTTTTTGTTTTCCGGGTTAATGGCGGTGCTATTATTAGCGGGTTGTACAAAGATGGAGTACACGGACACTTCTTTTGTGGATCGTGGCGAAGCTCCTTCTGGTCTTTCAGCTATGTTCGACATTACCCAGGATAATACAGGTTTAGTAACAATCACTCCTAATGGTGTGGGTGCTGTCAACTACGATGTATATTTTGGTCATGGCGGAACAACTCCTACAAAAGTTGCCGCTGGTAAAAACACTACACATGTTTATCCTGAGGGAGTTTATCCAGTGAAGCTGATTGGGTATTCTGTAAGTGGAAAAAAATCAGAAGTTACTCAACAGTTGACGGTGACGTTTCGCGCTCCCGAAAATTTAGATGTGACGGTTACAGTCGATCCTGCAAACAATTATAAAGTAAACGTAAGTGCAACTGCATTGTATGAAACTAACTTCAAGGTTTACTTTGGAGAAAGTCCAACTGAAACACCGGTAACTTTCTTAGAGGGGCAAACTGTGAGTTATGTATATCGTGCTACTGGAACTTACCAAGTTAAAGTAATTGCGTATAGTGGTGGTGCCGCAACTACACAGCGCATTGTGCCAGTTACAATTGTAGATCCTATTTTACTTCCACTAACTTTTGAATCGCCAACTATTAATTATAACTGGTTCAATTTTGATGGCGGTGCTGTAACTGTAATCGCTAACCCGCAATCAAATGGGATTAATACTAGTTCTAAGGTGGCTAAAATGGTAAAGAATGCAGGTCAACCTTGGGGCGGTAGCTTTTTAACTCTTTCTAGCAATATTGATTTTTCTGCTAATAAGATTTTCAGAATGAAAGTCTATTCTCCTCGTGTGGGTGCAAAAGTGCTATTGAAAGTGGAGAACTCTGCCAACGCTGCTCAGAATTATGAAAAAGAGGTATTGACTACTCGTGCAAATGCGTGGGAAGATCTTGTATTTGATTATAGAGGAATTAATACCGGAAACAGTTACAATCGCATTGTATTGATTTTTGATAATGGAACTGCAGGTGATGGTTCGGCTAACTTTACTTGGTTATTTGACGATATCCGATTAGTAGCGACAATGCCATTGGATTTACCATTGGATTTTGAGTCTTCACCTTCTACCTACCCTTGGTTTAATTTTGACGGCGGTACTGCAACAGTAGTTGCGAATCCTGTATCCGGCGGAATCAATACCAGTGCGTCTGTTGGTAAAATGGTTAAGAATGCAGGTCAGGTTTGGGGTGGTAGCTTTTTGACCTTGAGTTCTCCAATGAATTTTGCCACCAACAAAGTTTTCCGCATGAAAGTGTATTCACCTCGTGTGGGTGCAAAAGTGTTATTGAAAGTAGAGAACTCTGCAAATGCTGGTCAGAATTATGAAAAAGAGGTTACAACAAGTATTGCAAATGCTTGGGAGGATTTAGTATTTGACTATTCTGGAATCAATACGGCTAACTCTTACGATCGTATTGTATTGATTTTTGAACTGGGTGCTATGGGAGATGGATCTGCTAATTATACATTCTATTTTGATGACATTAGATTGACTAATACATTCCCTGTTCAGCTGCCGTTGAATTTTGAATACCCCATCACTTATGGATGGTTTGATTTTGATGGAGGTAATGTAACAGTAGTTAATAACCCACAGTCTGCCGGAATCAATACTAGTGCAAAAGTTGCAAAGATGGTCAAGAATGCAGGACAGGTTTGGGGAGGTAGTTTCCTAACGTTGGACGGGCCTATCAACTTTGCACTCTCTCGTTCACTTAGAATGAAAGTGTATTCTCCTCGCGCTGGTGCTAAAGTGTTATTGAAAGTCGAGAACTCTGGAAATCCTGGTGTGAATTTTGAAAGAGAAGTTGTTATCCCTAATGGCAACGCATGGCAAGAGCTGAGTTTTGACTTTTCAGCGATCAACACGGCTAATACCTATGATCGTGTGGTGATTATTTTTGATCTCGGTGCAATGGGAGATGGTTCTGCCAACTACACTTATTATTTTGATGACATCCGTCTTAACTAAAAATATAAAATAGCTTGCCATGTATAATATGAACAAAATAATCGTAGCTGTTTTTTCACTCACTGTGTTACTGACAGCCTGTAAAAAGGAGGAGTATACATTCGGAGATTTGATTAACCCCTCTGGTTTGACACTCACCACCTCCGTAATTGGAGTGGATGCTGCTAATCCGAATGGTAATGGTTCCGGTCAAGTAACTATTACTGCTGCTTCAACGGGAGCACTAACCTATCAAATTGATTTTGGTGACGGAGTAAAGCAAGTTGTTCCTTCCGGGACATTGACGTACAAATACAATACGCCTGGAGTAAATAACTTTACGATTACTGTAAATGCCGTTGGTACAGGTGGATCCTTGTCAACAATCAGCAAGAGAATCACTGTATTTGTCGCTTTCCAGATTCCTGCCAATATTGTTTCAGCACTAACAGGAACAGGTTCAAAAGTTTGGGTGACAGATAAAGATGCCCCTGGTCATTTTGGAGTAGGTCCTAACAATGAGTTTTCTCCTATCTGGTATGCTGCTGTTCCCAATACACGTGAAGCTTGTGCGTACGACGATGAAATCACTTTTTCTAAAGACGCTGCAGGCAGAATCTTTATGAATGTAGACAACAAGGGTGCTTCATTCTCTATCGGTGCTTCAACTGGGTTCTACGGATTTAGCGGTGGTGATGGATGTTACCCCATGTCAACAGGTGGTAACAAGCAGTTGGTATTTATGGGTGCTACTTCTGGTTCCACTGCAGCTGTTTCTACTCAAATTCAATTTAGAGTGCCTGGTAACGGTATCATTAATTTTGGAACTGGCGGTGTGATGTATGAAATACTATCTATTACACCTACTGCGATGCATCTTCGTAATATTGGTTCTGATAATAACTCTTGGTATCAAAAGTTGAAACCTAAGCCGTAAACGTGTTAAGTAGAATTTTGATTGCAGGAGCCGCCTTTTTATTGATGGCGGCTTCTTGCAATAAAGGCAAAACGCCTGCACCTGCCGGACCTCCTAGTAATCTTACACTCACTGCTACTGTATCAACTGATAATAGTGGGAATGTAACTTTTCGTGCTACTGCAAACAACGCAGTTTCTTATGATTTTGATTTAGGCAATGGAGTTTTTCGGACCTCTTTGGATGGCAATCTTACTTATCGTTACACGGCAACAAGTACTTATGATGTTAATGTAATTGCCAAGAGTGCAAGTGGGCAAACCGTTTCAATTCGCAAAACGATTTCTGTTACAGTTACGCGTTCATTGATTTGGGCAGATGAATTTGACACTCCTGGTGCGCCTGATCCTGCTAAGTGGGGGTACGATATTGGCGCAGGTGGATGGGGCAATGCAGAGCTACAATACTATACCAATCGGTTAGATAATGCCGAGGTTTCTAATGGAACATTAAAAATTACAGCAAAGCGTGAAAGTTTTTCTGGTAGTCCTTTTACCTCTGCCCGTTTATTGACTCGCAATAAGTTTTCATTTAAATACGGAAGAGTCGATGCCAGAGCAAAACTGCCTGTTGGCGCAGGTACTTGGCCCGCCATTTGGATGTTGGGTGCAAATTTTGGAACTGTTGGTTGGCCTGCATGTGGTGAGATCGATATTATGGAACATCGTGGCAATGATCCTAATCGAATTCATGGGACTGTTCATTACACTGGAAATTCGGGGGGTGGTGGAATAGGGGGAACAACGTTGAGCTCTAATGTATCTTCTACTTTTCGTGTATATAGTATCGAATGGAATGATCAATCTATCAAGTTCATGATAGATGATGTGGTATATTTTACTTTCCCTAATACAAGTACGTTGCCTTTTAATCAACCATTCTTTTTGATTCTAAATGTTGCAATGGGTGGAAATTTTGGTGGAACAGTAGATCCTGCCTTCAGTAATTCAACAATGGAAATTGACTACGTACGGGTGTATAATTAATTGAATGTTTTTATGATTCGTAATATGAGTAAGCTTGTGTTATTTCTGTTTTTTTTATTGAACTGCTTTGCAATAAATGCGCAGTTCAATTTTAAGAAACTAGTGTGGGCAGATGAGTTTTCTTACAAAGGCCTTCCTGATTCATCGCGTTGGGGATATGACAGAGGCCGCGGTTGTCCTCAAAATTGTGGTTGGGGTAATCAAGAGGCACAGTTTTATACATGGGATAGAAAAGAGAATGCACGTGTAGAAAATGGCTTGTTAATAATTGAGGCTCGTAAAGAAAATTGGCAAGATGCATTGTATACATCTACGCGACTAGTTAGTAAGAATAAGGGTGATTGGAAGTATGGGCGCATTGAAGTAAGGGCGCAGTTACCCAAAGGAACTGGAATGTGGCCGGCAATCTGGATGTTGCCCACCGATAATGTATATGGAGGTTGGCCTAAAAGCGGAGAAATTGACATAATGGAGAATGTAGGGTATTATCCTGATTCAGTTTTTGGAACAGTTCATACAGAAGCCTATAACGGAATGCGAGGTACACAAAAAGTAAAAGGTATATCAGTGTCCGATTTGTCTTCTGCATTTCATATTTATGCTATTGAGTGGAATGAGAAATCCATTTCATTTTTTGTGGACCAACAACGTATTAATTATTTTGAAAATGATCATAAGGGATTTGCAACCTGGCCGTACGATCAACGGTTTCATCTTGTATTAAATGTTGCGGTAGGAGGAACTTGGGGAGGGAAATATGGAATTGATGAAGCTATTTTTCCGCAACGAATGTTGATTGATTATGTTCGGGTTTATCAATAAAATTGAAAGAATGCGTTTTTGTAGTTTGTTCCTCTGTCTATTTCTCGCTACTAATTTTTTTGCAAGTGCACAGTCTGTTGGGATTCAGCGAAAAGTTGATTCCCTGATTCGACTCATGACACTCGAAGAAAAAATTGGTCAGTTAAATCAACTGAGTAGCGATTTTGCCGCTACGGGTCCAATTACAAAAGAGGGGGATAAACAAGATCGTGTGCGCCAAGGTAAAATTGGTTCGTATTTAAATGTAACGGGTGCAGCTCGCACGCGTTCGTTGCAAGAGATTGCCATGCAGTCAAGATTACGCATCCCACTTTTATTTGCGCAAGATGTAATCCATGGTTACAGAACTATTTTTCCTGTTCCATTAGCCGAGGCTGCTAGCTGGGATTTGTCTGCTATTGAAAAGGCAGCACGTATAGCTGCTATTGAGGCTTCAGCTTCCGGCATACATTGGACTTTTGCTCCTATGGTCGATATTGCACGCGATCCAAGATGGGGCCGCGTAATGGAAGGAGCTGGTGAGGATTCTTATTTGGGCAGTCGCATTGCAGTGGCACGCGTAAAAGGTTTTCAAGGAAATGGGCTTGGAAATATTGATGCAGTAATGGCTTGTGCAAAACACTTTGCAGCATATGGAGCTGCAGAGGGCGGTCGTGATTATAATACGACCGACATGAGTTTGCGAAAACTACACGAAGTGTATTTGCCTCCTTTCAAAGCAGCTGCCGAAGCAGGTGTTGCTTCATTCATGAATTCTTTCAATGACCTTAATGGTATTCCTGCTACCGCACACACGTATTTGCAGCGAAAATTATTGAAAGGAGATTGGCAATTCAAAGGATTGGTAGTTAGTGATTGGGGTAGTATCGGTGAAATGATCAATCATGGGTATGTAGCTGATTTAAAAGACGCCGCTCTAAAAGCAATTCAAGCGGGTAGTGACATGGATATGGAAAGCAGAGCGTATACGTCACAGCTGGTTGGATTAGTGAATGAGAAAAAGTTAGATAGTAAGTTTATCGATGAAGCGGTGAAAAGAGTCTTAACAAAAAAATTTGAACTCGGTCTTTTTGATGATCCTTATAAATTCTCTAACGAAAAGCGCGAACAGGAGGTTTGGAATAATCCGGCACATCTTCAAATAGCACGCGATATTGCTAAAAAGAGTATTGTTCTTTTAAAGAATGAGCCGCTGTCTAGCACTTCAAAAAGTTTATTGCCTTTATCTAAAAGCGGTATTAAAAAAATTGCCTTAGTGGGTCCTTTAGTGCAGGCAATTGCTGATAATAATGGTTTTTGGAGTTACAGTTGGCCAGACGATTCTACACGTGTTGTTTCATTATGGAAAGGCATGATCAATAAATTAGGAACTGCTTCATCACTAACGTATGCCAAAGGTTGTGAAATAACTGGTCAAGATACTTCGGGATTCAAAGCGGCAAGACAGGCTGCCCTAGAGTCAGAGTTGACAATTGTAAGTATTGGTGAATCTGCAATCATGTCTGGTGAAGCAAAAAGCAGAAGTAGTTTAGGCCTGCCAGGTATGCAAGAGCAACTTGTAAAAGAGTTAGTAGCTACTGGCAAACCAGTGATTGTTTTGATTAGTGCAGGTAGACCCCTTGTATTTAATTGGATTGCAGATCATGTTCCAGCTATCGTATATACCTGGTGGTTAGGTACCGAAGCGGGTAATGCTATCGCTGATGTTTTATTCGGCGATTATAACCCCTCTGGTAAATTACCTATGACCTTTCCTCGTCATGAGGGGCAAATTCCTATCTACTATAATTATTATAGTACCGGACGTCCATTTAAGAACGATTCTGATTTTACCTATGTTACTGCATATACCGATCTACCCAATAGTCCACGTTATCCATTTGGGTATGGCTTGAGTTATACCACCTTCGAATATGGAGCCATTCAATTGAGTGATACATTGATAAAAACGGGTAAAACAATTCAGGCAAAAATTCGTGTTAGCAATACTGGCGCATACCAAGGTGAGGAGGTAGTACAATTTTATATTCAGGATGTGACTGCTTCTTTAGTTAGACCGGTTCGCGAATTAAAGGGATTCGAAAAAATCAATCTTAAGCCAGGTGAATTCAAAGAAGTGGTATTTACTATTTCTGAAAAAGAGCTTTCTTTTTACAACGAACTAGGAAAGTCTATCACAGAGGCTGGACTCTTTCATGTATTTATTGGAGGTAATTCTCAGGCCAGCCAAAAAGCTTCTTTTACTCTTCTTTAACCTCTTCAAATTCCAGGTAATCTTCTTTGCTGGGTTTGGTCCAGTTCCGGGTTGTCGAATCTGTGGGCGACGCGTCGGTAGAGTTTTGCTGCGCCCCATACTGGTTTTCCATCTGTTCTTTCATTTGCTTAAAGCCCTTTCTTAGTTGTCTTCCAGCTATAAAAAGGGGAACTACTACCCTGAAAATGAACTGAAAAGCAAAATACAGGAGGAAAAAGTAAAGAATGAATTTCATGAGAGGCAAAGATAAGTCAAGCTGAACCTGCCATTGTTTTTTGGTCACTCGATTCTGAAGTTGTAAATTTGCATCCTGAAGGTGATTGAAGGGAACGAAGTCGTTCCCTTCTTCTTTTTAGTTATATGGACAATAGTGCTTTAATAAGGGCAATGGAAGAGCGGGTGGTTAGCCTGATAGGGGCTGAAAAAGATCTTTTTTTGGTGGAGATACGTATTAAGCCAACTAATAATGTGAAGATATATATCGATGGAGATCAAGGAGTTAGCGTGGATAAGTTGGTTTCTTACAATCGGAAACTCTATCGCCAGTTAGAAGAAGAGGGTATTTTCCCGGATGGGGATTTTTCCTTGGAATTATCTTCTCCTGGTCTGGATGAGCCCCTAAAAATGCACCGCCAATATGTTAAAAATATTGGTAGACCGGTGGAGGTTATTTTGAACGATGGAATCAAGCAAGAGGGGGTTTTGAAGGCTGTGACCGAAGAGGCAATAGAAGTGGAGAGCACAACTGGAAAGGGCAAAAAGGCGGTTACGGCTCAGTTGACTATTCCATTTATTCAAATAAAATCAACAAAAATTCAAATCAAATTCTAAAACAGAAACGGCTCAAAAATTTGCAGTATGGCTAGTATTAATCTTATCGATGCTTTCCAGGATTTTAAAGACGCGGAAAATATTGATCGTCCAACGATGATGAAAGTGGTAGAGGATGTTTTCAAAACATTGTTGCGTAAGAAATATGGAAGTGATGAAAATTTTGATGTTATCGTAAACGCTGAAAAAGGAGACCTTGAAATCATTCGTCGTCGAATGATTGTGGAAGATGGTGAGGTGGAAGATCCGTTGGCACAGGTTGCCTATTCCGAGGCTGTTAAGATTGAACCTGACTTTGAAGTGGGTGAGGATCTTTATCAAGAAATTGACCTCCTCGACTTTGGTCGTCGTGCAATTTTGGCTGCAAAACAAACCTTGGCAAGTCGCATTAGTGACCTCAAGAAAAATGCACTGGCAAAAAAATATGGAGATCGTGTTGGCGATATTATTAGTGCAGAGGTATACCAGGTATGGAAAAAAGAAATTTTGTTATTGGATGAAGAAGGCAACGAATTGATTCTTCCCAAGAGTGAACAAATTCCACAAGACTATTTCAAAAAAGGGGAATCTATCCGTGCGGTTATTAGACGCGTGGACATGAAAAATAACAATCCGGTCATCATCCTTTCACGTACCGCTCCAGAATTTTTAGCGAAGTTGTTGGAGATTGAAGTGCCAGAAATTTTTGATGGTCTTATTGTGATCAAAAAGATTGTAAGAGATCCAGGAGAGAGAGCGAAAGTAGCGGTAGAGTCCTATGATGATCGTATCGATCCGGTAGGTGCCTGCGTGGGAATGAAAGGAAGCCGTATTCATGGAATTGTACGTGAATTGAAAAATGAGAATATTGATGTGATTAACTTCACTACTAATATTCAATTGTTGATCCAACGTTCTTTGACTCCTGCTCGCATCACAAGCATGGAATTGGACACCGAGAATAAGCATGCAAATGTTTACTTGGCACCTGATCAAGTATCACTCGCCATTGGTCGTAGAGGCGTCAATATTAAATTAGCTTCTGAGTTGACGGGTTACGAGCTGGATGTGTATAGAGATAATGAAGGTGAAGAAGAAGAGTTCGATATTGATCTGGAAGAATTCACCGATGAGATTGATGAGTGGGTTATTGACGAACTCAAGCGTGTGGGATGTGATACCGCACGTAGTGTGTTGAATCTTTCTGCTGATGAATTAGAGCGCAGAACGGATTTAGAAAAAGAAACAATTGATGAAGTGCGTCGAGTACTTAAAACAGAATTTGAAAACGAATAAAGGTTATTAAAACAACTGAATGGCAGAGTTAAAACTTCCTAGATTACTGGCGGCGGCCAAAGAGTTCAACATTGGACAGGATACGCTTATCGACTTTTTAGTAGGTAAGGGCTTTCCTAAAGATGACTTGAAGCCTACGTCCAAGTTGTCGGAGGATATGTATCGTTCCTTGCAGCAGGAATTCCAAAGTGATAAGGCCGCTAAAATGAAAAGCGATCAATTGGAACTTCCTAAAAATGCACCGGGTGAGGTGCGCAAGAAAAAGGAAGAAGAAGAGATTTCTTTTAAATCTGCAAAGCCTTCTCGTAAAAAAGAAGAGCCTGCTCCTGCTAAAGAAGAGAAGGAAGAAAAAGTAGAAAAGACAGAAGAGGTTGTAAAGGCAGAGGCGCCCGTTGTTGAAGGACCGAAAGTGGTTACAAAAATTGATTTGGACGCCATCGATTCTTCTGTTCGTCCTAAGAAAGTTACAAAAGCGAAAAAGGAAGAAAAAGTAGAGGAAGAAGCAAAACCTGTCGAAAAGAAAAAGAAAGCAGAAGTAAAAGCAGAGGCGGCTTCTCCCGTAAAAGAAGAACCTGCCAAACCTGTTGAAGAAGCTCCTCCTGTTATTGAAAATATTGAAGTTGAAAAACTTTCAGGTCCAAAGATTTTGGGTAAGATTGATTTACCTGTCAACAACGATACAAGACCTGTTCGGGAAGAGAAGAGACCTCGCAAACGTATTCCGCTCACTAAAAATGACAATGTTCAACGCCAGGTATTCGTCAATAAAGACCAGGATAACCGTGGTGGCGGTGGTGGATTTAATCGGGGTCGCGGTGGCCAGCAACAACGTCCTCCTCAACAAAGAGGTGGTGCACGTCGTGAAGAGAAACTGATTGACGAAAAAGAGATTCAGCGTAAAATTCAAGAAACGCAAGCCAAACTTACTGGTGGTGCTGGTAAGGGAAAGAGTGTGAAAGCTAAGCTTCGTCGCGAGAAGAAACAGGAAATGGCCGAGGCCATGGGTAATGAAGCGGTTGACAATAAATTACAGTTGACAGAGTTTATCAGTGTAAGTGAATTAGCGAGTTTGATGGATGTAAGTTTTGCTGATGTAATCAGCAAGTGTATGAGTTTAGGGATCATGGTATCTATCAATCAGCGTTTAGATGCAGAGGTAATTGAATTGGTGGCTAGTGAGTTTGGATATGTGGTAGAGTTTATTGATATGGAAAAGCAAATGGAGATGGAAGAAGATGTGGAAGAAGAAGATGACGCTTCTGAATTAAAGCATCGCTCCCCCATTGTAACAATCATGGGTCACGTTGACCATGGTAAAACATCTCTCTTAGACTATATCCGTAGTGCCAACGTGGTTGCAGGTGAGGCCGGAGGAATTACCCAGCACATCGGTGCCTATCGAGTAGAGCTGCCTGATGGAAAGGAAATCACCTTCTTGGATACACCGGGTCACGAGGCCTTTACGGCGATGCGTGCAAGGGGTGCCAAGGTTACGGATATTGCCGTGATTGTGGTAGCGGCTGATGATGCAATCATGCCTCAAACACGCGAAGCGATTAGCCACGCGCAAGCTGCGGGTGTTCCCATGATTTTTGCGGTGAACAAGATTGATAAGGATGGTGCAAATCCTCAAAAAATATATGAGCAACTTTCTCAAATGAATATTTTGGTCGAGGAGTGGGGTGGTAAGTTTCAAAGCCAAGAACTCTCTGCTAAAAAAGGCTTGAACATCGATAAGTTATTGGAGAAAATATTGCTCGAAGCAGAAATGCTTGATTTGAAAGCAAATCCTGATCGTACGGCAACGGGTACCATTATTGAAGCATCCCTTGATAAAGGACGCGGATACGTTGCTACACTATTAGTGGAAAATGGGACCTTACATCCTGGCGATTTAGTAGTGAGTGGTCAATACTATGGAAGGGTTAAGGCCATGTTCAATGAGCGCAATAAAAAAGAAAAGGAGGCAGGTCCTTCTGCACCAGCAGTTATTTTAGGATTGAATGGAGCGCCACAAGCGGGTGAAAAATTCAAGGTGTACGAAGACGAGGCCGAGGCAAAAGAAGTTGCAAATCGTCGGGCGCAAATATTACGCGAGCAGGGTATCAGAACTAAAAAACATATCACACTTGATGAGATTGGTCGTCGTTTGGCCCTAGGAAGCTTCAAAGAGCTGAATGTGATTATCAAGGGTGACGTGGATGGATCAGTAGAGGCCTTAAGTGACTCTTTACAAAAACTATCTACAGAAGAAATCATTGTTAAAGTCATTCACAAAGGCGTAGGACAGATCAATGAGAGTGATATCGTATTGGCAGAAGCATCGGATGCTATCGTAATTGCGTTTAACGTACGTCCTTCATTACAGGCTTCGAAAATGGCCGACAACGCTGGTATCGAAATCAAGATGTACTCGATCATTTACAACGCTATTGAAGAGATCAAGAGTGCAATGGAAGGAATGTTGGAGCCAAAAACACAGGAAAAAATTGTTGCTAACGTGGAGATCCGTGAGGTATTCAAGTTTGATAAAGCAACGGTGGCCGGATGTTTTGTGCGTGATGGTAAGATCAAACGTGACTCTAAGATTCGTCTGATTCGCGATGGTATCGTGATCTATCCAACGGCAGAAGGCGTGGTAGCAGAATTAGCATCCTTGAAGCGTTTCAAAGATGATGCGAAAGAAGTATTGTCTGGAATGGAGTGCGGATTGACGGTTAAGAATTTTATTGATATAAAAGTGGGAGATGTGGTAGAGGCGTATGAATTGGAGGAAGTGAAGCGTACACTCTAACTTTTTGTTAAACTCGTGTCGACTAAATAGTCTGGCTGAAAAGGCCACTTACTTTTGAGAACTATGTATTGTATAAAAAGAAACCTCTCTTTATTTGCTGTTCTTTTGTTCAGCAGTGCCCTGCTGGCACAGCCAAAAAAAGTAGTTGCTGATAAAATTGCTGCCGTGGTCGGTGATCGTATCATCTTACAATCGGATATCAAGAATTCGGTTGCGGATATGGTAAGACGGGGCGAAACACTTCCTCCCAATGCAGAGTGCATGATCATGGAGCAGGCTGTTGTGTCTAAAGTAATGATGTTGCAGGCCGAAAAAGATTCACTCCCTGTAACGGATGAAGATGTGGAGGCTGATTTGGAGAATCGTATCCGTTCCTATATTAATCAGTTTGGTACACAGGAAGCTGTGGAGGAAATAGCGGGTAAAACAATTTACCAGATCAAAGATGATGCGCGCGAGTCTGTTAAGGAACAAAAGCTTGCCGCTGCGATGCAACGAAAAATTATTGAAAACGTTCGTATCACTCCCGTTGAAGTAAAAGCATGGTTTGATAAAATTCCAAAGGATAGTCTTCCTTTTTATGAATCAGAATTAGAGATTGGACAAATTGTATTGTATCCCAAGGCTTCTCGTGATCTGGAGCAATATATTGTGGGTGAAATGAATAACTATCGCCGTCAAATTGAATTAAAGCTCACCACATTTGAGCAAATAGCAAAAAGGGTATCTGAAGATCCCGGTAGTAAGGATAGAGGAGGGCAGTACCAATTAAATCGTACCGAAAAAACGTGGGATCCTGTATTTCTTTCTACTGCTTTTCGTTTGAAAGAAGGTGAAATTTCATCTCCGGTTAAATCAAAGTTTGGATTTCATATCATTCAAATGGTTCAACGCAACGGAGATGATGCGATTGTGCGTCACATCTTGCGTATTCCTCCTGTAACCAGTGATGAAATTGATCAGGCAAAAAGAAAATTAGATACTATCCGCTCCAAAGTGATTGCAGGCACCATGACCTTTAATGAAGCGGCTACTAAATACAGTGACGAAGAATCTGCAAAATATACTGGTCCCTATTTAACAAATCGCGATGGATCAACTTTCGTAACCATCGATCAGTTAGACAAGGAAATGGTAGGCGTATTGTCAAAACTTTCACCTGGTGATTTTTCTGTACCAATTGCATTTGAAAATGAGCAGGGCAAAAAAGGAGCTCGTATTATTCATTTGAAATCTCGTTCTGCTCCGCACCGAATGAACTTGAGAGATGATTACAGCAAGATTGCACAGTTTGCCTTGGAAGAAAAGAAATCGAAAGTTATGGAGAAGTGGATTCAGAATAAACTGACCACTTACTATGTAAATATTGATTCTGCTACGGCGGAGGAATGTCCGCAACTGAAAAAATATTCAGTTGCTAATTGATCTTGTATGAGCGATGCGATCAAACATGAATGCGGATTAGCTTTTATCCGCTTACGCAAGCCTTTTTCTTATTATCAGCAACAATACGGCACGTCCCTATGGGGCCTCAATAAGTTATATTTATTGATGGAGAAGCAACACAACCGCGGACAGGATGGTGCGGGTGTTGTAGCGGTTAAATTAAATACAGAGCCTGGTTATCCTTTCATGAATCGCATGCGCAGTAACGCCCCGCAGGCAATTGCTGATATATTTAACCGGATCGGAGAGCAGATCAACGAATTTGAAAAATATAATCCTGGTGTTCGTAATCACCCGGGTCTATTGAAAGGCAATATTGATTTTATGGGCGAGGTGTTATTGGGACATCTTCGCTATGGTACACAGGGAAAAAATAAACTAGAATATTGCCATCCGTTTATCAATCGACATATAATGCCTGCCCGCAACTTAGCATTGGCGGGTAATTTTAATATTGTCAATGCAGATGAATTATACACGCACATCGGTAGAGAGCCAGAAGAGGAAGTTCGATTCAGTGATTTAGCTGCGCTACTAGAACTGCTTTATAAATTTTTGAATGAAGCCGATGAACAAGCTCCGCAGCAGCTAGCGATCAAAGATGTATTGCGCAGAGCGATTCCTTTATTGGATGGTGGATTTAATGTAGGAGGAATCACAGGCAATGGAATTGGTTTTGTTTTTCGTGATCCGCATGGCATTCGTCCTTCTTATTATTATATCAATGACGAAGTAGTGGTGGCTGCATCTGAACGTGCTGCCATTCGTACCACTTTTAATGTGCAAGAAAATCAAGTAAAGGAATTAATGCCTGGCGAAGGGTTAATCGTTTATGAAGATGGAACAGTGGAGGTGGAACAATTAGTCCCGGCAAAAGAACGCAAGGCCTGCAGCTTTGAGCGAATATATTTTTCCAGAGGTAGCGATGAAAAAATTTACCGAGAGCGAAATCAATTAGGATTTCGGCTGAGTGAACCCGTGTTGGAGGCGATTGATTATGATTTAAAGAATACTATTTTCTCTTTTATTCCAAATACTGCTGAAACTGCCTTTTATGGTTTACTCAAAGGAATGGAGCAGTACTTGAACAAAATTA
>Ga0214917_10003066_pt1 | contig 19733 bp, 17 predicted proteins | sample LL_1208_BB_MetaG_FD_177983 | JGI IMG/M metagenome (GOLD analysis project Ga0214917, IMG submission 177983) | Freshwater microbial communities from Lake Lanier, Atlanta, Georgia, United States - LL_1208_BB | ecosystem: Environmental > Aquatic > Freshwater > Lake | place: USA: Georgia | collected...
AGTGGTGTTGTTACATGCTCTTGGCCAATAACATCGGCAAATATTGATGGGCGATACTTACGATATAACGCTAATGACATCACCCCTCCAAACTTTCACCTAAAGATATCTTTACCTAAGAAAAAATAGGATCCCCCGCACACCCACTTTAAAGATTACCTACCCTTGCTGCATTCCTGCCCTGGGGGAGTTCGGCGCCTAAGTGCCGCACGGGGGATCTAACGGTAAATCATAGTAAGTACCACCGATACTCTTAGCCGGTAAAAACTAATAACTGGAGGATTCGCATAGCGGCCGAGTGCGCACGCTTGGAAAGCGTGTGTGGGGCAACCTACCGAGGGTTCAAATCCCTCATCCTCCGCTTCTGGTATAGCAAAGTTAATAATCAACGCCATAGCTCTGTGATAATAACTTAACTAAAATAACACTTTACATTAGGTCAAGCACACTATTATAGAGTTATGCCTATGAACTTACATGCGTCTGATCCAACACCTCAAGTAAGATCCAAATGGGTCAGTAAAGATGATTTCAATCGTATACAATTAGTACAGAACGTCATAGATGGCACGCAGTTTGAGGACCTTGTATTTCCGACTCGCACTTTTGCTGATGGTCAGGTTTATCTCACTTTCAAAAAATCAATTTCAGCGTCTCAGCGTGGAATCCTTTTACTTGATTTAGAATTGCTACTCAAAGACAAGATTGATTTAGGAATTGTAGTTTGGTGCGAACCAATTGGTGATAAAAATTCTTTGCGAAATTTGCGTGGTATTGAAATTATATCTTAAGGATAAATATGGCTATTTTGCATGAAAAAGAAGTTGCTACCAAAGATGGTGCTCTCATTTTGGATTCACACAAACTTTCACATCATTTTGAGCGAGTTCAGGCTTGGGAGTCCGGAGAGCGAATCGCACCCGTGAGTGTAGATATGGCATTAACTAGAGCCTGCGGTGCAATGTGTGCATTTTGTTATGCAATGGTCCAAGAACCGCAGGAGCGAAGCTCCATTAAGGTGGACGCAAGCCTACATCTATTGGATGACTTTAAATCTATTGGAGTGAAAAGTGTTTCGCTAATTTCTGATGGTGAAAGCACAATATCAAAATCTTATGTGCCATTCATACAGCATGCATCCTCTTTAGGAATTGATGTTGGAAACGCAACCAATGCATGGGAATGGGGACCGGATAAGATCGAGTCTGTTTTGCCTCACTTAACATGGGTTCGATTTACTGTTGCAGCTGGAAGGCCTGAAAGTTACGCTAAAATTATGTATAAGGGGCCAGAACATACACAGGTTTTCGATAAGGCCATGGCAAATATTAGTTATGCGGTTGAGTATAAACGGAAAATGAATTTACCTGTGACTCTAGGAATACAGATGGTTTTACTCCCTGAATATAAAAACGAAATAATCCCTTTTGCCCAACTGGCAATAGATTTAGGCGTTGACTACGGAGTTATTAAGCATTGTTCAGACGACGAGAATGGAAGTTTAGGTGTGGATTACTCTAAGTATGAGCCCCTATATGGAAAGCTAAATAAAGCAGAAAAAATGAGTACAGAGCAGACAAAAATTATCGTTAAGTGGGAAAAAATTATGGACAAAGGTAAACCTAGCTATAGTCGCTTTTATGGACCTCAATTTCTACTTCAAATAAGTGGATCTGGATTAATTGCGCCAAGTGGAATGTTTTTTAACGCAAAATTTTCTAAGTTACACATTGGAAATTTTACAGAGGAACGTTTCATAGATATGTTCAAGTCAGAAAGATACTGGAGGCCAATGGAATATTTGGCTTCTCGGTATTTTGATGCTCAAACAATGATGGGGACTTTACCAATTCAACATTATGTCAGCGTGGCCCTTGACAATCATATAAAAGGAATTGAAAAAATAATTCCTGCCAAAGGTCCTAAACCTATGCATGTAAATTTTTTATAAGCCTAAAATGGCCCTATAACTCCTACATCTGGCTGATCTCTATGTTTAGATTTGTAAGGAAATTTTTTATTAAATACCCCGATTGCCTTTTTCAAGTCATAATCAAATCCAAAATGCGATTTGATCTCATTTAACATATTCTCGATTGTTGGGTAATGGTTCAGGGCTAAAGATGCCGAGCTAGGCGTTGGTTCCATTGGCAACGCGAATCTCAGTATAGGTTTTGACAAAACACCGAATAACTCAGAATATATTGTAGATGAAACTTCTCCAGTCAATCCAAATTCAAGGTGACCTGTATCTAACAACATGGCTTTTTTCGTTTTTTCTATACTTCTTAACACAGTATTTTTATCCCATGGCTGAATACTTCTTAAATTTATAACTTCTATATTTAAGTTAAACTCTGATAAAACTTCTGCGATTTTGATGCATTCAATTACGCCGTAAGATAATGAAATCAAAGTTAGATCTTTACCTAATTTCATAATTCTTGCTTCGGAAAAGTCCGGAATTTTTTCGTTTAATATAAACTTTTCAATAGTCTGGTGGAGCCATCGATGTTCTATAAATATAACTGGATCCTCACTGGCAATACTTTGTTTCATTAGGTAGTAAGCATCCATTGGAGTGGCTGGAGCGACTACGCGAAGTCCAGGTACGTGAGCAAAAATCGCGTGCGGAGACTGAGCATGCGTAGGCCCTTGCCCCCATCCTCTCCCTACAATCATCCTTAGTACAATTGGGGTTTTATAAACATCGCCTGACATATATGAAGTTTTCGCAATTTGATTAATTATTTGCTCTGCTGAGGTAAAAGAAAAGTCAGCCCTCTGATGCATCATTACAGGGCGAAATCCTTGCATAGCTAGTCCTAGTGCCATGCCGGTAACAGCATTCTCGGAAAGTGGAATTTCAAATACGCGTTCAGGGCCAAAATCTGATTGAAGATTGGCCGTTGATCCAAATACGGCGCCCACATCGCCCACTCCTAAACCAAAAAGCAAAACTCTAGAATCAGATTCCAAACTTTCATGGAACACTTGATTTAGTAAAGTTATAAATGTCTTTTCCACTAGTCCAACATTTCAAATTGTGCTAAAAAGTCCTTATTTAGTTTTAATACTTTTATAAATGTATCTTCCACATACACATTTACCTGCTTAACCAGCCTATCAAGCTGCAATTCTGAAATCATTCTTGAGGTTAGTATTTTATTCCGCAATATTTCTATCGGATCCCGTGACTTATAATTATCAATTTCGTCAGGTTGTCTATACCCCAAATTGTCATCCAGGTTTGGACCGCAATGTTCGTATCTTCGAAAAGTGTTTAAATGCAATAAACAAGGTTTGTTGTTCCTAACATAGGATATCATATTACCAACTTGAGAGTAAACTTTTTCTACGTCATCACCGCTTTCATTTTTATAATGAATTCCCATTCCTTCAATTGTTTCCCTTACATTTTTGCAATCTGCCCACCTAACTGACTTTTTGGAATAAGTTGAATATTCATTGTCTTCAAGAATTACTAAGACTGGAAGTTTTTTTAAAGCTATTAAATTTAATGACTCATAAAAAGCACCAGTTTCTAATGCTGCATCACCAACATATGCGACGACTATCAGTTTTGAATTTAGAAGTTTTTCTGCGAGTGCTAAACCAGTTGCAATAGGTAATGAACTTCCTACAATCGGTACACTTCCCATAAATCCAACCGATTTATCAAGCAAGTGCATAGAACCACCTCTGCCTTTACAGCAGCCTAGTGGGGAACCAATTAACTCGGCAAACATCTTTAAAAGATCACCGCCTTTAGAAATATAGTGCGCATGAGATCTATGAGTTGATATGACTTTATCTTCTAATTTTAAATTTAGTGAGACTCCAACGGCAATTGCCTCTTGGCCAATAGAAAGATGAACAGGGCAGCGAAAGATTTGATCTATATATTTCTCTGAAATCAACAGTTCAATAGACCTAATAAGCTGTAAATTTAAAAACATTTTAATTTTTAAATTATTTACATCGAACTCCTTCTCGATTAGAGTCAATATTTCATGATTCATACTAAAATGCCTAATTGATCTGAAACATACTCAATTTGTGATGTATTTAGATTTTGGTGAATAGGCAATGATAAAATCCGTTCTTTTTGCTTTTTAGCAACTGGTATATTCCATTTTTTTTCTGGATGTCTAGAAGTATAAGAGATTTGTTCAGGAATTAAATTAGGATAGTGAATCTTGGTTTCTATTCCTAAATTTTTCAGAGCACTTTGAACCATATCTCTGTTTTCAATTTCTACGACGTATAAATGGTATGTATGAAAAACTTCTGAGGAAATAATCGGTTTCTGAATTTTGTATTTACTTAATCTCTCATCATACTTTTGAGCAAAAATTCTTCTACAATTAATGACTGAGTCGAGGGCATCGAGCTTTATATTAAGGATTGTAGCCTGTAGCGAATCAAGTCTAGATACAAACCCAAATTCATTTGAAATATTTCTAGAAATTTGACCATGATTTTTCATTCTATTTATTTTTTCTATTAATTCAAAATTATTTGTTGCTACTAAACCACCGTCACCCACTGCATTTAAATTTTTAAGTGGATGAAAGGAAAAACAAGCAACATCAGATAAGCTTCCAGGTTGATGACTCAAAAATTTGGATCCGAATGCTTGTGCTGCATCTTCTATAACAATTAATCCATGTTTTTTGGCAATTCGTTGAATTGCTACCATATTGGCCATTTTCCCTTCAAGATGAACTGGCATAATCCCTCTTGTTCGCGGAGTGATAGCTTCTTCAATTAAATCAACATTAATCAGATGATCAGGTCCAACATCTATAAAAACTGTTGTAGCTCCTATATGTTCAATTGCAGCTACTGAAGCAATAAATGAATTAGGAACAGTAATTATTTCATCGCCGCGAGAAACACCTAGGGCGACTAAGGAAAAAATCAATGCATCAGTACCACTATTAACTGCGGTTGCGTGCTTGACTCCCAATCTGTCTGCAATACGTTGTTCCAAAATTTGGACAATAGGATGTTCAAGGTACATGCCACTCTCTAAAACTTCTGAAATCTTTACTAACGCACGATCTTTTATTTCCAGCCATTGAGCACCTAAATCAACATATGGTACTTTCATTTGCGTAATCCGTAGAATTCTTTTACTGAATCTGTGATTTCTTGTAATTGAAAATCATTTAAGTGTTGATCACATGGAAATGAGATAATATTTTGCGCTTGAAAATCTGTAATTGGAAATTGTAATGAGTTGTAATTATTTCCAAGTGCCTTTTGTTTGTAAATTGGAATAGGATAATGTACTTTTGCCTCTATACCCCTATCAAGGCAAAACTTTAATAGTTCATCTCTTCTCTCAGCAAAAACAATGTAAAGATGGTAAACAATTCTCATATTTTTTGTACGTTCAGGAATCTTAATTTGCGGGATCTTACTTAATTGTTGGTCAAGTTTTTTTGCATTTAGGATTCGCTTATTTGATATTTCTTTTGCTTGTGGGAGTAGCCAATTTGCTACGACTGCTTGAAAAGTATCTAAACGACTATTATATCCAAGTAACACAACATGATCCCGATCAATTAAGCCGTGATTTCGTAGCAATCTTATTTCTTTATCCAACTCTGAATTATCGGTAACAATTACACCTCCATCAGACCAAACATTCAAATTTTTAAGAGGGTGCAATGAAAAAGCTGCTGCATCACCCCAAGTTCCGGCTTTTTTACCATTCCAATCGGCAAGAATTGATTGGCAAGCATCTTCAACCACAATGAGTTTATATTTCTTTGCTAACTTCATAACTTCATTCATTTTTGTCATATATCCGGTAAAGTGCACTGGTACGATCGCTTTTGTCTTAGCTGTAATTTCTCTTTCAATAAGTTCAACATTCATACAAAAAGTTTCATCTACATCAACAAATACTGGAATTGCCCCAATTTCAGCAATTGCTCCTACTGTTGCAACAAACGTATTCGCAGCAGTGATAACTTCATCTCCAACTCCAACCCCAAGTGCCCGCAAGGCAATTTTTATAGCATCTGTTCCACTATTGACCCCTATGGCGTGATTTGTGCCAATTAAAGTTGCAAAATTCTTCTCGAAATCATAGAGCGGTTTGCCAAGTGTGAAATCGCCTGTTGAAACAAACCGCTTCAATTCCTCCCAAAGCTCGGGACAATCCCCAAACTGTTCACTTAAATATGAATATCTCACAGCCATAATTTGAAACCCTATCACTTAATTCATGAAAATTTAGCGTAGGCAGTTCGAATCCCTAAGATAGGGGGGTGTATGTTAAAAAAAAGGCACACGCAGTATTCTTAGATGCAGACGGAACTCTTTGGGATGATATTGGTCCAGGTGGCATATTAAGTGGTGCAGATCAAGCAAGCCGTAATTTAGTTATGTTTTCTGAGCTGCAAAATAAACAATGTTTTAAAATTATAATATCGAATCAAACATTAGCTGCTAGGAAACATATTAGCTATTTTAGATATAGGCATTTCATAAATAAATTTTTTAAAAATTTAATTAGGCAAAGATTAATCACTGATTTCGCAATCTGCTACCATCATCCCAAAGCAAAAAATATATTTCTTAGAAAAAAATGTGATTGTAGAAAACCTTCACCTGGATTAATAAATATTATGATCAAAAAGTATAATATCAATCCACTAAGCTCGTTTTTTATTGGAGACAGGATCACTGACATTCAAGCAGGTGCAGCAGCAAAAATTAAAAATCTTTTATTACTAGTCAACGATAAAATGCTAGACGTGAATGAAAATTCATCTACTGAACCAGAATTAAATTTATTTTTTCCCTTAAGAGATCTAAAAGAATTCTTCCAAGTTGAGGAAATTGTAAATGAAAATTGATTCTGTTTTAATTTTAGCTGCCGGATTTGGAACTCGACTTAAACCTTATACGGACAATTTACCAAAAAGTTTACTACCCTTGAACGATACAAATCCGTTACGAAACCTAATTGAGCAATCATTAAAATATTTCAGTGGTGCTAAGATTTATATTAATGCGTCATATAAAGCAGAAAAAATAATTCAAGAAGTCACTAAATTTCCTGTGGCTAAGCGCCCATATATAATCTGGGAAAAGAAACCACTTGGACCAGCTTTTACAACCACTGAATTCTGCAATCAATCCGAAGGTAATGTACTAGTACTACATGGGGACGTTTTTTTCTCTGATACAACTTTTGCTGAACTTGCAGCCTCGATTGATAAAGTCACACATGATAGTTCGATTTTACTTTGCCATAAAAAAGATAAATATAGTGCACGATCGATCATTATTGAAGAATCCGGATTTGTTAAATCGATTCTCGAAGTATCCTTAAACGATTCTAATAAAAATTCCAATGTTATTGATCGCACAAAAAAAGTCTGGAGTAGTTCAGGAGCATTAGTTATAAAACGCAATTCTTTATTAAATTTCAATGCAAAAATCGGCTCTAGTTTGTCGCCTAACCTCATTAATTACATTGCTAACAACGAAAATCTTTACCTGGAAAAATGTAAAGGTCCTCGAGTTTCAATCGACGATAAGAATTCTTATTTGAATGCTATTAAATTAGATCAAAAAAATTCAAAATTATTTGATCGAACCATTTAACATTAAGGTTTTCATACGTTTTATATTATAAAATAAATCTGAATCTAAATTATTAAATTTGCCGCCATAAAATGCTTTTTTAAGATCATCAATAGCGTCTTCAACTTTATATCTAGGAGAGAATCCGATTTCTGACTCAATTTTTTTCCCTGAAACTCGATAAGACCTAGGGTCTGATACGGGAGCAATTTCTATTTCACATTTTTTATTCATTTGTATTTGTACTTTTTTAGCAATATCCAATACTGTTAAATTTTCACCAGCTATATTATAGATTTTTCGGTCAATAGTTTCGTATTCGCTCTCAAGAAGGAATTTATAAGATTGGATCATATCCTCAATATGAAGATTAGGTCGAAATTGATCTCCACCATCAACCCTTATGACAGAATTCGTCAAAGCGCTCAAAGTCAAAACATTGACAACTAAATCAAATCTTTGTCGTCGTGAGTATCCACAAACAGTTGATGGGCGAACAATTGTCAAACATTTTGCTTCTGTAATTTTTTTGAGAGCAAGGTCCTCACACATAACTTTGTACCTAGAATAATCAGTAAGTGGATTACAGCTTAATTCCTCTGTTACATGTTCTTCCATTTTGACTCCATAAACAGACGAAGATGACGCATAGATAATTCTTTTAACAGAACTCTTATTAATTTCATCTATAAACAATTGAAAAGCTTCAAAATTAATACTCCTAGCAAGGTTCGGATTAAGCTCATAGCTTGGATCATTTGATATACAGGCGAGATGTATACACGCATCTACTCCGTTAAGTGCCTCTCGAATAATGTCTCTATTTCTTATGTCTCCTTTAATATATTCGATATTTTTTACAAAATCACCATCAAAGTTATTCCATCTGCCATTTGGATACCAAAACGTATCTAGCACTCTTACCTGATAGCCAGATTTGGATAGTAATTTTTGAAGTTCTACTCCAACATAACCACCTCCACCTATCAATAAAATTTTAGTTTGTATATTCATTATTCTTTAACTTTTTCAAAAATTTTTTCAGCTTCTAACTGAAGATCTATAGAGGTAATAGCTTTTTCATTGCCCATCACTCCAACTAATAATGAACCGGCAATATTTCCAAAAAAAGTTGCTATTTCAATTGGAATATCATGCATTCTCAAGCTTGACACAACAGCAAGTAGAGCATCTCCAGCTCCTGTTCGATCCATTATTGTTGGCGCAAAGGTAGGTGAAACTATAATTCCATTTGTTTTACTCCATGAAATTATGCCGTTAGATCCATTAGTTACGTATAATTCTTTACAATTAAGTTTAATTCCTAATTCCGTAACTATTTTTTCAAGATTAGAAACATTATTCCGCATTTCAATTTGCACCTCAGATCCATTTAAAAATACAATATCAGCATTTATATAATTAGATATTGGATTAAATCCTCTGTTACCGGCATTGGACTGAGTATTAACAGATATTGGCACTCCAAAATCTAGATAATCCTTTGCAACATCATGGTCAAAAAAATTGTGCCCGTAATCCATAAGCACTAAAGAGTCAAATTCAATATTTTGAGTATTTATAATTTTTTTTAGTGATTCTGGAGTGGTAAGATGCTCATCTTTATTGGGTAACTCATAAGTTTCGAAAACTCTTGCATTTGATGACCTGTCTACGTATCTGGTTTTTCTAATTGATTTACTTGAAACCAGATTAAAGGATTGCACTCTACTGGCAGCAAGTTCGGATTTAATTAATTCATGTTCTGCATCGGCCCATTTGGAAATAACGCTAGTATTCGAACCTAGCCCCGCAAAATGTCTTGCAACAGCAAGAACTCCACCAAGCTGCAACTGTTTTGATCTTTTTTCAAAAGCAATCAGAGGATCCTTAGTAACCTTACCTAGTGCATCACAGAGAATATACTCATCTAGAATTGTCTCTCCTAAAATTAGTACTTTAGAATTTTTAATTACACTTAAACATTCATAAAAAATCTTAATCCCAAATCTATTTATTTGGGATTTAAGCCAGCGCAAAGTGTCTAATGGAATAAAATTGGCTAAATTTTTTTGTCTTTCTAAATAACCGAGTCGGGCATAAGTTGAATTTATAACATGCCAATTATATTGAGTGTCACTATTATTTAGTCGACTTGCGACATGGACTTTAAAGCGATTCTGATCTCCAATCGTGACTATAAGTAGGTTATCACTTAATTTGTATGAATCAAATATTTCTAAGCCTCTGATATAATTATCATGTAATTTTGCTTTGTCATTTTGTATCCTTTTTTCAATTTCACTAATTTTTAGAAGAGATGCTGCTGATGCTCCACAGATGATAAAACTCTCAGACACTGCATCTATAATTTGAAGTGCTTCAATCGTGTCAGTAAGTAAATCTGATGTTTCATTTTCTACATAAAGTAGTGTATTAATTAGATTCATGTTTTCCTAAATACCTAAACCATGAGTCTGTGGCTAGTTCAATATCTTTTTTGGTCCACAACGGCGCATTTCTCCATAAGCCTAATTGATTTAAACATCTATTTACGCCCTCATCCAAGGTAATTTCGGGCTCCCAAAAAAGTAGTTTTTTTGCTTTTGCAATATCAGCATCAGTTCTATCTGGCTCCCCAGGCCTTTTAGGAATATATTCAACTTCTCCACCAAGCAATTCAACTAATCGATTTATTGACTGTGGATTCTGAGTCCCGACATTAATTGCCTCTCCTGAAATCCAACTTTCACCAGCTATAATTAGTGCCCTCACTACATCACTTACATAAGTAAAATCTCTTACTTGATTACCGTCACCAACTACTGTAAACGGCCTATTAGCAATCTTTTGAGCCAAAAAAACGCCAAGTACTGCCCCGTAATTTCCACTTGTGCGCGCTCTCGGACCGTATACATTAAATAATCTTAGGCTCAAACCTTTCAAACCATAAATACTAAGCCAATGAAAAAAAATTTGTTCTCCTAAGTACTTACTTAGTGCATAAGGATATGAAGGTAAAATTTCATCCTTTTCATTTGTTGGAAAATTTTTCGCAACTCCATAGCAGGAAGAGGAGGCAGCATATACAAATCTTTTCACACCACTTAGTCTTGCAGCTTCTAAAACATTTACGGTTCCCATAACATTTGTATTCAAATAATCAGTTGGACGTTCAATTGAAGGAACGATATCGGAAAGTGCTGCTAGATGAAACACTATAGAACAATCCTTAAATGCACCTACGGGTAATGGGATACAAATATCATGATTAATTATATCTATAGCATGTGAAATATCTTTAATATTATCAAGTGAACCAGTTGAAAAATTATCTATAACAACCACTTCATAATTTTTTGCAAGTAGAGTTTCAACTAAATGGCTTCCAATAAATCCAGCCCCGCCAGTCACAGCTACTTTCATAAGAAACTTTTTTGAAATTCATCAACTAGTTTATCGATAATAAAATGTGTTACCATCAAATGTAAGTTTTCAGCAATACCATAATCGTTGTTTTCGTCTTTAAATAATAGAGGTTTAACTTTGTCTATCTTTAAAATCTCCCCACCATTAAAACCAACAAAGCAAAATACTTTCTTACCTAAAGCCAAAGAATACTCTATCGCTCTCAATATATTTTTTGAATTACCTGAAGCCGAAAATCCTATAAACAAAAAGTTACAATTACTAAATGATGAAAGTTGATTAACTAAAGCATCGTTATAGTTAAAGTCATTCGAAAAAGCTGAACCCAATGACACTTGTGAATTAAGACAAATTGATCGAATTTTAATCCCAGTGCGTTTTTCCATTTGACTTAAATCAGCAGAGAAGTGCTCGGCAGTAGATGCACTACCACCGTTTCCTGCGGTAAAGATAATTGAATTGTTGTCCCTTGATAAGTTTGAAATACATTCTATTAACTCACTAATAGCACTTTCGTTATTGGTAAATTCAAGGATGTCACTGTGAATTCGGAGATAATCGTGTAGATTTCGCATTCTAGATACTATACCCCATTACTACCAGGATTGATGAGTTGTGATACTAGATTTACTTGGCTAAAAAACACTTCAAATCAAGACTTTCGGAAAGTTATTTACCTCAAATAGACTTAATATTTAAAGTATTTTTTCGTTAGATCAACGATTAGGGTAAGTAAAGAGTTGGTAATATGTATTTTTCAAACACCCACTTTAAAGATTACCTACCATTGTTGCTTACCTGCCCTGGGGGATGCTCGAACTTTAATCGCTCTTATGTAACACTCAAGTAATTGACCTGAACGCATGTATCATCATATCTTTTTCTCTGGTAAATTAACATTGAAATACATGCTTTTACTTTTTAATTAGCTGAAATCAAGTATTGACATCGTTTTATTTTTATCTTAATTACTTTTTATTATTCCATTAATCTAAAGACTACTTAAATTTAATATACCTGCATAAAAGTAATTGTCTAGTTACAGAATTAACCGATTTTAAACTAGGCCAATTTGCGCTTATTTTTTTACCCTTTCGTTTCTTGTGCCCCAATTCTATATCAATGCCAATTTGCATAATTTTAAAGTTTTGCCTAATTGCTAGAGTTATTGGAATCATATGAAATCCATGACCTAAAGTATAACCTTTTGAGAGTTCAATTAGATCTCTTGGATAAGAATTAAGACCATGAATATCTTTTACAAAATTATATACAAATGCATGATACCCAGCGAGCAATAATTTTGAGGAAATATATTTAAGTAAGGGACGGTTTTTATATAAATTTCTTCTACAGCCTAAAACTACATGGTCTAAGTTTGAATTTCCTAAAACTCTTGAAATGGCTTCTGGCCCAAACATATTATGACCAGGAATTGGAATTATTATTTTACCCAAGGATCTATTGTATGCAAATAATATTGCATTCGACATTCCGATCTCATTTTCAGATTTAATAGCGACGGTACTTGGAAAAAGCTTTTCAAGTTTTTGCATATTTAGGTAAGTCGAGTCTTCTGAGTGGTCATCAACTAATATAATTTCATACTCGGAATAGTCTAAGTATTGAATACTCTTAACTACTTTATTAAAGGTATTTTCTATATTTAGTTCTTCGTTTTGCGCAAAAATAATGAAGGATATCAACATATTGTAGTCCATTATATAAAACTATTCACATAAAGATCAATAAAATTTTTAATAATTTTCCCTTCAATTAAATTATAAATCTACTAAAAATTACTTTGTTGGTGTGTCACACGAGCAGAGACATGAAATTGTAACATCATGATATCGGTAGCTAAGTAATTATTATAGGACTCGCATAGCGGCCCAGTGTGCACGATCGGAATTCGAGTTTAGGGCAACCTACCGAAGGTTCAAATTCCTAATCCTCCGCCAGAATATGGGTTAATGTCCAGAAGTTGGCCAGCAATGAAAATTAGTGTGCATAAGTCGGTAATCCTTCTTAATAAAAAACTTAATTTGCGAAAATATTTCTACAAAATTTCGATTGCAACTTGCTTTTCCGTATTCTTAATGTATTGATATTTAAGTCCTTCAGAGTTTACGAACTCTTACCATGCCTTGAACTCATGTAGACTAAAGTGAGCGTAATCAAAATACTCATTAAAAATACAATTGTTTCTTTACCTAAATTTTTTGTGAGAGAGTGCAATACATATGTAGTAGGAGTATAAGTATCCACATCCATGTGTAGCAATTGGATTTTTTCCTTTTTAATTCTCTGCAAAATTTTTGCAACGTATCTTCAAAACAGCCTTTTATAAACCTAAAGTTGCTTTTACATTTAGGCAGTTGCCCATTAGTGCTAAAAGTGTCTTTTATTAGTCGGTTCCTGTACCAATCTTCTAATAAGCCTTCAAAAGCGTCAAAACCAAATTCCTTAGCTTGGGGGCAATTTCTTGCAAAAAGTTGATCGAGTCTCCTTTCCAAGCACCATTCTCAGCAATTTTCCCCTTTTGCATTATTGATTTGAAGAATTCCATTCAGGTAGTAACTCCACATTTCAAACCTTGTATCAAATTGTATAGCCTGAGAAAAATTGTTTATCGTATATTGGGCTAAATATTGAAGAGCATGCTGGTTGATAAGATAGGAATCCCCCTGATAAGGATAACGAACTATTAGAGTACGTTGGAAGAATCGAATAACTCTTCTAACCGTCAAATTGGAAATTCTAAAAATCAAGCTTTTCGTGCGCTTATACCTTCAAATAGGTCCTAAACTTACCAGTGATGTACCAAAAATCTTCAGTGGGAGGGTGTAGTAGCGGGTAACGACTGGACACCCGAAATAGGGGGCTAGGTGCTAATGTGAGATTTAATTAGGGGTAAGCGATTGTTCTTAGCGGTATCTGTTTAGGGTCAATGACTAGCCTATCGGGTTAAAAATGTCATTAGCCTAATGGGTAAAATATTACGGCCAGATTATTTTTTAAATCTAGATAATATAAACTTTCTAATTCTATTCGACCCTGAGATCTAATTGCTTTAGTTTTGGAATGGCACTGTAAAAGCGCTCACATTTTAATGTAAGTTTAATCATCTGAATGGTCAACAACTATAATAATATCATACTAATAATGAACGACGATATTATCCCTAGTATTATGTTACGATAAGTCACTGAAATGCTCATCGCTTCGTTTCGTATAACACAGTTCAGTCATAGAAATTATTTGAGTGACTTTTTCAAGCGCCCTCATTTCGTACTCGATAATGCTATAAATTTCTAGATTGATTTTGCCCCTCATTATTAGGTTTTTAGCACAATCTTCTGACAATTGACCGTTGTTCATGAGTTTGATATATTCCGAAAACTTATGATACTTATAAAATTAGCGAAAGAGGCACTCAATTCCTCTTCGTCAATAAAATGGTTTAAACGTAACTTTTTGCCACTCTTACTATTTGTTGCAACTTTTCTGGTTATTTTTGGTCACTCAGTTACAGCGCCGATTCGAGGGCAAATCGCATTTGGTACTAATTTCTTAAGTGACGACGGAACTTTTTACGCAAGAACTATGCTGGAATTGGTTGGAAAGAGTAATAACGAGTCCTGCTTAACGGTGGAAAAAAAGTTTAATGAATTGGCTAAATTAATTGAAAAACCCAATTACGTGCTTTGCGATAGTCCGAATATTAATCACAATGCCCTCTATGGGCCAAGGCTAATTTATCCTTATCTTGCCGCTATTATTTATCCGGCTGTTAATATCAACTCGATTTTATGGATTCCCATCTTGATTTTTTCCCTCATTGTGATTTTCCAATATAGATTAGCAAAATATTTAAATTTATCTCCTCAGGCAATTTTTTTTGGAATAATTATTGCGCTTACTAGTAAATATTTTGTGCAATTAAGTTTATCAACTGCTGCTACAGATTTAATTAGCGCTGCATTAGTTCTCTTTTTATTCAGCATTTTAGTTCGAAAATTTAGCAATACTAAGCTGATTTTTTGGGTCGTTTTACTAATTCTCGTTTCAACATTCAACAAACAAAATCAATTTTTTTGGATATTTTTTTCGCTAACCTTAATGATTTTAATCAAAATATTTCATTTTCCTAATAAAAATAAATTATATTTAAGTAGTGTTGTTATTTTAATTTTACAAATACCATCGATTTACTTCGTTGAGTATAAATGGAATTCATTTTCTTGGGCTGAGCAAAGTAAATTGTTTCCAGTTGCGAATGAATATGACAACTTGGTACTAGAATACATTAAAATAGCCATTAAAATATTAATTAGTGATTCTGCCACTATCTTAACCAAGAGCTTGAGTACACTTTTCTTATTCATAACACCTATACTTCTTCTCATATTTTCTTATTTGAATAGAATTAATCTCAAAGACAGTATTTCTAACATTAGATTTTCCATAATATTTTGTGGTGCAGTCTTTGCTGGGTGCTTTGCAAATTCCATGATTCAAGGTTTTGGTCACACAAACCTAAGGATGTATTTACCGTATATCACAGTTACAGTAATACCTACCATGCAGCTATTTAACATGTATATATTGAAACTAAGGAAATGAAAATTGGGTTAAAGTTTTAAAGGTAATTGGCGCTTTATTCCTAGTAATTGCTGGGTACCAACTCTTTCTGTTTTTATAAGTAATATAAAGGCAGGCAGTCTCAACGGATCGAATGACCCTGTAACCCTAAAATTCTAGCGTTTACGATTGCCGAAAGTCACATAGGACTTTACTAAATAACCAACATTTAAGGGTTACTATGCATGAAAATACAAAGTAAGATAAAGTAATTGCCTGAAGGGAATAACTAATTGATACAATTTAAGTCAATATTTGTAGCACTTCTACTCTCAATAAACTTTTTAATTAATGACGCTAAGGCTAATGTGCGACCAGTAGTCGAGTCATTCACCCTTACTCCAAATGAGGTTGAATTAATTTCAGCCAACACCTCTGTGTCATTTGAGTTAGTGGTTTCTCACCCAGGCGGGATTAAAAACAGTAATACTCAAGTAAATCTTTCTGGCCCAAATGGCAGCACTTTAGCTGCAACATTAAACAGAAGTGATGCTCCGCTAAATCCTTCACTTACTAAAGTGACATTTAAGGGCAGTTTAATTATCCCACAAAATATTACAGCAGGTGCTTATACAGTTGCGGTTAATGAAGTAAGTAATAACCCATCAGCTGGATATGAGTATGGCACAGGAACTATTACAACAAGTAAGTTACGAGATTTAGTTGGGGCAGAATCTGCTTTACTCGTTCGAAACAGTGGAGATCTAAATTTAAATTATGATACCTTTGTTGGTCCAACTCATGACACATCCTTAAGTGTCTCATATAGTAATCCAACTATCTATAACAATAACAATCCACCAATTTGGAAGGTAGGTGAGACATACAACCCAAATAAGTATTACGAATTAAGAGTTCCTACTCTTTCACTCATTATTTCATCATCAACACCAACTATTTGCTCAACTGATGGTAAAGAATTAAAATTAATTGCAACTGGTAATTGTACGTTTAAGGTGTCTACTGCAAGAACTAAAGATTATATTCTTAAAGAATCTGTACAGATTGTAACAATAACTTCAGCTAGGAGTAGGCCAGATTTGGTGGTTGGAACAGTTACCACTCAAACCTCAAAAAACCTACCTAAAACCATAGAAATTTTTAGAGTTTATAGTCCGACTGGTGTTTATGTTCTACCAAAAGCAACTACACCAACTGTATGTATTGCCAGTGGATTTTATGTTCAAATCGTAGGTGGTGGCACATGCACACTTACCTACCAAAGTGAGGCCACCACTTCATACCTTGCATCAGATCTTTACTCAGTTTCATTTGAAGTTTCTCGTGACCCACAATCTCTTGCTTTTTCGCCAACCAACAATGTGAATCTATCTAGCCGTTCTCTTGCCTTAGCAGCAACCGCATCGAGTGGTGCTGGCGTCATTTTTTCTACTACAACACCTACTGTCTGTTCAATTTCAGGCTCAACCTTAAATCTTTTAAGAGCTGGAAATTGTGCGGTAACTGCAACTCAAGGTGGCACAGCAACCTTTGCACCGGTCTCGGCCACTGCAAATATTGTTATTGCAGGATCACCAGTTGTAGCCAGAAAAACTATTACCTGTGTTAAGGGTAAAAGCACAAAGCAGGTAAGTGGCGTAAATCCAAAGTGCCCAAAGGGGTTTAAGATCAGAAGATAGGAATCTATCCTGATGATATGAAGTTTTTTTAATGTTATTGGTAAGGATGAAATGAAGGTTCTAATTACTGGTGGTGCAGGGTTTGTAGGTACCAATTTAGCAAATAAACTTTTAGAAATTGGACATGAAGTAAAAATATTTGATGACCTTTCAACTGGTTTAGCGGAAAATATTCCAAAGGATGCACAGTTTATAGAGGCAAGTATTCTAGATATCGATAAATTACAAAGCGTTGCAAAAGGTATTGAAGTAATTGTTCATTTAGGTGCACGAGGCTCTGTCCCACGTTCGATAAAAGATCCAGTAGCAACACATAATGTTAATTCGACTGGAACATTAAATGTCTTGGAAGCCGCACGAAAAAATAGTTCTCATTATATTTTTAGCTCATCATCGTCTGTATATGGATCAAATATAGAACTGCCAAAAAATGAAGAAATGGTGTTAAGACCACTTACTCCTTATGCAGCATCCAAAATGAGTGGAGAGGCGCTATCTCTTGCTTACTCAAAATCATACGCTCTACCGATCTCGACCTTTAGATTTTTTAATATCTTCGGACCTTGGCAACGCCCAGATCATGAGTATGCAGCAGTCCTTCCAAAATGGATATCTAAATGCCTGAACGGAGATGAGATTGAAATATTTGGAGATGGCGAGCAAACCAGAGACTTTACATACGTCGGAACAGTTGTTGAGATTATAGTGAATTGTATTTTAAATAAAGTTTTACATCCTGCACCTGTTAACCTTGCTTTTGGAAACAGAATTTCCTTAAATCAGGTAGTAGAGTCACTAAAAAATAAATTCCCTGATCTAAATGTTAATTATCTGCCTCCAAGAAAAGGTGATATTTTACACTCTGAAAATGACCCTAAATTACTTAAGACCCTATATCCAGATATAATTGTTGACAAATTTGAAAATTCACTTCAAAAAACCATCGATTGGTTTAAAAATTTATCCTAGGTATTTAAATCTCAACGCCGATATATTTAGTTTCTAGAAACTCCTCTATACCGGCAAAGCCACCTTCTCGTCCTAGGCCTGATTGTTTAACTCCACCAAATGGTGCTGCGGGATCTGAGATAACACCTTTATTTATGGCCACCATGCCAGATTCTAAAGCCTCTGCTGTTTTTAATGCTCGCGTTAAATCTTGCGAGTAAACATATGCAATAAGACCAAACTCAGTTTTATTTGCCAACTCAACTGCCTCTTCATCTGAAGAGGTAATAACAACTGGTGCCACCGGCCCAAAGATCTCCTCTTTTAATATTGGATTATCTTTATCAACAGTTAAAACTGTTGCTGGATAAAAGGCGCCAACTCCTTCTGGAGTTTTACCGCCAGTTACCACTTTGCCACCTTTAGTAATTGAATCATCGACTAATTGGGCAATTTTGTTGCGCTCTTTAACAGAAACACTGGCACCCAGTTGGGCACCAGCTGATTTGCCAGGTGCCATCTTTAATTTACCCATAGCATCTGCTAACTTGCTGGTGAATTCACTTGCTACCTCTTTTGCTACATAAAATCTATTTGCTGCTGTGCAAGCAGCTCCACCATTTCGCATCTTGGCAAGTAGCGCGCCCGCTACTGCATCATCAACACTGGCATCTGCTAATACTAAAAATGGAGCATTCCCTCCTAACTCCATTGAGCATCTAATAACTTGATCTGCTGCCTCTTTTAATAGGATCTGACCAACATAGGTTGATCCAGTAAAAGAAAGATTTACTACCCTTGGATCTTTTAACATCTTGGCAATTGCAGGACCTGATGGCACTGGCAAAATTAAATTAACCACACCTTTCGGCACTCCTGCCCGCTCTAGGATCTCAACAATTGCCATAGCGGTAAGTGGGGTCTCACCTGCTGGCTTTAAAATCACTGTGCAACCAGCAGCGAGCGCTGGCCCAATCTTTCTAGTTGCCATAGCAGCTGGAAAATTCCAGGGAGTAATTAGAAGAGAGACTCCAATTGGTTGTTTGATTACCAAAATTCGCTTATCCCCATTTGGCGCAGTTCTAAACTCACCATTTACTCTTACCGCCTCTTCTGAAAACCATCTAAAAAACTCTGCAGCATATAAAATCTCACCCTTAGCGTCACTTAATACTTTGCCATTTTCTTTAGAGATAATCTCAGCTAGCCGGTCACTTTCAGCCACCATAATTTCAAATGCTTTGCGCAAAATCTCACCACGAAAGCGAGGAGCTGTCTTTGCCCAAGATTTAAATGCCCTACTTGCAGCATTTATTGCAGCTAGGCAGTTCGCATCAGATGCAACTGCAACATTTGCAATTATTGATTCATCACTTGGATCAGTCACTGCAATTGTTGATTGGCCATCTTGCCATTTGCCATCAATAAATAGTTGAGTTTTTAACTGCATAAGGTAAGCATACG
>Ga0214917_10003067_pt1 | contig 19730 bp, 22 predicted proteins | sample LL_1208_BB_MetaG_FD_177983 | JGI IMG/M metagenome (GOLD analysis project Ga0214917, IMG submission 177983) | Freshwater microbial communities from Lake Lanier, Atlanta, Georgia, United States - LL_1208_BB | ecosystem: Environmental > Aquatic > Freshwater > Lake | place: USA: Georgia | collected...
ACAACAACATTTGAGAATGTTAGAACAACAATTTACTGGTGAAGTACCAATCAGATTTCAAAGACATACACAAAGATTGTATATTGATTGGGCTTGGGGTTCATCACAAGCACCAGCAGGCACAGTAGTTGTTGCTGAGTGTTATGCAACGATTGATCCTGCCATCTATACACAGGCATGGAATGACCGTTGGTTAAAAGAATATGCCACTGCATTAATCAAACGTTCTTGGGGTAACAACCTTAAAAAGTTTAATGGTATTCAATTACCAGGTGGTGTTACATTAAATGGTGATAAGATTTACCAAGAAGCCACTGATGAAATCAATGTTCTACATGCTGAGATTGGTGATAAGTACGGCGCCCCGCTTGAAATGTTTATGAACTAATATGAAACATAAACACCATATAATTCCAAAACATATGGGTGGAACAGATGATTCATCCAATTTGATTGAACTTACCGTTGAAGAACATGCGGAAGCTCATAGATTGTTGTGGGAAAAATATGGTAATTGGCAGGATAATGTAGCATGGAAAGCTTTATCTGGCCATATTGGTAAAGAAGAAATTATTCATGAGATACACAAAAACATGAATAAAGGAAGAATTCCTTCACCAGAAACCAGAGAAAAGATGGCAGCGGCCAAAAGAGGAAGAAAAATATCCAAAGAACATGCAGAAGCATTACATAATGGCAGAAAAAATTCAAAGAATAGTGAAGAACATAATGAAGTTTTAAGAAATCTTTTAAAAGGTAAAAAACTATCCAAAGAGCACATTGAAAAATCCAGAACAAGTAGAATGTTAAATAATGATACATCAAAACTTGCAAGTAATGCCGGCAAAATTAGTGCAGAAAAATATAGAAATGATCCTATGAGACAAAAAGCTCATTCAGAAAGAATGAAATTATGGTGGGATGAGAGAAGAAAGGTAGGCACCTAAGATTGCGACCAGCCAATATTTTAACAACTACAACTCACTAGCCGAACAACGGGTAGTAGAGGACCTCATAACAGAGTCCATAAAAATTATGGGTTTTGACGCATACTATTGCCCTATATTTAATGAGGAAGACCGAGACATTCTTTACGGTGAAGATCCGGTTAAGAAATTTAGTTCAGCCTTTCCAGTAGAATTCTATCTATCAAGTTCTATGGAATATGGTGGTGAAAGAGAATTCTTTTCTAAGTTTGGCCTTGAGATTAAAAATAACATTAATGTTATTATCTCTAAAAGGTCTTTCTCTCAACGAGTACCACAAGCATTATTCACCAGACCAAGAGAAGGTGATTTAATTTATGTGCCGTTTTTAAATGGTACTGGTGAATTGTTTGAGATTAAATTTGTCAATCAGACCAAAGACTTCTTCATGTTAGGTCGTAAAATACCATATTACTACGAACTTGAAATGGAGAAATTCAAATACTCACAAGAACGCATTGACACCGGTGTGTTTGATATTGATGATGTGGCCACACAATCAGCGTATACAATTGATTTGACACTTACTAGAGGTGCAAATAATTATATACAAAAAGAAATTGTATATCAATCAAATGATAATACGTATGCTAATGCAATTGTTACTGCCACAGTACAACACTGGAGTAATACATCCAATACACTAAGTGTTTCTAATATTACTGGTGAGTTTGTTAATAATAGATTGGTTATTGGTATTTCAAGTAATGCAAGACACACATTAACCACTTTTGATCCGTTGGCAGATGCTAGTAGAAATGAAGTATATGACAATCAACATATCTTTGGTGAAGCCAATACAATTATAGACTTCTCTGAAATTAATCCGTTTGGAAGTATCTAATGTCAACACCATATTACAATAGAACTATTAGAAAACTTGTAGTAGGTTTTGGTAACTTATTCAATGATATTATAATGGTTAGATATAATCCTGATTTAACAGAATCAGAAAGATTTTTAGTACCTATTGCTTATGCAACCAAAGAATCATATGTAATGAGACTTGAGGAAGATTTGGCATTAGACAAAAAAGTTCAAATGACTTTGCCTAGATTGTCTTTTGAAATGACAGGACTTACATACGATGTATCCAGAAAACAAAACACAAACATTAAGAATGTTGCGTCAACATCAAGTGGTATAAAAGCACAATATAATCCTGTTCCATATAATTTTGATTTTAATCTTTATTTGTATGTTCGTAACATTGAAGATGGTACACAAGTACTAGAACATATTATACCATACTTTACACCAGATTACACTATCAAATTGAATATGGTTCCAGAAATGGGAATCATTAAAGAAATACCTGTCATATTAAATAGTTGTACTTCTGATATAACTTATGAAGGCAATCGTGAAAAAGATCCAAGAATGATTATTTGGACTTTGAACTTTACAGTCAAAGGTTATATTTTTGGTAAATCAACAAGTACAAATCTTATTACTCGTTCTATCACATCAATATACAATCAAATTTCTGATGGAGATGTGGTTGAGTTTACTATGAATTCTGCATCAGGTATTGGTAGTTATCAACTTGGCGAAACAGTATATCAAGGTTATACAACACAAACAGCAACTGCAACAGCCAGAGTTGTACTTTGGAAAAATAACATATTACATTTAGATAATATCAATGGTGACTTTACGTCAACACAACCTATATACGGTGTAAACACCAGAGCAAATTATAAGTTTACTTCTTATAATATTACACCTAAGAAATTTGTTCAGATTGATATTACTCCAAATCCATCAACTGCAAATGCAACTTCTCTCTATACAGCTAACACGGTAATTAAAGAATACCCATAAAACTATGAATACCTTTGACAAGAATATGGAACAAATATTTGATGTGACACCAATTGAAGAAGAAAAGAAAAAGCCTTCTGAAATCGTTGCAGTAAAATATAATGAACCAGATGTAAAACAAGACTTGACTGATGCCTACCAACAGTCAAAAGAAAACTTGCAAGAAATAATTGACCAAGGTAAAGAAGCCATGGAAGAAATATTAAATATTGCCAAAGCAGGTCAACACCCAAGAGCATTTGAAGTATATGGAACTTTACTAAAAAATATGGTAGATGCCAACAAAGAACTTTTAAACATTCAAAAAACCATGAGAGATATGGATAAGAAAAAAGAAGGTGACACCAAGATTGATAAGGCCATCTTTGTTGGTTCTACTGCCGAGTTGAATAAATTTTTGAATCACAAAAATGATAAATAGGTGTATGTCGCCGGACTGGAACTCCGCACATACTCTAACATTAGAAAGGAATGTCAGCATGACTATTTATCACAAACACCATATTATTCCACGACATGCAGGTGGAACAAATGAAAAATCAAACTTAATCAAACTCACAATAGAAGAACACGCCGAGGCACACCGTATTTTATATGAAAAGTATGGTCGTTGGCAAGACGAAGTTGCATGGAAATCATTGTCAAAACAAATTGATTGTGCTGAAGCAACAAAATTATCCCAATCTTTATCTAACAAAGGTAAAAATAATTTTATGTATGGTAAAACTGGTGATAAAAATCCAATGTATGGTAAAAAAGGAGAATTGTCGCCGCATTTTGGTAAAAAACATACAGAAGAAACAAAAAAGAAAAAAAGAATGGCTTTAATAGGACGTTCATATGAAGATTTACATGGAAAAGAAAAAGCCGAAGAAATTAAAAATAAATTTAGAAAACCAAAAACTGAAGAACATAAACAAAAATTAAGAAAACCAAAACCAAAAGTTGTTTGTAGAATTAAAGATAAAAAAGAAATGTCTTTGGGTAATTTTATGAATTGGAATAAGAATGCTAGATAATAAAGAATCTTATCGTGATAATATATTATTAAAAAAAGTAGGCGTCAAGGTAGAGTACACCGAAGAACAGGTTGCAGAATACATCAAGTGTTCTAAAGACCCAATCTATTTTGCCAAAAATTATATAAAAATTGTTAACGTTGATGAAGGTCTAATCAACTTTAAAATGTGGAAGTTTCAAGAGCAGATGTTGAAGCTCTTTGCAAACAATCGTTTTGTTATCACTAAATGTCCTCGTCAGGTTGGTAAAACTACCACAACAGTGGCCTATATGTTATGGGCAACCATCTTTACAGACCAACAAAACTGTGCCGTTCTGGCCAACAAAGGTCAACTTGCTCGTGACATTCTAGCAAAATACCAACTGGCATATGAAAACCTACCAATGTGGCTTCAACAAGGCGTGGTTACCTGGAACAAAGGTAATGTAGAACTAGAGAACGGATCTAAGATTATCGCTGCATCCACATCTAGTTCCGCCATTCGTGGTGGTTCTTTTAACATTGTATTCTTAGATGAATTCGCTTTCGTTCCAACAAATATTGCGGAAGAATTCTTTAACTCTGTTTACCCTGTAATTTCATCTGGTAAAAAGACAAAGATTATTATTGTTTCCACTCCGAATGGTATGAATCTGTTCTACAAACTGTGGATGGATTCTTTGAACAAGAAAAATAACTATGTCAACTTTGAGATTCACTGGTCTATGGTACCTGGCCGTGATGAAAAGTGGAAAGAAGAAACAATCCGCAACACCTCTCAACGTCAGTTCTCACAAGAATTTGAAACTGAGTTTTTAGGTTCATCAAATACATTGATATCTGGTTATAAATTACAAAGTTTAGTATACAAAGACCCTGTTGACCAGCATGATTTATTAAAAATCTATGAACATCCGGTCAAAGAAGGTCATAATGAAGCCAAATCTGACCACTTATATTGTATAACTGTAGACGTTTCTGAAGGTAAAAACCTAGACTGTTCTGCTTTTTCTGTGGTTGATATCTCACAGACTCCATATAAACAGGTAGCAACCTATAAGAGTTCGTCAATTACACCTATTCTTTTTCCAACTGTCATCTATAATACGGCCAGATATTACAACGATGCATACATTTTGGTAGAGATTAATAACAATCCACAGGTTGCCGATTCATTACATACCGATTTTGAGTATGAAAACTTATGGAAAATTTTTACTGGCAATAAAAAACCACAACAGTTGTCTGCTGGTTTTGCCCGTGGTATTCAAATGGGACTGAAAATGTCACCTCAGGTTAAGGCCATTGGTTGTTCTAATCTCAAAACTTTAATTGAAGGAGATAAACTTCTAATTAGCGATTTTGATACATATTCTGAATTGACAACTTTTATTCAGCAAAAGAATTCTTTTTCAGCTGAACAAGGTGCCAATGACGATATGGTAATGTCTTTGGTTATATTCTCTTGGGTAACTACCCAACAATACTTCAAAGAAATTGTCAATCACGATATTCGTAAACAAATTCAATTAGAAAATATGAATCAAATGGATGATGATGTTCTTCCGGCACCTATCATAGAAGATGGACTGGAACATGATTTTGAAATGGTAGGTGGTGATATCTGGGAAGTTGCTGATGGTAGGGAAACATATTCCGAATACTTCAAAGACTTCCATCGAAGAATGTAAATATGAGCTTTCATAAATATCACTATGGTATTCTTTATTACCAAAGAAAACACATCATAATTCAAGGAGAATAAAATGGCATTTCAAATCTCTCCAGGCGTTAATGTATCTGAAATTGACTTAACAACAGTCGTTCCTTCAGTACTATCTACGACCGGTGCTTTTGTTGGAACCTTTAAATGGGGTCCAGTAAATAAAATAATTACAATAGACAGCGAAATAACGTTAAAAGGCAGATTTGCACCAGAAGGTCCAGATTCTAATTCATTCATTTCTTTTTTCACTGCATCAAACTTTTTATCTTATGGAAATAATCTTCAAGTTGTACGTGGTGTAGGTGCAAATTCTTACAATTCAACATCTAATACATCTACAATCCAAGTAAAGAACAAAGATGATTACGAATATACTTATTTGAATCAAAATAACGGAAACGTTTATGGTCCGTTTGTTGCTAGATATCCAGGTGCAATAGGCAATTCTTTGACTGTTGCTGTGTGTTCAAGCACTTCTCAATTTAGTTCTTGGGCTTACAGTGGTTATTTCACTAGCGCTCCAGGCACTTCATCATATACTTCTGCTGTTAATGGTAATAGTGATGAGATGCATATTGCCGTTATTGACACAAAAGGTTTGTTCTCTGGTACAGCAAATACAGTCCTAGAAACTTTCCCATTCGTATCAAAAGCTTATGACGCAAGTGTTAATGGTGAATCCAACTATTACAAACAAGTAATTTTTAATAACTCACAATACATTTTTGCAATGGATCCTGTAAGTTATGGTACAACCGTAGCTACATGGGGCACTGTTGCAGCAAACACAGCATTTGCTAATGCAACAAATCAATTGATTACATTGGCTTCTGGTTCAGATGAAGTTCCAAACGATGGTAGACTACAAACTGGTTGGGATTTATTTAAAAATAAAGAAACTGTTGACATTTCATTGGTATTGACCGGTGATTCTAGTATTACAAACCAACAATATGTAATTGACAATATTGTTAATTCTAGAATGGATTGTGTTGCTTTCATTTCACCTCCAAAAACAAGTGTTGTCAACCAAGCGGGAAGCGAATCAACAAACATTACAACTTGGTTAACTTCATTGTCAAGAAGTTCTTCTTATGTTGTGGCAGATTCTGGTTGGAAATACCAATACGACAAATACAATAACACATATCGTTGGATTCCTTTGAATGCCGATATTGCTGGTTTATGTGTATATACAGACACAATTAGAGATCCATGGTTCTCACCTGCAGGTTTCAATCGTGGTGCAATTAAGAACTGTGTTAGATTAGCATGGAATCCTAACAAAACTTTCCGTGATGTATTGTATGCTGCTGGTGTTAATCCAGTTGTATCTTTCCCTGGCCAAGGCACAGTTTTGTTTGGCGACAAAACATTACAATCAAAACCATCAGCATTTGACAGAATTAATGTTCGTAGATTGTTTATTGTACTAGAAAAATCAATCTCCACAGCTGCCAAGTTTTCATTGTTTGAATTGAATGACGAATTTACTAGAGCACAATTTGTTGCACTTGTAACTCCTTTCCTACGTGACATTCAAGGTCGCCGTGGTATCACAGACTTCAAGGTTGTTTGTGACAGTACAAATAACACACAACAAGTCATTGATTCTAATCAGTTTGTTGGTGACATTTATATTAAACCTGCTCGTTCAATCAACTTTATTCAATTGAACTTTGTTGCTGTTGCAACTGGCGTTGACTTCACAACAGTTGTTGGTGTAGTGTAATAAATAAAAACGATAACAGGAGAAAACAATGGCATTTAATGTAGCAGAATTTAGAGCAAATATGGTTGGAGACGGTGCCCGTCCTAACCTGTTCTCTGTCTCTTTAATATTTCCAGCAATTGTAGCGGGCGGCCAAACCGCTGGCCAAAAAGTAACTTTTATGGCTAAAACAGCACAGTTGCCTGGTTCAACAATTGGTACAGTACCAGTTTATTACTTTGGTCGTGAAATGAAATTTGCAGGTAATAGAACATTTGCAGACTGGTCATTAACGATTATTAATGATGAAGATTTTTCAATCAGAAACGCTGTTGAAGTATGGATGAATTCTATTAACAGCAATGCGGGTAACATCCGTAATGGCGCTGCATTAAATAATACTTCTTACACTGTTGATGCTCAAGTAACACAATACGGCAAAACAGGCAACGAATTGAAAAAATATAATTTTGTTGGAGTGTTTCCAATTGATTTGGCGCCGATTGATTTAGATTGGGGTTCAAATGATTCGATTGAAGAATATTCAGTCACATTTGCTTATCAACATTGGGAAACAGATACAACTTCTTGATTTTTATGTGGAGGGCCTTGGGCCCTCCTTTATGTTTTATTGACTTTGGAATTAATTAAAAAATATGGCACAGAACACAAACAAGTTTTCACTTTTTGGATTTACAATATCCCGTGATGAAACTGAGCAGCAAAAGGCGACTCAGCAATCATTTACGCCACCAGCCGCCGATGATGGCGCATTAACAATAACATCAGCTGCATATTATGGTACGTATGTTGACTTAGATGGTACCGCAAAGAATGAGGTAGAACTCATATCTCGTTACCGTGAAATGGCAATGCAACCAGAAATTGAATCAGCAATTGATGATATTGTTAATGAAGCTATCGTACAAGACGATGATGGTAATACCACTCAGATTGTTTTGGATGATTTAAAGCAACCAGAAAAAATTAAGAAAGCCATCAAAGAAGAATTTCAAACTATTCTACGTTTGTTAAATTATAAAAAAATGGCACAAGATGTTTTTCGTAGGTACTATGTTGATGGTAGATTGTACTATCATGTAATTATTGACAAAGATGATCCTACTGCTGGTATTAAAGAACTAAGATATATTGATCCACGTAAGATTCGTAAAGTACGTGAAATGAAAAAGACCAAAGATGAACGTACTGGTGTTGAGTTGATGGCCACCGTAAATGAATACTACATCTATAACGACAAGGTAGTATCAGGTTCATCTACAAACTATGGTCCAGTAGGTACAAGAATTACTGTTGACTCTGTTGTATCAATTGTTTCAGGTCTTATGGATTCACGCCGTGCAGTGGTACTATCATACTTACACAAGGCAATCAAACCATTGAACCAGTTACGTATGATTGAGGATGCAACAGTTATCTATCGTATTTCAAGAGCACCTGAACGTAGAATCTTTTACATTGACGTTGGTAATTTACCAAAGTTAAAGGCAGAACAATACCTCCGTGACATTATGGTCAAGTATAAAAACAAACTTGTCTATGATGCAAACACTGGTGAAGTCCGTGATGACCGTAAATTCTTATCTATGATGGAAGATTTTTGGTTGCCACGTAGAGAAGGTGGTAAAGGCACAGAGATTACTACACTACCAGGTGGTCAAAACCTTGGTGAATTGGAAGATGTTAAGTACTTCCAAAAGAAATTATATGGTGCATTAAGTGTACCAGTATCCAGACTAGAATCAGGCCAAGCATTCTCTTTAGGTCGTTCATCTGAAATTACTAGAGATGAATTAAAATTTGCCAAATTTGTTGACAGACTGCGTAATAAATTTTCAGAACTATTTGACCAAGCTTTGCGTATTCAATGTATCTTTAAGGGCATTTGTACCACTGAAGAATGGGAAATGTTTAAAGAAAACATCCATTATGACTTCATCAAAGACAACAACTTTTCTGAATTAAAAGAAGCTGAGTTGATGACAAATCGTTTGTCTTTGTTGGCTTCGGTTGATCCATACACAGGTCGTTACTTCTCACAAAAATGGATTCAACAGAACGTGTTGCGTTTAACAGATGATGAAATTAAAGAAATGGAAACTGAAATTAATAAAGAAAAAGAAGAAGGATTTGGATTACCAGTTGGTGTTACAAATGATATTGCTTCTCAACAAATGGCCGCATCAGTACAGACAGATGCACAGGCACAACAACAACAAAATCAAATGAACATGGATCAAGCAAACGCAGAACATCAACAAGGTCTTGATATGAAGGCAGCTAAGGCAGCACCTAAAAAAGAAGAAACATTTACCAAATTGAAACGTATATTATAAATAGTTTATTAGGAGAACAAATTATGGATAACGCAAGAGCAATTATAGATTATGCCACACAAGACAATGCCACAGGTATGCGTGATGCTATGTATGCAGCACTACAAGATAGAGTGATGGCTCATATTGAAGCAAAAAAACAAGAAGTCGCTTTGAATTTAATTTCTAATCCAAAAGAAGCAGAAGTTGAAGATGAAGCGATAACACACTAAGGGTAAAAAATGGCAAATAGATATTCATATCAAGTATTAAAAGACGATACGCAACATGCAATCATCAAATTGACTGGTGAATTTGACGGTACCGGCCAAGAAAATAATATATCCAAAATTGCAGCAAACTCATTGTCTGGTGCTATTGCTACGAATGGTTTCTTAGTAGCAAACAATCAAGGCGGAGCCGCAAATACAACATTACCTTATTATGGTTTAACTATACATCGCCTTTGGTATGACAGTGATACCGCCACAGGTGACATTCAATTATATTGGGCAAACACAAAAAGTACATTAGCTAGTGATGGCACTCCAATAATATTCATGCAAGGTAGTGGCGAATATGATGGAAATGGTAATTGGATTACAATTAAAAATACAAATGTATCAAACACAGCCACAACAGTACACAACGGTGATATAGCTATTAATACAAGAGGTCAAGTAGCAAACGCAAGTTATACTATTATTATAGAATTACGTAAAGACAATGCTTACTATCAACGTGGTCAATTTAGTGATCCAGCAGCATTCAATTATCCACCTTATAATATAAAACCATAAGGCAACTAAATGAAACTTATTAAAGAAATCACAGAATCAGTTAATTATTTGACTGAAGAAAAAGATGGTAAAAAGACTCTTTATATTGAAGGTCCTTTTCTTGTCGCCGAGTCTGTTAACAAAAACAAACGCATGTATAAAGAAGAAACGATGCGTAATGAAGTTAAACGTTACAGTGAAGAATACATCAATAAAAACCGTGCCTTTGGTGAACTGGGACATCCAGACACCCCATCTATTAACCTTGACCGTGTATCTCACTTGATTGTGGGTTTACGCCAAGAGGGAAATGCTTGGATAGGCAAAGCAAAAATTCTTGAAACACCAATGGGTAACATTGCAAGAAACCTTATTGAGGGTGGCGCACAGTTGGGTGTATCATCAAGAGGTATGGGTTCTCTAAAAATGGAAAACGGTATTAACGTTGTTCAAGGAGACTTCCATCTAGCCACAGCGGCAGATATTGTAGCAGACCCTTCCGCACCTGGTGCTTTTGTACAAGGTATCATGGAAGGCAAAGAATGGGTGATGGTCAATGGCGTATGGACTGAATATCAATACGAAGAAGCTAAGCAAGAAATTAAGCAAGCTTCACGTAAAGACATAGAAAAAGTAAGTCTACGTATTTGGGAATCATTTGTCAAAAAACTTTAATTATAAATATCCAATATAAAATCAAGGAGATTTTCAAAATGGCAAAATTTAATCTGTCAGACGCCGCTAAATCAATTCTATTAGATGAAGGTGCAAAAGAGAATTTAGATTCTTCTGTTTCTTCTAAAAGAGGTGGCCAAGATAAACCAGAAAAACTAAAAGCATCTGTTCAAGGTGATGTTGGCAAAATTGGTGATTCACCAAACGATGTTAACGATCCAGTACCAGATTACACTAAAGGTGTACCATCCGCTAAACCGCCTGGTGCAACACCACCTGTTGGCCAAGAACCAATGAAAAAATTAGGTTCACAACCAGCTAATGATAAAGCTGGCGACACAGGTTCTTCCGACATGGGCGGACACCAAGGTTCAGAAAATTCATACGATAGCATTCGTGACCGTATCAAAGCTAAGTTGGCAAAATCAACAATGCAACCAAATCCAGGTGCACCACAAATGCATGTACCAGAAGAAGTTGAATCTGATGAAGAAGTTGTTGAAGAAGAAAAAGAAGAAGGACATGAAGATGCTGCTCAAGACAAAGCAATGATTAAAGCAGCAATGAAAAAAGAAAAGATGAAAGAAAAGATGAAGGAAGATATGGATGCTCTATTGGGCAACGAAAATCTTTCTGAAGAATTTGTTTCTAAAGCTACAACAATTTTTGAAGCTGCCGTTATGTCTCGTACAGAATCTATTTTGGAAGACATTCAAAATGAATTGGTTATCCAATTTGAAGAAGCGGTTGAAGAAATTAAGGAAGATTTGGCTACCAAAGTTGATGACTACATGAACTATATGGCTGAAGAATGGATGAAAGAAAATGCATTGGCAGTTGAAAAAGGTCTACGTTCTGAAATAGTGGAAGACTTTATTGCCGGTCTAAAAGATTTGTTTGTTGAACATTACATTGACATTCCAGAAGAAAAAGTTAACGTTGTTGAAGAATTAACAACCCGTGTGGAAGAACTTGAAGCTTCTTTGAATGAACAAATCAATTCTGCAATTCAACTTAAAAAAGAATTAAACGAAAAAACTAAATCAGAGGCTATACATGCAGTATGTGAAGGCCTAACGCAGACCCAAGTAGAAAAAATGAAATCACTCGCAGAGAGTGTTGATTTTACTACAATGGAAGAATTTGTGGACAAAGTGGTTACATTAAGAGAATCTTATTTTGAAAACCAAGTTAAATCTGCCGATATCGCTGCTCTAAATGAGGAAATTACAGTTGAAGAAGAAAAGAAACAAACTGTTTCTACTGATCCTGCAATTGCTCAATACGCACAATCAATCTCTAAATCATTGGTTAAATAAATAAAGTTTACCAATAAAAGATACCTACAAGGAGAACACTCATGTATCTAACAGAAGAACTACAACAAAAATGGGATCCGGTTCTTAACCACCCAGAATTGGAATCCATTAAAGACCCATACAAGCGTGCTGTTACAGCTCTTGTTTTGGAAAACCAACAACAAGCAATGCGTCAAGATGCACAAGCGTTGAATGAAACAACATATTCAGCAACACCTGCCAACGCAACTGGTTCTAGTATTTCTAACTATGACCCAATTTTGATTAGCTTGGTTCGCCGTGCTCTTCCAAATTTGATTGCTTATGATGTTGCTGGCGTTCAGCCAATGACAGGACCTACTGGTCTTATCTTTGCAATGCGTGCTAAGTACAACTCACAAACTGGTTCAGAAGCATTCTTCAACGAAGCTAACACACAGTTTACCGGCGCTAACTCATCTACAAACCTATATGGTTTCCGTGGTAATGCATTTAACTCTGACACTGGTTCTAACCCAGTAGCAGACTTCACTGCTAACACATTCACAACTGGTATTGCAATGACTACAACTAAGGCTGAAGGTCTTGGTAAAGATGACGTTACAGATGCGTTCAACCAAATGGCATTCTCAATTGAGAAAGTTACTGTAACTGCTCAATCACGTGCTTTGAAGGCAGAATACTCACTAGAACTTGCACAAGACTTGAAGGCAATCCATGGTTTGGATGCTGAAACAGAATTGTCAAACATTCTATCTACAGAGATTCTTTCTGAAATCAACCGTGAAGTTATTCGTACTATCTATTTGTCTGCTGTTGCAGGTGCTCAATATGGTACAACAACTACTGGTACATTCGACTTAGACACTGACTCAAACGGTCGTTGGTCTGTTGAACGTTTCAAAGGTTTGATTTTCCAAATTGAACGTGATGCAAACGTAATTGCAAAAGCAACTCGTAGAGGTAAAGGTAACGTGATGATTGTATCATCTGACGTTGCTTCCGCTATGGCAATGGCTGGTGTTCTTTCTTACACACCTGCTCTATCTGCTGACCTACAAGTTGACGATACAGGCAATACATTCGCTGGTCTATTACATGGCCGTATCAAAGTATACATTGATCCATATTTTGGTGGTTACACATCTAACCAAGAATTGGTAACAATTGGATACAAAGGTACATCACCATACGATGCCGGTTTGTTCTATTGCCCATACGTACCATTGCAAATGGTTCGTGCTGTTGACCAGTATACATTCCAACCAAAAATTGGATTCAAGACTCGTTACGGCATGGTATCAAACCCATTCGCACAAGGTATCAACGTTGGTAACGGCGGTTTGACACCACGTTCTAACCAGTACTACCGCATTTTTCAGGTTAAGAACCTTATGTGATGAAAGAGCCACCGTTAAGAGTGGCACTACAGAAAGGGACTTCGGTCCCTTTCTTTTTATCTCTATTTACATCAAATTTTATACTTAGAACAAAATGAAACACAAACATCATATCATACCGAGACATATGGGTGGAACAGATGACCCTGATAATTTAATAGAACTCACTATAGAAGAACACGCAGAATCACACAGAAAATTGTGGGAACAACATGGTAGATACCAAGATTATTATGCGTGGCAAGGTTTATCGGGTCAAATTGGTAAAGAAGAACTAATACGAAAAATACAATCTATTGCAAATAGTAAACCAAAGACCGAAGAAACTAAAGAAAAAATTAGACGATATAGATTGGGTAAACATCTAAACAAGTTATCAAAAGAAAAAATAGGACAGAAGGCCAAAGAAAGATGGTCTAACGGTGTATATGATGTTGAAAAATTAAGATTGTCTAGAATAGGTTTTAAACAATCAGATTATCAAAAACAACGTGTTACGGAAACATTGGCTGCTGCATGGTTGATTACTACACCTGAGGGTATCACTATGAACATAGTAAACCTTAGAGAGTTTTGTAGAAAGAACAATCTAGACCAAGGCAACATGTCTAGAGGTAAACATAAAGGATGGAAATGCGTTAAATTAAGTTCCTAAATAGTAGATAAAGGAGAATTTAATGTCAGCATTGACCAGAAGTCCAGAAAATACTAATCTATTACAACCCACAAAGTTCTTATTGATTTTCAATAGAATTGGAACTGTACAATATTTTTGTCAATCAGTTAATGTTCCATCTATAAAATTAGGTGAAGTTATTCGTGCCACACCTTTCTTGGACATGTACTCACCTGGTACCAAATTAGATTATAGTTTACTTGATATTGAATTCATAGTTGATGAAGAACTACAAACATGGAAAAACTTATATAATTGGTTCATTTCAATTGCCGATCCAAATGGTTTTGAAAAAAGAACTGTTAAAGAAGAGCTTCAAAGGAGTGAACATTTTTCTGATGCCACTTTGACCATATTGTCAAACTTGAATAATCCTTTATTAAGAATTCAATTTAGAAATTTGTTTCCAGTTAGTATGGGTGATATTAATCTTGACACCAAAATGTCTGCGGATAATATTGTAACTGTATCTGCTTCTTTTAGGTACGAATCATATACTTACTTGACAATGTAACACAAAAATGTTATAATGTAATTTTATTGCCACTTTATATAATCATGGAAAATCTTGAACAAATATTAAAATATTGGGAAACAGATTCAAATATGGATCAAACAGAACCCAGCAAAGAACTACTGAGAATTCCTATTCTCCACAGTAAGTATCTTAACATACTAACCAAACATAAAATTGCATCAAAGAAAGCACACTTTGATTATCTACGTATGCGTAAGATTAAATGGGAATACTTTACTGGTAAAATGTCAAAAGAAGAATTGGATGAATATGGATGGGAACCATTTCAGTTTGCATTGAAATCTGACATTAATACATACTTAGAAGCTGACGGTGATTTAATTAAACTGTTAGAAAAGAAAGTATACCACGAAGAAGCCATATCAGTTGTTGAATCTATTATGTCAGAACTTAAACAAAGAACGTGGCAGTTAAGAGATTTTATATCATGGGAAAAGTTTGTTAATGGACAGTGATATTGTTATTGTTAAAAAAGACGAGGTGTATGCCAAGATAACTTGTGAACGAGATGTTGCAAGAGAGTTATCGGAATACTTTACATTCTTTGTACCTGGTCACCAGTTTGTTCCAGCGTTTAGAAACAAAATATGGGACGGCAAGATACGCCTTTTCAACCTACAGACACAACAGTTATACCTTGGACTTACCAGTTACTTACAAGAGTTTGCGGATGAACGCCAATACTTTATTGATTGGGGTGATTTAAAAACACAAGATGAATATTCTGTTTATCACTTCAATAAGTTCGTAGAGACTTTAAATCTACACTCACAAGGCAAGCCAATTCAGGTCAGAGACCATCAACGTAATGCTTTCATTCATGCGATGCAACATCGTAGAGCATTATTGTTGTCCCCAACCGCATCAGGTAAGTCCCTAATCATTTATTTACTGTTTAGACAACTACTAGACTTTCAAAATCTAAAAGGCCTTATAATCGTTCCTACGACTTCTTTGGTGGAACAACTATATTCCGACTTTGCAGACTATTCATCACACAATGGTTTTCTGGTTGAAGATGCAGTGCATAGAATCTATCAAGGCAAAGATAAAGTATCTGACAAGCCATTAATCATTTCTACATGGCAATCACTATATCAATTACCATCAAGTTACTTTGAACAGTTTGATTATGTAATTGGTGATGAAGCACATCTATTCAAAGCACAATCACTTACAACCATACTCACATCCGCAACCAAAACTAAATATCGTATAGGCCTAACTGGTACTTTAGACGGAACCAAAACACATAAACTGGTACTTGAAGGTCTATTTGGTGCAGTAGAAAAAGTTATCACCACAAAAGAATTGATTGACAACAAACAATTGTCTGACTTTCAAATTAAATGTCTGGTATTAAGGCATCCAGATGATGTGGTAGAAAGAATGAAAGATGCAACGTATCAAGAAGAAATAGAATATTTAATTTCAAATCAAAATAGAAATAGGTTTATTAGAAATCTTGCAATTAGTTTAGGTACGAATACACTTATATTATATCAAATGGTTGAAAAACATGGTCAAATCCTTTATAATGATATACTAGAAAAAGCGAATGGCCGTAAGGTCTTTTTTATACATGGTAAAGTAGACACGGATGACCGAGAGGAAGTCCGTAGAATTATGGAGATAGAAAATGATGCTATTGTTGTTGCTTCTTTTGGTACTTTCAGTACCGGTATTAATATTCGGAACTTGCACAACGTTATTTTTGCTTCACCTAGCAAAAGTAGAGTACGAAACCTCCAGTCTATTGGACGAGGACTAAGACAAAGTGAAGGCAAAGAGATGGCTACTCTGTATGATATTGCAGATGATATGAGATATAAAAAACATATGAACTTTACATTAAAACATTTTGTGGAAAGAGTAAAGATATATAATGAAGAAAAGTTTTCATTCAAAATCTACAACATAGGACTTAAAAATGGATGAAGTAAAGATTGTTAGATTTAAAGATGGCCTTGATGTTATTTGTTATTTTGATAGTCAGAATAATGAGGTAGTTGAGGTCAAAGAACCTATGATGTTTGAAGTAAGAAACATGAATTTGGTAATGCAACAATGGCTTCCAATTGCCATGATAAAAGAGAATCGTGCTTCTGTTAAATGGGAAGATATTCTCTGTGTTATGGAACCAAGTGATGACTTTAAGGAGTATTTCCACACTACCGTGGAGAAAGTAAATGACTCACTTGAGAAAAAGAAGAACGCATCTACAGAAGATGAAAAGGAATATATGCTGGAAGTTTTAAGTGCTATGGATGAAATGGATAATACAAAGAACTTAAAATTACACTAAACATCATGGGGGCTACATACGAAATATAACATTTGTCAAGCCCTTTGTCAACAACTTTTTATGGTACATTTGAATGAGTAAACCTAAACATTATATTAATAATCAAGATTTTCTAAAGGCCTTAACGGATTACAAGGCATCTTGTGCGATTGCCGAAAAAGAAAATACACCAAAACCTAAGATACCAAACTACATCGGTGAATGCTGGATGAAGATTGCGGAAGGTTTATCTCACAAACCAAATTTTATCAACTACAGTTACCGAGATGAAATGATTTCGGATGGTATTGAGAACTGTCTTATGTACTTTGAAAACTTTGATGCAACCAAATCATCCAATCCATTTGCATACTTTACACAAATAATTTACTTTGCCTTTCTACGAAGAATACAAAAAGAAAAGAAACAACTATACGTCAAGTATAAGGCCACAGAGATGTATGGTATTCTGGATGAATTTGAAATGATGGAATCCGAAGATGGTTCTACAAGGCAGTTTGAACTTTATGACAATATTGCCGAGTTTATAGAAACATATGAAGATGCCAGGAAAACCAAGAAGGCAGAAAAAGATGCCATAAAGAAACCAAAAGGACTTGAAAAATTTATTGAGGAGTGATTATGAGAATAGGATTTACTTGTTCCACATTTGATTTGTTTCATGCAGGTCATGTGATGATGTTAAAAGAGGCAAAAACTCAATGTGATTATTTGATTGTAGGTTTACAGATGGATCCTACAATTGATAGGCCAACCACCAAAAACAAACCTTTACAAACGGTACTGGAAAGATTCATACAGGTACAGGCCTGTAAGTTCGTTGATGAAATTATACCATATGCCACCGAAAAAGAATTGATGGACATATTGACTTCTTATCCAATTGATGTTAGAATCGTTGGTGAGGAATATAGAGATAAACAATTTACTGGTTTTAATTTACCAATATCTGTATATTTCAATAGTAGGCAACATAGTTTTAGTACTACTGAATTACGTCAACGTGTTTTAGATATTGAAAAGGCAAAATGAAAGTAGCAATAATTACCGACCAACATTTCGGAGCTCGTAATGATTCCACACACTTCTTGGATTTCTATGAAAAATTTTATGATGAGATATTCTTTCCTAATTTACATGCTGCCGGAATTCGCACTGTGCTTATTCTTGGCGATACTTTTGATAGAAGGAAGTATGTAAACTTTTTCACCTTAAAACGTGCCAAACAAATGTTCTTTGACAGGTTGTATGACATGGGTGTTGAAGTTCATATGTTGGCTGGTAATCATGATACCTACTTTAAAAATACCAACGATGTAAATTCGATTGATTTGTTATTGAAACAATATGACAACATCAATGTAATTGATTCACCACAAACTATACATTTAAAATACGAAGATACATCATATGATGTTTGTATGATACCTTGGATATGTGCTGAGAACTATAATAACTCTATTGCAGAAATTAAAAATACATCAGCCACAATTTGTATGGGTCACTTGGAAGTTGCTGGATTTGCCATGTATCGTGGTATGCCATCACATGAAGGATTAGACCGTGCTCTATTCAGAAAGTTTGAATATACTTTTTCTGGCCATTATCATCATAGGTCCAACGCTGATGGTATATTCTATTTGGGAAACCCATATGAACTTACTTGGCAAGATTATAATGACGATAGGGGTTTTCATATATTTGATATGGATGGGCGTACACTTGAATTCATAAAGAATACAAATAAAATGTTCCATCGGATTACCTACGATGACAAGAAAGATACCATTACAGAAATCAACAATATAGATTTGGCACAGTACACTGGCAAGTATGTTAAGGTGGTAGTAATTAATAAGACCAACCCATATTTGTTTGACAAATTGATGAGTAACCTTTATAATGTCAATCCAGTAGATGTTACTATCGCCGAAGATTTCACGGACCTTACAGAAGGACTTGATGATGATATGTTAGACCAAGCTGAAGATACTTTAACTACATTAAACAAGTATGTGGAAACAATTAAAGATGATGGCATCAACAACGACAAACTGAAAACATTATTGAAAGAACTCTACGTAGAGGCATTGAATACTGAACAAGCATGATATTATTTCAAAAGATTAGATGGAAGAATTTTCTTTCCACTGGTGCGGCATTTACAGAAATTAATTTTACTAAGTCCACCAACACATTGATTATTGGACAGAATGGTGCAGGTAAGTCCACTATTCTGGATGCTTTGTGTTTTGGTTTATTTGGTAAACCGTTTCGTAAGATAAATAAGCCCCAATTATTAAATTCTATTAATGGTAGAGATGCCGTGGTAGAAGTTGAATTTAACATTGGCCAGAAACGATATAAAGTTATTCGTGGTATTAAACCAAATGTATTTGAAATATACCTGAATGATGTATTGCTGAACCAAGATGCAGCTTCAAAGGATTACCAGGAAGTATTAGAGAAGAATATT
>Ga0214917_10003068_pt1 | contig 19719 bp, 20 predicted proteins | sample LL_1208_BB_MetaG_FD_177983 | JGI IMG/M metagenome (GOLD analysis project Ga0214917, IMG submission 177983) | Freshwater microbial communities from Lake Lanier, Atlanta, Georgia, United States - LL_1208_BB | ecosystem: Environmental > Aquatic > Freshwater > Lake | place: USA: Georgia | collected...
GGCACTGGTCGATTCCACCCGGCTATAGGCGGGTAAAGACGTGGATTCCGCTACGGCAGGATCAGGATCACGTCGGCCTGTCGATCGGCCCAGGAACACACCGCATGGACTTTCACTACGAGCAGGTCTTCAAGGACGGGAAGTACAAGCCTGTCTTCGAACGCGGGCCGGTGGAACACTTGCTCATTCCGGCGCCCGTCCGCGTCGGGCAGGCAGTCGTGTTCCACGACCGGCTACTGCACGGGGGCGAGGTCAGCCCCCGGGAGCTTCGCCTGAGCATGGAACTGACCTGGGTTATGCGGGACAAAAGCGATCAAAAGCCGCCGTCGCCGGCCGCGTGAACGCCCGTCAGGCCCCAGGTTCATTGGGGGGGTTCGGCCGCGGTTTCTGGCGTGACACCAGGCTTCCGCTTGAGGACCACGTAGTTTTGATACTGCCCAATCGGCTCGAAGTATTCGAGTAGCCGTTTAGCTACGACCGTGTCCGGTAAATAGGGGGTACGGCGGACAGGACTGCGCACTGGAAACAGTAGCAAATGCGACAGGAAAGTTTGGATGCCCTTCTCATATCCTGCAAGATCGATGTCCCCTTGAAGTGGAGCCAGCACGCCGGCGGGCACGAGCAGAAACCGAGCGGCGAGACTTTCCCTGACCTTCTGATCGATCTGCGACGGTGTCACTGCCCCTTGGCTGTAGGCAAGAAAGTAGTCTCGCGGCAATTCTCGCTGCAGGTTGAGATACCGAGCCAGGAAAAAGTTCCACTCATTGCCGGCGGTCAGCATGATTGGGCCTTCCGATGCGAGCGTATCGAGTTCCTCGGGGTACGGTAGAACGCTGCTCCAGTGAAGACGCCGTCCCTGTGGACGATCCTGAAGTAGTTGATTCCACTGCTCGCGCCAGGCCGCGATGACGGCAGGGTTTCGGTCATAAAAGCCTCGCATCTGCGACGCGACAGCGTAGTTCCCCCAATAGTGCGACCAGTATGAATACTGAAGGAGTACGATGAAGGCGACGGCATACACGGCCGTCCAAGCGATAGCCGGTCGCTCTCCCTTCGCCCGCGCTGCCGCAAACATCAGTGTGGCTGGCACCGTGGTGTTGATGAACACGTGGCCCGGATCGCAGCGGCCGAGAGCGGCTGGCAGCATCATGCCGCCGCCAACGGCCAAACCCATTGCCAAGGGTGCCCGTCGATCCGCCACCTGGCCGAGCGCCGCCGCAATCAGGCTGGGAAATACATAAAGCGAAATTCCCAACAGAAGCAGGTTGTGAACGTTCGGGTAGATGGGGAAGTTCGCTCCGCCGGCGGCGAAGGCTAGAACGCTCAGAAAATAATCGGGGAAAACCCACAGCGTCGCTACGTTCACTGCAAGGCAGCCGCCAATCACAGCCAACGCAGCTTTTCCCCGGCCCGCCATGAGAAGGGGCAGGCCGTAGGCGATGATGCCCGCGGATCCTGCAATGCCCATCTCCGGTGAGACCGAAAGGCAGGCGAAAGCCGCGCAGGCCGATGCGACCGCAACAATCGCGAGTGTCTGCACGCCGTTTTCTGCCACCGGCTTCCGCCACACGGCCATATCCAGGAGCACGCAGGCTCCTGGCACGACGAAGAACCGCAGCGGCGTGTACTGCAGTCCCATGTTGATCGCAGCCCATGCCAGCAGCGACACGCTGAGGGCAACAGCCCGCTCCTGCGCCGTGAGCGCCAGCGTTCTCACGAGCGCGAACAGCAGAGAGAATCCCAACGCGGTGAAAAGCACCATCCAGACGAGGTACGCGGTCTCAAAGCTCATGTCGCCACCCGTCAGCGCTGAAAGCCAGTATGGCAGATAGAGCGTTGCCGGTCCGTAGTTGTAGAAAAAATCCCGATACGGAGTCTGTCCCACGGCGATGAGATCCATGCCATTGACGAATCCGCGAGCCTCCCCCCAACTCGGGTCAACCAGATACCTGCCCCACGCCCAGAGCACGTTTCCCCAGAGGAACGTCGCGATCCCAAGAATCGCGTACTCGACTCGTGCGTCGGAAATACGCGGGAGTGGCCGTGGCTCGGCAGAAAACCATTTGAGCGCGGAGCCACGATTCTCGGCCAGCCACTTGCCGAGGGTTGCCACAGCGATCGCGACGGCCAATGCGAAAATGCCGACCTTGTTGTTGAAGCCCAGCGCATAGGACTCTCCAGGCACTGGTGTGCCGCTATCCACATGCCAGGGAAGCCAAAAAAGCCCGAAGGCAGCGATGGCGATCGCGGCCAGAAAAAGCAGCGTTGCCAGCGAGCGGTTAGGCGGTCGATCGACATTCATGACGATAGACTATGGTAACGATAGGGCCTCGCCCCGCAACGCCGGACTCCAAGCCACAACGGGTGATCCTTATGGACTACAGCGTAGCGACAAGCAGCGGGGGTGATCGAGTGATCGATGCGCAGCGGCTGGTCGTCGTGGGCCACAGTGGCTTCATTGGTCGCCATCTGGTCGCCGAACTGGCGGCGGCATCGCCTCGTTCCGAAGTAATCGGCGTGTCGACTCCCGACTTCGACCTTACCAGCCAATCGGGCGCTGCAGATCTCCTGCCGTTGTTGGGTCCGAACACGACGGTTATTTTTTTGGCCGGGGTCAAGCGCCAACTCGGCGATACCATCGAGGCGTTTGAAACAAACATCGCGATAGCGACGAATTTCTGCAGGTGCCTCCAGCAGCAGCAGATTCGCAGGGTGGTCTACGTGAGTTCAGCCGCGGTCTATGGCGAGGAAAACCATAACCTCGTGATCACGGAGGAGACACCAGTCCGTCCGACATCACTGTATGGCGCTGCAAAGTTCGCCTCTGAATGTCTGGTCCTCAAAACACTGCGGGATGCAGGCCGGGGCTCGCTCGTGGTGGTGCGGCCGCCGCTCGTGTATGGTCCTGGTGACGCAAGTGCTTCCTATGGCCCGGCAGGCTTTGCGAAGGCGGCAATGCTGGGCATGCCCGTGACACTATGGGGGGACGGTAAGGAGCGACGGGAGTTTCTTTTCGTCCGCGATGCGGTAAAGCTCATCGCCTCCTTGGCTGTCGCAGAGCACGAAGGGCTGCTCAATCTGGCCAGCGGGGAAAGCCGCTCGTATATCGAGGTGCTCGACGAGATGGGGAATGCCCTCGGGCGGGAGGTGCTGACGACGATGCGACCTCGCACCAAGCCTAAGGTGGACCATGGATTTCAGAACGCGGCTTTGCGGCGGCTCTTTCCCGACTTTCGTTTTACGCCGTTGAGTGAAGGTATTCGCGCCACGCTGGATTCGCAAGGAGCGGCCTCATGAAAAAGTGCCTCTTGTGCGGAGCGTCAACGGTCGCTCCGCTGATTGATTTCGGTGATCAGCCGTTGTGCAACCGCTTTCTCGAAACCCAGATGGAAAGCGAGGCTACGTTCCGCCTGGATCTCGCGTTCTGCCGCACATGCGGCGTCGTCCAGCTTGGGACCCCGGCGCCCGTGGAGGAATTGAGGCCTCGGGTCGACTGGCTCACCTACAATGAGCCCGAGGGCCACCTCGACGACCTGGCCGCCGACATCGCACGATTACCGGGCATTGACCCCGCGACTGCGTCGGTATGTGGCGTATCTTTCAAAGATGATTCGCTCGTGCGACGGCTACAGAAGCTCGGCTTCGCCCATACGCGTCGACTCGATCCAAAGCAGGATCTCGACATCCAGGACTGCCGGGCTGGAATCGAAACGGTGTCATCCAGTCTTACCCCGCAGCGGGCTGCAGCATGGGCAAAACGGTACGGGCCGGCGAATATCGTGATCGCTCGGCATATCCTGGAGCACGCGGCCGATCCTCGTCGTTTCGCAGCCGCCCTAGCAGAATTGATGGCCCCGGAAGGGCATCTGATCGTCGAGATTCCGGATTGCGAGAAGGCTCTCGCGGTGTGCGACTACACGACGGTCTGGGAGGAACACACTCTGTATTTCACGTCCCAGACGTTTCATGAAGGGATGGAGTCGCTTGGCTTTGCGATCCAAGAGACGTATTGCATTCCCTATATCTTGGAGAATTCACTCATCGCGGTGATGAAGGTTGCAGCCGTTCCTGCGGCCTCAGCTGTTCAGACACGCGCTATCGCGCGGGAACTCGACCGCGCAAAAAGATTCGCCGCATCATTCGCCGATCGACGGGCCGAGATTACCAGCTACCTCAAGTCGTTTCGGAGGGAGCGTGGACGGATCGCATTGTTCGGCGCCGGCCATCTGGCATGCACGTTCGTGAATCTGTTCGGGCTCTCGGACCTGATCGACTGTGTTATCGATGACAATCCCCGGAAGATCGGCCTGTTCATGCCGGGGTCTCGGCTTCCCATTATGAGCTCGCAGGCACTCGTCGACCGCGATATCGCCCTTTGCATGCTCAGCATCAATGCAGCCGGCGAGCGAACAGTGATCGACAAACAGGGTCGGTTTATCTCCCGGGGCGGAGTGTTTCGCTCCATATTTCCTGCCAGTCCGCTGGCGATCGCTCGATGACTTTGCGGTGGCACGTATGTTGAATATGCGTCTGGTGAACGACGAGGTGGGATACGCGGCGGATCCCATCCCACGCATCGACCGATCCGACATCCAAGCGATGGTGGACCGGGCCGTCGCCAGCCCACGGGGGCGGATGCGGGTGTGCACACATCGGAGTCCGGATGACTGCCTTCATGAAATGCTGATCGTGCATACCAAAGACACATATGTGCGGCCGCACAAACACGAGGGCAAGAGCGAGTCCTTCCACGTGATCGAAGGGCTGATGGACGTCGTGGTATTCGATGCTTCCGGCGGGGTCACCGACGTCCTCGAGCTCGGCGACTACCGATCCGGGCGCACCTTCTACTACCGAATGCGCGAACCGCTCTTTCACACGCTGCTGATCCGCTCCGATGTCGTGATTTTTCACGAAATTACGGACGGCCCCTTTCGTCCTTCTGACACGGTCTTCGCGAGTTGGGAGCCTCCGCCACACGACGAGGCCGCCCGTGAATTGTTCCGACGGCATCTCGACTCGCAGATATTCCATCGGGCTCCTCGGGCTACGCCGTTGCCAATGGAGCACCGATCGCGGTCTAAGGACGGCCAGTAGTGATACCCAGCCTCTCGCCCGAGCTCACACAATGAAAACAGCCTGTATTTCCATCTTTGTGTTTGCTTTGGCGTTTTGTGTTCACCTCATTGTATGGCGTGTTCGATTACCGCGACGCCACGTGCCCGCGTTGTTCATGATTCTGATCGGCATGCTTCCGATCGGCTTGGTCGCGTACACGACTCTCGTCCCCGACGCCGGGCCGCTTGCTTGGTGGGAATACTCGCATATTGCGCTGTTCCACGTTGCCATGTCCTTGGCATACATCGATGTGTATCCCGGGCTGGAAAAACGCAGCCCGCGAATGACAATCGCCACGCTCGTTGAGCGAGCCGGTTCGGAAGGCGCGTGCCAAGAACAGATCCAACAGATCCTGGGAGCCGAGGCCCCGGTCGACACGCGGCTAAAGGCCATGATCGAAGAAGGAATGCTCACCGCCGACGACGGAGCGTATAGCCTCACCCGCAAGGGTCGGATTCTCGGCTGGTTTTTCTGGTTCGGCCAGGAATTCGCCCGACTCCCGAAATAGCACGGAGCCAAGCATGTTCGCAATGCATTTGCTGCTGGCTCTAGCTCCCTTGTTCGGCCTCGTAATCGACTGTGTCTTCCACGTGGCCGTCTCACGGTACGCCAAGGGGGTTGACTCCGTTCGCGCTATTATTATCGGTGTCCTTGCAGGCCTCGTTGCGGAGATCATCATTAGTTGCTTTGCTGTTTCTACCTTGAGAATCACTGGGTCTGACTGCGCGGCATTGTTGGCCCTGAATGCTCTCACATATCTCGCTCTCGCATACGGCTATATCGGTTACGTTGGCCTCAATCTCACCTCGTTGAGGATCAAGATACTTAAGCTCATGTGGGAAGCAGGGGGCAGTCTTCCGCGCGAGGTTCTCTCGGGCCTCTACAACAATAAAGGCGTTGCTACAGAACGGATCGATGCGATGCTGCGCGGAGGCTACTTGGTAGAGAGGGAAGGCCGGCTTTTTACAGGCAATCGCACTATCGTGGTGATCGCTGCCATATGGGACAGCATGCGACGAGTCGTCCTGGGCAAGAATTGCCCGGCCTTTCCGTCCGCTCAGTCAGTTCGAACGCACCCTCGCCCAGAGATGGCCGACCACGAATAAAACTTCGCTTTTTCGCTCGACTCGCCATGTTGTCCAAGCGGGATTCGCGTCGTGCTTTATTTCTGTCGACGAGTCAATAACCTGACCGTCGTCTGCATAACATTCCTGAGTGTCTGAAAACTGAGAGATCTGGTGCTTTTTGCTTCGACTGGCAAGAGAACAACCGGCACTTCGGTGAAACTGACCTGGGAGCGAAATAACTCAACCAGTAGTTCTAACTGATATGTGTAGCCTACAAATTGTAGTTCGTCACGTCTCACGGTATTGGTAGGGTAGACGACAAGCGAATGAAAGTCTCGAACCCGAACGCCGAACAAACGTCCCATGACCCAGGTATAAAGTCGAGAAAGAATGACACGGTACATTGGGCGCGAGACATGCTGGTTTGTCCGATAGCCAATGACTAGGTCGGCTTTTCCGACCGCCCGAAAGAACTCCGGCCACGTTGATGGATGTGCTTCATGATCACCGGGAATAAGGGTCACGTAGTTCATCCGTGCATTCAGTATTCCCTCTTTATATGATGCCCCGACGCCGCGTCTCTGAGCATGATGAATGACGCGCACTGCGTTATCTGACGCTGCCAGGTGGTCAATTGCCAGACCTGTCCCATCGCTACTTCCGTCGTTCACCAGAATGAGCTCAAAACCGTCCAATTCCTGCCGCGCAATCGGCAGGATCTCGTGGACGGTCAGGAGTATGTTCTTCTCTTCGTTCAACGCGGGAATGACGATGGTCAACGTGCGCGCTAATGACGGCTCAGGTTTTTCCATGAACGCTTGCATCAGTTTGTTGTGCGAACCACACGGGCAGGGACGCCCCAAGCTACAGTTCGTGCTGGCAAATCATTAAGCACAAGAGAGCCGGCGCCGACCACCGCGTCTTCGCCGATCTCCACGCGATTGACGACGATCGCGCCTGTGTGGATGTGCGAGCACCTCCGAAACGTGGCGTTCCCGGCCGTGACGACAGCAGGGTCTATCTGGCAGCACTCCTCCAATACGTTGTGGTGATCGATTTGGACGCCCGTGTTGATCAACACGCCCGAGGCGATCTCCGCCTTGTATCCAATGATGCTGCCTGCATTGATCCACACACCTGGCTGAATGATGGCCTTGGGTAAAACGACTACTGACGGATGAATTGCCGATACCAATTGAATGCCATGAGCACGGCAGATTGCTATTTGCCTAAGTCTGGTTTGGTTGTCGGGCGTTAGAGGTAGAACCTTGCGAATACCTCTTCGTAGCAATTCTTCAACCCAATTCGTAGCTGCGATCAATGGTCGCCCCTTGAATTCACCGTTTTGTGGAAACTCGGTGAGCTTTGAGACTCGCTTCCTATGCTCAGCTTCGACATTGACTGTCGGCTGTGTGGGCGACTCATGCACAAAGCACGCAATATGGTCCCCCGTAACTTCTTGAAACCATGTCTCGACCTGCCCTGCAGATCCGTCGTGATAATCGAGCACAGCGACAGCCCGTTCATCGATTGAATTACTCATGCGGCAACCAGTCTTTGCCTTTAAACCGACGGAGGACATCGATTACTCGATCGACGTTTTCGAGAGGCTGCGCCGGCCCCGAAGGCAGAAATATCCCAGATTGGCCATAGACACGCGAATGCGGAAAGTCGCCCTTCGACTGGAGATATCCGGCACAATCAAGGTCGGGGTAAAACGGGCGACACTGGATGCCGTGGTCTTCAAGATGAGCCATGAGCCGATCGCGTTCCCGGCAAAGCACTTCTATGTAGATGGGGATCTCTCCGGACGCGACATCGACTGGAATCCACCTAAGAAACGGAATTTCTGGCATCGCTGCGGCGTAGCGAGCGTACACGGCCTTAAGCGTTTCGATCCGCTCTGGTAATCGCTTCAATTGTTCGAGGCCAATGGCAGCGAGAATGTCGTTGAACCTGAAATTGAATCCGAGTCTCGTCCATTGCGCTTGAATCACGTCGGAAACGCCATGAGTTCTCACCGATCTGAGCGATTCGTAAAGTCGTGCGTCTTTGGTCGCCACGAAGCCGCCTTGTCCGGTCGCGATGATCTTGGCCACGGACAAGGAGAAAAAGCCGATGTCGGATTGCGTGCCCAACAGGCCGTCGCTGTTCCGCGATCCGAGGGCCTGCGCTGCGTCTTCGACAACCCGCAAGCCGTGTTTTTCGGCAACCTGACGAATGGCCGCCATATCCGCCGAGCGTCCGTTGAGATGAACAGGAACGATCGCCTTGGTGCGGGGCGTTATGGCCCGTTCGATCTGCGAGGGATCGATGATCGGCCGCTTTGGCTCCACGTCGATCAACACTGCCCTTGCACCGAGGATCATCGGTGCGTGCGCCGTTGCGATCCATGTGCGATTTGGGACGATCACCTCGTCTCCCGGGCCGACCCCCAACGCCAGCAGTGCTAGAAGTTCCGCAACGCTGCCACTTGTCGTAGCCAGCACGTAGGGCACGCCAAGAAAAGCAGCCAACTGGCGCTCGAATTCCTCAGTGACAGGGCCTTGGCTGATGTGCTCATGCGCGATCGCGTGGCCGATACGCCGCGCCTCGGCCTCCCCAAACGAAGTGCGCCACCAGGAAATCCTGTCCATCGTCAACTTAAGTGGCTTGAATAAATGGTGACCACCGTCGCGGGGTCTTCCAGGGCAAGGGGGGGCAACGTGTCACTCGCGGCGCACCTCGGGCAGCGGAATGATCCACTTCCCAGTGAAATGTGGATGCTTCTGCATGATGGGGCTCGCGTAGTGCCAAGCGAGAATCACGATGGCGTCGGTCCGGCGTTCATACAGGGCCTGTGGAGCATAAACGGGGATATGCTGGCCAGGGCTGAACGTGTTTTGCTTACGCACATGATCGTCGACCAGAAAATCGACGATCCCGTGCAGTTCCCAGTCGTAGAGCAGCGTCACGACGCCTACCGATGCGCCGTACCCCGCGATGGTCTTGCCCGCCGACTTGAGGTCGTGCAGCGCCCGTCGTAGATCCTGCTTCACGCGTGCGAGATGCTGCGCCATCTTCGCGAACGGCTCGGGCGTGTGGATTCCCGCGGCACCCTCGCTGGCAAGCACATCCGCAACCGAAGGGCCAACGGGCCTGCCACCCCCGGCATGCTGCATCGTCAGTCGTAGTGAGCCGCCCTTTGTAGGCTGCAGTTGGGCATCGATGACTTCGAGCCCAACCCAGCGAAAGAATGGCACGAGGGGCCCGAGTGAAAAGTAGCTGAGGTGCTCGTGAAAAATCGTTTCGACCAGCATGTGCTCCAGGACGGCACCGACATATGAGGTCTCCATGATGAACACGCCGTCGGGGGCGAGCAGTTCGACGATGCCGGCACAAATGTCTCTGAGGTCGTCGAGGTTCGCGAACACGTTGTTCGCGGTGATGATCGCAGCTGGACCGCGTTCTCGCCGCAGCGACCGGGCGAGTTCGACGTTGAAGAAGGTGTTCAGCGTCTCAATGCCGCGGTCGTTGGCTACGCGGGCCACGTCGCGTGCTGGATCGACGCCCAGCCCGCGCATTCCCAGATCCTTAAATGCTGCGAGCAACGATCCGTCGTTGCTACCAATATCCACGACCAGGCTGCCTTGGGGCGGACGAATCCGATCGACTATGTCGCCCGCGTACCGGCGGAAGTGCTCCACCAGCCCAAGCGAAACCGAGGTGTGATAGACGTAATCGACATACAACAGTTTGGGGTCGACGACATCGATCAGTTGCGCTAAGCCGCAGTTGAGGCAGAGCCAAACGTCGAGCGGGTACGTCTCTTGGGAAACTCCGGCGAGGTTAGCGGGGACGTAGGCGTCGCCTACCGGCGTGGCCGGCATGGGAAGAGCCTTCGTCAGTTGGCTCGAATCGCAGAGCCGGCATGTGGTACGCCGGCGGTGTGTGTCGCCATTCATTACGACGAAATCTCGCAACCCTGCGCTGCCGGCCGACGTCGAGACCGTCAGTCTCCCTTCAGACCTTACCGGCTTTCCGAACCGTCACCAAAAGAGCCATCGAAATCCCCTGATAGAGTACCGTATGCTAGGCCAAAGTCGACCGCAAGACACACGGTTTTCATGGGGTTCCGATGGCGAATGAATCCAAGATAAAGCGACTGGACGAACTCTCGTTGGTCACCACGGAACTGCGGCGGGGCGGAAAGACCATCGTCCACTGCCACGGGGTCTTCGACCTCCTGCACGTCGGCCACCTCCGCTACTTCGAGGAGGCGAAGGCGATGGGCGACGTGCTCGTCGTCACGCTCACGACTGACCCCTATGTGAACAAGGGCAGTCACCGGCCGGCGTTTCCGGAGCAGCTGCGGGCGGAGTTTCTGGCGGCGCTTCAGTGCGTCGACTTCGTGGCGGTCAATCCTCATCCGACCGCGGTCGAGGCAATCGAACTGCTCAAGCCCAACATCTACGCCAAGGGCCCGGATTACAAAAACGCGGCGGCTGACCTGACCGGTGGCATCATCGCCGAGGAAAACGCCGTGAAGTCAGTAGGCGGACGACTGGCCTTCACCAGCGGAGTCACGTTCAGCTCGACGGCGCTCATCAACAAGCACATCGGCATCCTGCCGCCGGAGGTGCATGCGTATCTCGCCGACTTCGCCAAACGCAACCCTGCCGACCGGATCATCGAATCCTTCCATCAGGCCCGGAAGCTGAAGGTGCTCCTCGTCGGTGAACCGATCATCGATGAATACATGTATTGCGATGCCATTGGCAAGTCGTCGAAAGAGCCGACGATGGTTGTTCGAAAGCTCTCGAGCGAAAAGTTTGCCGGCGGCATTCTGGCCGCCGCAAACCACGTGGCGAGTTTCTGCGACGAGGTCGCCGTCATCGGGCAACTGGGAACGGACAACTCGCACGAAGCCTTCATCGACAGCAAGCTCCAGTCGAAGATCAAGCGAATTTTTCTTCATCGTCGCAATTCGCCCACGATCGTGAAGCGGCGGATCGTGGAAAACTACTTCTTTCTGAAGCTGCTCGAGGTGTACGAGATCAACGACACTCCCCTCTCTTCAGTCGAGGACGAGGAGGTCTGCCAAGCACTCATGGAGCATGTGCCCCATTACGACCTCGTGATCGTCATTGATTTTGGCCATTCGATGCTCACCGAGCGGGCCAGACGGATCATTCGGGAGCGTTCGCGATTCCTTGCTGTGAACGCCCAGTGCAATGCCGGCAACCTCGGCCATCACGCGTTGTCGCGTTACCCAAACGTGGACTACATGACCGCCACGTTGAACGAAATCCGGATCGAATCACGGGAACGCCATGGGCACATCCGCGACCTGGCCCCGCAGATCTACGAACAGCTGAAGTGCAGGCGGCTTGCGGTCACGAACGGACGGAGTGGGTGTTTGTGCCTTGGGCCTGGGGAAGGGCCATTCGAGGTGCCGGCTGTCGCCGGCAAGGTGGTGGACCGGATCGGCGCGGGTGATGCCTTTCTTTCCGTTTCCGCGCTCCTTGCGGCCCAGGAAGCCCCGATGGAGCTGGTCGGGTTCGCCGGGAATGCGGCCGGGGCGCTGGCCGTGGCCACGGTCGCCAACCGGGAACCGATCGACCGCGTGGCCTACTTCAAGCAGATCGAATCGCTTTTGAAGTAGAATCTGACTGGGGATCGACACCCAGTTACGCAGCGGATGCTTTCACAGTGCAGGTCTGGCAGCAGCACGTTCAGAGTCTTTCCCGGCTCCTCGACGGAATGTCGTTCACGCATCGTGATGGCACTGCGGTCGGGCAGGACGCCGGGTTCGCGGAATGGAGAGACGTTACGCTCCAGCTCCGCGAACAGCGCGGTACGGTCTATATGATCGGCAACGGCGCCAGCGCCTCGATGGCGAGCCACTTTGCCGCCGACCTCGCCAAGAACGGCCGGCTCCACACGCAGGTGTTTTCCGACCTCTCGCTGATCACAGCGATCTCCAACGACATGGGCTACGAGCACGTCTTCGCCGAGCCGCTTCGCCGTCGCGGCCAACGGGGTGACCTGCTCGTGGCGATCAGCTCGTCGGGCCGCTCGCCCAATATCCTCGCGGCCGTCGACGTGGCCGACGAACTCGAGATCTCGGTCGTCACGCTCTCAGCGAAGGATGCCGAGAACCCGCTGCGCAAACGTGGCGATCTGAACCTCTACGTGGCCGCCGAAACCTACGGCCTCGCGGAGACCGCCCACGCGGCGGCGCTGCACTGGTGGATGGATCTGATTCAACTCCAAGACGGTGAACTCCCATGACCGCAACGACCGGCCAGCAGGAAAAGCGTTTCGAAAAAATTGCCGTGATCGGCGGGGCCGGCTACGTGGGCTCCGTGCTCGTGCCGCGGCTGCTCGACGAGGGCTACGAAGTGGTCGTGCTCGACCTCTTCATCTACGGCGAGGAGCCCCTCGCGAACGTGCGGTCGAACCCGCGGCTCACGGTGATCAAAGGCGACGTCCGCGACCAGGGTGTCGTGCGGCAGGCCGTGCATGGCTGCGACGCCGTGATCCACCTGGCCTGCATATCCAACGACCCGAGCGTGGAGCTCGATCCCCAGCTAAGCCAGTCGGTGAACTACGACTCGTTCGGCCCCTGCGTGAAGATCGCCAAGGAGTCGGGCGTGCAGCGGTTCATCTTCGCCTCGAGCGGCAGCGTGTATGGCGTGAGCGACTCGCCGCAGGTGACGGAGGATCATCCGCTCGTGCCCGTGTCGCTCTACAACAAATACAAGGCGGCATGCGAGCCGGTGCTCTTTGCCGAGCAGTCGCCCTCGTTTACGACCGTGGCGATCCGCCCCGCCACGATCTGCGGCTACTCACCGCGCCAGCGGCTCGACCTCACCGTGAACATCCTCACCAATCACGCCGTGAACAACGGCAAGATCACCGTCTTCGGCGGCGTTCAGATGCGGCCCAACCTGCATATGCAGGACATGGTCGACCTCTACTGCCTCTTGCTCACCGTGCCCGACGAGAAGATCGCCGGCAAGGTCTTTAATGCGGGCTACCAGAACTACACGGTGGCCGACACGGCGACGGTGATCCGCGAGGTCGTGCGGCAGGAAATGCCCGAGAAGGGGGAGATCGAGATCGTGACCACGCCCTCCGACGACATCCGCTCCTACCGGATCAACTCCGACAAGATCCAGCGGGAACTCGGCTTCGTGCCCAAGCACACGATCGAGGACGGCGCCCGCGACCTCATTAAGGCCTTCAAAGCGGGCAAGCTCCCCGACTCGATGACCGACATCCGCTATTCCAACATCAAGATGATGAAGGCCGTCCAGCTGAAGTGATGCATGGCTACTGAACGCTTTCTCGTCCTCGGCAGCAATTCGTTCTCGGGGGCCATGTTTGTCGCGAGCGCCCTCGCGACCGGTGCGGAAGTCGTGGGCATCAGCCGGTCGCCCGAGCCCGACGAGGCCCTGCTGCCCTACAAGTGGGCGCCGCACGAACGGTTCACGTTCCACGCCCTCGACTTCAACCGCGACCTCGACCGGATCGAGGCGGTGATCCGTGAGTTCGCACCGTCATACATCGTAAACTTCGCCGCCCAGAGCATGGTGGCGCAGAGCTGGGACAACCCCGACCACTGGTACCAAACGAACGTGGTCTCCACCGCCCGGCTCGTGGATCGACTCAAGAAGCTCGACTTCCTGAAGAAGTTCGTGCAGATCTCGACGCCTGAGGTCTACGGCTCTACGAGCGGGCTTGTGCCGGAAACGGCGCCGTTCAACCCGAGCACGCCCTACGCCGTCTCGAAGGCGGCCTGCGACATGAACCTGCTCGCTTACCGCAAGGCCTTCAACTTTCCGGTGGCTTTTACGCGCGCGGCGAACGTATGTGGGCCAGGTCAGCCGCTCTACCGGGTCATACCGCGGACCGTGTTCTGCATCCTCACGGGCCAGAAACTGCGGCTCGAGGGGGGCGGCACGAGCGTGCGGTCGTTCATCCACATGCGGGACGTGGCTGAGGGCACGCTGGAGGTGGCCCGCCGCGGCAGGCCCGGCGACGTCTATCACCTTGCCACTGACCAGAACCAGACGATCCGCGAGGTGGTGGAGGAGATCTGCCGGCAAATGGGGGCGCGGTTCGAGGACTGCGTGGAGACCACGCCGCCGCGGCTCGCCCAGGATCCCGCCTATCTGCTCGACAGCACGAAAGCGAAGACAGAATTCGGCTGGCGGCCAAAGCTCACCGTCGCCGACGTGATCCGCGAGACGATCGACTGGATGAAGAAAAACCTTGACCGGCTGAAGAAGATTCCGGCCGACTACGTCCACAAACCATGAGGAAAAAGGTGACAGCCACCATTTGCCGGTCGCCGAAGGCGACACGGCCCCGGCCAAAGGCCGGGGTCTACAGACAAATGGTGGCTGTCACCTTTTTCCACCGCACGCCATGAATACTTCACCTGACCTCGCCGCGATCGCCGCCCGGATCCGTGCCCGGGTCGTGGAGATGTCGCACGTGGCGGAGACGCCCCACCTGGGCTCGTCGCTCTCGTGCGTCGACATGCTCGTGGCGGCCTACTGGGGGGCGCTCCGAATCGACCCCAAGAAGCCACTCGATCCCGACCGCGACCGGTTCATCCTCTCGAAGGGCCACGCGGCGACGGCCCTCTACGCCACGCTCGCCGAACGCGGCTTCTTCGACCCCGCCCTGCTCGACACCTACGACACGGACGGTGCCGCCCTGCCGGAGCACCCAGGCCTGCAGTGCGTGCCCGGCGTGGAAGCAGCCACCGGCTCGCTCGGCCACGGCCTGCCGATCGCGCTCGGCATGGCCCTCGCCGCCCGGATCCAGAAGCGGCCTACTCGGTGTCTCGTGCTCATGAGCGACGGCGAGTGTGAGGAGGGCTCGGTGTGGGAGGCGGCGATGTTTGCGCCGGCCCAGAAGCTCGACACCGTGACGGTGATGATCGACTACAACAAGTGGCAGGCCACCGGCCGCAGCGACGAGATCATGTCGCTCGCGCCCCTGGCTGAAAAATGGCGGGCCTTCGGCTGGGACGCGTGCGAGGTGGACGGCCACGATCTCGACGCCTTGCGTGCGGCCATCGCGAAGAAGCCCGACGGCTCGGGCCGCCCGCGGGCGATCATCTGCCACACGGTGAAGGGGAAGGGCGTGTCGTTCATGGAGGACGACAACAACTGGCACTACCGGATCCCGACCGCTGACGAGGTGCGGAAGGCCCGCGTGGAACTCGGCCAACCGGAGGTGCGGGCATGAGAAACGCGTTCGCCGCCGCGATCACCGACCTGGCTGCCAAGGACGAGCGGATCGTGCTCCTCTCGGGCGACATCGGCAACCGGCTCTTCGACAAGTATCGCGAGCGGTATCCCATGCGGTTCTACAACTGCGGCGTCGCCGAGGCGAACATGACCGGCATGGCCGCGGGGCTCGCCCTCTCCGGCCTGCGGCCCTTCACCTACACGATCACCCCCTTCGCCACCACCCGCGTGATCGAGCAGATCCGCGTCGATATCTGCTACCACGACGTGCCGGTGGTGATCGTGGGCACGGGCAGTGGCCTCTCCTACGCGTCGCTCGGCCCGACGCACCATTCGTGCGAAGACGTCGGCATCCTGCGATGTTTCCCGAACCTCACGATCCTCTGCCCCGCCGACGCGATGGAGGTCGGCCCGGCGATCGAGGCGGCGCTCTCCTGCCCCGGGCCCGTCTACATCCGGCTCGGCAAGAAGGGGGAGCCGACGATCCACGAGCAGCCGCCGCGGTTCGAGGTCGGCCGCGGGCTCGTGATGCGGGAGGGCAGCGACGTCTGCCTGCTCGGCATGGGCACAATGACCGCCGTGGCGCTCGACGCGGCGAAGCTGCTCGAATCCCAGGGCATCTCCGCCCGGGTCGTGAGCATGCAGACCGTGAAGCCACTCGACGAGCAGCTGCTCGCGGAGAGTTTCGACCGCTTCACGGTCGTGGCCGTGATCGAAGAACACAGCGTGATCGGCGGCCTCGGCAGCGCGGTGGCCGAATGGCTCGCCCGCGGCGGCCCCCGGCGCGGCGTGCTCGAGGCGATCGGCACGCCCGACGCCTTCATCTCCGAGGCCGGCAGCCAGCAGTGGATGCGGGAGCGGTGCGGCCTCACGGCAGCGGCCATCGCCGAGCGGATCGCCAAGCGATCCAAGGCCGTCTGATGATCGGCATCGACTTCGACAACACGATCGTCTGCTACGACGACGTCTTCGCCCGAGTGGCGGTGGAACTCGGTCTCGTGCCCCCAGAATTCGCCACGTCGAAGACGGCGATCCGTGACCACCTCCGCGCGGCAGGACAGGAAGACCGCTGGACCGAACTGCAGGGCACGATCTACGGCCCCCGAATGCCCGATGCGCCACCCTTCCCGGGCGTGCGGGAGTTCTTTCAGGCCTGCCGGGCGGCCGGCGTGCCCGTGGCGATCGTCAGCCACCGCACGCGGTTTCCGTACCTGGGCGAGCGGCACGACCTCCACGCGGCGGCCCGCGACTGGCTCGCCCGCCACGGCTTCCATGATCCCGCCGGAATCGGGCTGCCGGTTGAGAGAGTGTTTTTCGAGGAGACGAAGGAGGCGAAGCTCGCCCGCATCGCCGAAGTGGGCTGCACCCACTTCATCGACGATCTGCCCGAACTGCTCGCGCACCCGCTGTTTCCGCAGGACGTGCGCCGGATTCTCTTCGACCCCCAAGCCGCCGCTCCGCTACCCCCAGACACATCGCGACTTTCCGCTTGGAATCAGGCGGCGGCCGTGCTGGGCCTGGACTATCGCCCCTGATCTGCCTGGCGCATTTATCCGGGGATGACGGTCGCGCCAGGAATCCCGTTGTCGAGCGTCGCAAGGTGAGCTCCATGTCGAACCGCCAGGCCGGCCAGATGGCCGTCGGTGATCTGACGAGCGGTCTTCACCCACCGCGGAAGATTCGAGGCGCCGTGTTCGTCGGGCAGTTGTATGACAACGCGACGACGATTGGTTCGAAACCGAGTCAGGAGCCGAACCGACTCTTGCACCGGCACCCGCAGGTACGGGGCCTGGTGGAGGACCCGCACGAACCCAAGCTCCGTGATCGAACAGGTGGCGAGGCGGTCGTCGGCAGGAATCGCTGCCAGCCACGAGGCAACTCGGTCGTGATGCTCGTGGGCCGCGACAAGCGCTGCGATCAGAACGTTCACATCCAACAGCCAGGTCACGGAAAGTCTGCCAAGAGTTCCTTGACTTGGCCTGACGAAAGCGGCACCGCGCGCGGGCTCGCTTTCAAGACCGGCAGTCCGGTGCGCCGCTCGATCCCGAACACAGGTCGGGTCGGCCGCGGACGAATCGGCTCGAGAACGATCCGCTCCGCTTCCAGGGCGATCTCCAATGACGCCCCAGGCAGAAGCCCGAGCTTCCGCCGCACCGTCGCCGGAAGCACCACCTGGCCTTTGCTGGAAAGGATCGTTTTCATGGTAAGACTATCTTACGCCACTCCCTTCCAGACGGCAACCCTGGGTTGCCAAACCTCGATCAGCCCAAGGCCATCGGCGACATGCTGGCAAACGTAACGACGCTTCTCGAGTCCTCCGGCCTCGGGCTGCCGCGGGCCATCGTGCAGTTGCCCGGCGGCGGCAACAACCGGGTCTACCGCGTCGAGACAGCCGCCGGCCCGGTGCTGCTGAAGGAGTATTACCGTCACGTCGCCGACCCGCGCGACAGGCTCGGCGCCGAGCAGGCCTTCAGCCGATTCGCCTGGGACCACGGCGTCCGAGCCCTCCCCCGGTCGCTTGCGTGCGACCGCGACGCTGGCCTCGGGCTTTACGAGTTCGTCGCCGGCCACAAACTGGCCCCCGGCGAGATCACGGCTGCGCACGTGGACGAGGCCGCCGCCTTCTTGGCCGCGGTGAACAGGCATCGGGGCGATCCGGCTGCAGCGGCACTGCCACTTGCCTCCGAGGCGTGCTTCTCGCTGGCCGAGCATCTGGCCTGCGTCGATCGCCGCGTGCAGCGACTGGCTGCGATCGAGCCCAAGTCTGATCTTCACCGGCAGGCCGCGGCCCTCGTCGCCGACCGGCTTCTGCCGGCGTGGAACACGGTCCGAGCCGCGGCCGCCGCCGACGGTATCCCACTTGACGCTCCGCTCGCCACCGCACACCGCGTGATTAGCCCGTCTGACTTCGGCTTCCACAACTGCCTCGCCACCGACGCTGGGCTAAAGTACATCGACTTCGAATACGCCGGCTGGGACGACCCCGCCAAGACCGTCTGCGACTTTTTCTGCCAGCCCGCGGTGCCGGTGCCGCGGGAGCATTTCGAGCCGTTCCTTGCGGCCGCCGCCGATGCGGCTGGCGATTCAGGGCTCGGCGACCGCGTAACCCTGCTCTTGCCGGTCTACGAACTCAAGTGGTGCTGCATTATGCTCAATGAGTTCCTGCCGGTGGGGGACGACCGTCGGTCATTCGCCCGCGCGGACGAAAGCCATGACATGCGTCGCTTGAAGCAACTCCACAAAGTCGAAGTCGCCCTCGCCCGACTCCAAGCGTGAACCGTATGGCCTACATCGATTTCCTTTCCAGCGTCCACAAAGCCACGAAGCGCGACTACGTGGCCCGCGTGACGGAGTTTCCCAAGGCCGAGGCCGCCAAGCTCGCCAAGCAGTGGGGCAAGGACTACTGGGACGGCGACCGGCGCACCGGCTACGGCGGCTACAGCTACGACGGGCGTTGGCGGAAGGTGGCCGACGCCATGGTGGCCCATTACGGGATCAAGCCGGGCGACCGGATCCTCGATGTTGGCTGCGGCAAGGGGTTTTTGCTCTACGACTTCACGCAGGCGGTGCCGGGTGTGGGGGTCACAGGGATCGACGTCTCCCGCTATGCGCTCGAGCACGCCAAGGAGGAAATCAAACCGTTCCTCCGCGAGGCGAGCGCGGCAAAGCTGCCTTTCCCCGACAAGAGCTTCGACCTCGTGATCTCGATCAACACGCTCCATAACCTCTACTGCTACGACCTCTTCGACGCCCTCAAGGAAATCGAACGTGTCGGCCGGCGAAACAAATATCTGTGCGTCGAATCGTGGCGGACGGAGGAGGAGAAGGTGAATCTTCTCTACTGGCAGTTCACCTGCGAGATGTTCTGCACGCCGAAGGAATGGGAGTGGTGGTTTGCCCACACGGGCTACACCGGCGACCATTCGTTCATCTATTTCGAGTAGCCCATACACAGCCGTGAAATCCCTCGCCGCGATCCTCGTCGAACAAAAAAAACCCCTCGTGATCGAGGAGGTGGAGGTGCCCGCGCCCAAGCTCGGGCAGGTGCTCGTGAAGGTGCTCGCCAGCGGCATCTGCGGCTCGCAGATCGGCGAGATCGACGGCGTTAAGGGGCCCGACAGGTTTCTGCCCCACCTGCTTGGCCACGAAGGCTGCGGCGAGGTGCTGGAGGTGGGCGAGGGCGTGCGGACGGTGAAGCCGGGCGACCGGGTGGTGCTCCACTGGCGGAAGGGGGCCGGGCTCGAATCGGTGACGCCGGTGTACGACTCGCGGATCGGCAAAGTAAA
>Ga0214917_10003069_pt1 | contig 19708 bp, 17 predicted proteins | sample LL_1208_BB_MetaG_FD_177983 | JGI IMG/M metagenome (GOLD analysis project Ga0214917, IMG submission 177983) | Freshwater microbial communities from Lake Lanier, Atlanta, Georgia, United States - LL_1208_BB | ecosystem: Environmental > Aquatic > Freshwater > Lake | place: USA: Georgia | collected...
TATGTCCTTTGTTTTGCAATCACGGCACATCTCTCCAACAAATAAAGAAATTAAACCTCTGGCATTAACTCAAGCTGCACTCAACAAGAATTCCAAGTTTGTCTCAAAGGCATCTGGACTATGATTCGCCCGCTTACGCAGCGTCAGAGAACTCTCGCATCAGTACTTGCCACTGTTGGAGCACAAAGTGATGTGTCAGTATCTGAATTAGAAAAAATTTCAATCACAGGGATTACAAGCTCGACATCAGAAATCGAAACCGGTGATCTTTTTTGCGCCTTTGCAGGTGCAAACGTTCATGGTGCATCATTTGCATCCGACGCAATTAAAAATGGCGCGGCCGCGATACTTACAGATTCAGAGGGTGCAAAGCTCATTAAGGGCTTGCCTCTTTTGATTGTTTCAAATCCTCGCAAAAACGCAGCACTTTTATCCTCATGGTTCTATGGCGAACCGATGCGAGATCTACTTAGTATCGGCATCACTGGAACAAATGGAAAAACAACGGTCACCACTCTGATTCATCAAATATTTCAAGGTGCAGGCCAGGAGACTGGATTAATCGGTACAGTTGAAACACGTATTGGAAATGACACTCTCTCAAGTACTCGCACAACACCAGAAGCAACAGAACTTCAGGCCTTGGTTGCAACTATGCGTGAGCGCCACTGCCGTAACTTAGTGATGGAAGTTTCTAGCCACGCGATTGCTCTTGATCGAATTCGCGGAAGTTTCTTTGCATCTGTCGGCTTCACGAATTTGTCACAAGATCACTTAGATTTTCATCCAAGTATGGAAGATTATTTTGCGACAAAATCTAAATTATTTACATATGAATACGCTGAACACGCATTTATAAATATTGATGATGCTTATGGACAAATTTTGGCAGCGAAGACTGAGTTACCAGTTCAAACGCTCTCTCGATTCAACGAAAATGCAGCATGGCATTACACCCGTATTGAAGAAGGAATTGCCCACAGTGATATTTCCATTCGCGGCACAGGCGGAGTTCTCATAGATAGTCGGACAACTCTTCGTGGTGGTTTTAATTTTGATAACTTATTGATGGCTATCGCCATGTGTGTTGAATCAGGAATCGATCCTATGGATATTCAAACTCTGATTCCTCATTTAGTCGGCGCGGTTGGTCGCCTTGAACCTATAAATCTTGGTCAGAACTTCACAGCTCTTGTTGATTATGCACACAGTCCAGATGCCGTGGCTCGAGTACTTGCGGCAGTCCGAGAAATGACTGCAAGAAGAGTGATTGCAGTTTTAGGTTGCGGTGGAGATCGCGATAACTCCAAACGCAGCATCATGGGTCAAGAGCTTTCATTGCGTAGCGATATTGCAATATTTACAAGTGATAATCCACGTTCTGAAGATCCACAAATTATTCTTCAGCAGATGACACACGGACTTAAAATTTCAGAACCTAGCGCTATTGTTCAAGATCGAGCAGAAGCAATTCAATTGGCCGTGAATCTTGCACAACCTGGCGATGTTGTGATTGTTCTTGGCAAGGGTCATGAGCGCGGACAAGAAATTGCTGGAGTTATTCATCCATTTGATGATCGATTGGTATTAGCCCATGCAATTGAGGCGAAGAAATGATTCCGCTAACACTCGCGCAAATCTCAGACATAGTTGGTGGCCAAACCTATGGAGATGCTTCCCAACTTATTACGTCAGCACCTGTGTTTGACTCACGAAGTGCGGTGAAAGGTTCGCTCTTCCTCGCGCTGGTTGGCGAAAATTCTGACGGACATAATTTTGTTGATGATGCAAAGACTCATGGGGCAACAGGTTTTATGACCACGAGGGAAGTTAAAGGCGATGGAATTGTTGTCTCTAACGTGCTTTCTGCGGTTCGCACGCTCGCCACATATGTTCGTAAGCAGTTACCAAATCTCACTGTCATCGGCATAACCGGCTCTAGCGGAAAAACAACTACCAAGGATTTATTGGCATCAATACTTTCCAGCCGTGCCAATTGTGTTGCAACGAAGGCGTCATTTAATAACGAACTTGGTGCACCAATTACATTACTCGAATGTGAAGTTGATACTAAATACTGCATCCTTGAAATGGGCGCACGTCATCAAGGCGATATTGCTGCTCTATGCAGTATGGCGATGCCAAATGTTGGCGTTGTTCTTCGGGTGGGTACAGCACACCTGGGCGAATTCGGAAGTGTAGAAAAAATTGCAGAAACTAAGGGTGAATTAATTGCTTCACTTAGCCCAGATGCAACTGCTGTTCTTGGTACTTATGATCCTCACACAAAGGCCATGAAATCTTTTCATTCTGGAAAGGTTATTTACTTCGGCGAAGGTGCCCATGATGATGTTAGGGCAGCTGATATCGAAATGCGTGAGGCACGTCCACACTTTGATTTAGTAACTCCTGCAGGACGCGACGCAGTCGGAATGCGTTTAATCGGTGCACATCAAATATCAAATGCATTAGCAGCAGCCGCAGTGTGCACTGCTCTTAACATTCCTATTGAAGTAATTGCAAGTGGCTTATCTACTGCCGATTTAGCGAGCAAGTGGCGCATGCAGTTAAATGAGATTGATGACCTCCTAATAATTAATGACGCATACAACGCTAATCCAGAGTCAATGAAAGCTGCTCTGGCTTCTCTTGTTTTATTTGCACAAGAACGAGGCGGAGCTTCTTGGGCTTTTCTTGGTCAGATGCACGAGCTTGGGACACAGAGTGAATCGCTACATGCAAGCGTTGCATTGCATGCTCATGAATTAGGCGTTGATCATCTTGTGAGCATCGGAACACGAGCTTTTGCTGATGGGATTCCAGCGCAGAGCTCTACTACGCTTCACTATTGCAAAGACATCACAGAAGCAATTTCTCTCGCGCAGCACTTTGCACCGGGCGATGTTGTACTTGTGAAGGCTTCACGTTCTGAGCACTTTGAAGAACTCAATCAAGGGCTAGAAGATTCATGGAAAAAATTGCGAAGAGAGGATAAGAAGTGAAAGTTATTCTCATCGCAGGAGCAATTGCACTTCTATTCTCACTCTTCGGTACCCCGCTTCTGATTCGCATGCTCGCTAAGCGTGGATTCGGTCAAATTATTAGAGATGACGGTCCAACTTCTCACCAGACAAAGCGTGGAACACCAACTATGGGTGGAATTGTCATCATCGTCGCAACAGTTGTTGCGTATTCAATCGCACATCTTTTCTCGGGACGAACACCCACAGTTTCAGCTTTGCTTGTTATCGGACTTGTCATTGCACTAGGTTTCATCGGATTCCTTGATGACTACCTGAAGATTTCTCGCAAGCAATCATTAGGCTTAACTGGAAAACAAAAATTGATTGCGCAGGGAATTGTTGCGGCGCTCTTTGGTTATTTAGGAATTAGATTTGCTGACCTCGGCGGTCTTACTCCGATTTCGCTTAATCTTTCTACGGTACGAGAAACTTCACTTGTGCTTGGACCTATTGTCGTTGTCTTGTGGATTGCACTCATGGTTATGGCTACAAGTAATGGCGTCAACCTGACAGATGGATTAGATGGCCTTGCTAGCGGTGCATCCGTAATGACTTTTTTAGCTTTTGTTTTAATTGGCGTTTGGGAGTTCGGTCAAAGTTGTGCAATCGCAGCAACTTCAAATTGTTATGCAGTTCGAGATCCACTTGATCTTGCAGTACTAGCTGCAGCATTTGCAGGCTCTTGCACAGGCTTCTTATGGTGGAACGCATCACCAGCGAAAATCTTTATGGGTGATACAGGTTCACTCGCATTAGGTGGTGCACTTGCAGGTTTAGCGGCCACCTTAAGAGTTGAGTTACTACTCATTCCGCTCGGCGGACTCTTTGTCATCATTACGTTGTCAGTAATTATCCAAACCTTGTATTTCAAAATGTCTGGCGGAAAGCGTGTATTTAAAATGGCTCCACTACAACACCACTTTGAATTAATGGGTTGGGGCGAAGTAACGATTGTTATTCGATTCTGGATTATTGCTGGCCTCAGTGTCGCACTTGGATTAGGACTCTTTTACGCACAATGGGTTAGCGCTTAAGCAGTTTTATATGCCACTTAATTTTTCAAAGAGTCAGATTCTGATTTTGGGTGCGGGCGTTACTGGTAGCGCTTTAGCTCAGTCACTTACTCGCCGCGGGGCTCTGGTTGCGATTGCCGATGATAAGAAAATCGAAGGCAGCTCTTTTAAAACAATTCTTTCAGATGACGTTGATGTTAATGAGTGGGAGAGTGCAGTGATCTCTCCAGGTTGGAAACCAAGTCATCCTTTGATCCAAAAGTTTGCAGCCGCCGGAATACCAATGACGAATGAAATCGATCTTGCCTGGCAGATCAAGCAGGAAGAAGCACCCCACCAACGGTGGTTTGCACTCACAGGCACAAATGGAAAGACAACAACGGTAGAAATGGCTGCAGCGGCAATGCGGGCGGGAGGATTACACGCAACTGCTTGTGGCAATGTGGGAGATACTGTCATTGACGCCGTTGAAAGCAAGGATAAGTTCGATGTATTAGTTCTTGAGTTATCTTCTTTTCAAATCCACTGGATGCGAACCGCTCAATTTACCGCCAGTGCGATCTTGAACATTGCAGATGATCACACAGATTGGCACGGTTCTTTTGAAGAGTACGCACGTACCAAGATTTCATTACTGGATTCAAGTTCTACTGGAATTCTCAACGCCGACGATGGTGAAGTTGTTAAGAGATGCGCTCAATGGAAAGGCAGGAAGGTCTTCTTTTCATTGGATACTCCAGGACCCGGAGAAATCGGAGTTGTTGAAGAGTTATTAGTAGATCGAGCATTTGTTTTAGATCCACAGGAAGCGGCGATGATCTGTGAACTCACTGAAATTAAACCAACGGTCCCACACAATGTTTCAAATGCGTTGGCGGCTGCAGGACTAGCTCGAGCAGCTGGCGTAGATCACGTACATATTAGAAGCGCTCTGGCTAGTTTTACACCAGGCAAACACCGAATCGAACATGTGCTTGCACATGCAGGAATAACTTGGATTGACGACTCCAAAGCAACGAACCCTCACGCTGCAGGTGCATCGATTATGTCAGCTCTATCTGTGGTGTGGATTGCAGGCGGGTTGGCAAAGGGCGCTCGGATGGATGAACTTGTAGAACGGTGTAGTAAAAGAATTAAAGCTGCAATCTTAATTGGCGAAGATCAAGAGATTATTGCAAAAGTTTTGCGCGAAAAAGCTCCGCATATTCCAGTAGTGCACATTCATACTCCTTCTGATTACCACATAGGTTCTGCACAGAATTCACTAATGGAAGATGTCGTAGAAGCCGCCCGAGGATTTGCAGTAGAAGGTGACACTGTTTTATTGGCACCTGCGTGCGCATCGATGGATCAGTTTTTGAATTATGCCGATCGCGGAGATCGCTTTGCACAGGCAGTAAAGAAGGTGGTTATTGGTGAGTGAAACAACCCACAAGTTCCTAGCAAGACCTTCAAGCTCTTACAAAATATTAATGTGGTCTACTCTTGCATTGAGCATTCTTGGCGCCATAATGGTTTTTTCCGCATCCTCCATTTACTCTTTGGAAAATAAAGGCAACTCATTTTCGATACTCGGACGTCAATTATTCTTCCTCATTATTTCTATTCCGCTTGGATATCTTGCATCACGACAAAGGTTGGAGCGATGGAAAAATCTGGCTCGATTCGGATTCATTATTTCTGCAATCGTCTTAATCATCGTGGCTATCCCAGGAGTAGGAAAGAGCGTCAACGGTAATCAAAACTGGATAAGCCTTGGTTTTGTAGATATTCAACCAAGTGAAGTTGTTAAAGTTTTAATGATTTTGTGGGCGGCACATATGTTGGCTATTCGTGAACACGCTGGTCGTTATTTGACAAATGTTTTAGCACTTATTACTCCCGGTTTTATTTTAGTAATGGCCTTGATCATGCTCGGAAAAGATTTGGGCACTACAGCGGTTTTTGCCGCAATATTGGCTGGTTTACTCTGGGTTTCAGGTGTATCGGGAAAGATCTTTGGCGCAGTTATCGTATCTGCATTTAGTTTGGTTGCCCTTGCCATAGTAACCGCGCCTTACCGCGCCCAAAGATTCTTAGTTGTATTTAATCCGTTCGCTCCAGAAGATTACAAGAATGCGGGATGGCAACCAGCGCATAGTTTGCTCGGCTTAGCCAGTGGCGGATTTTTTGGAGTAGGACTTGGAGCAAGCCGCCAAAAGTGGGGAAATTTGGCTGAAGCACATACAGACTTTATATTTTCGGTCATAGGCGAAGAGCTTGGTTTATTTGGAACATTTATAATTTTGTTACTCTTTAGTGCATTAATTTTTTCTATATTTAGAATCGCTCTTCGTGCAAAAGATCCGATGTCGAAGTACGCCTGTGCCGGAATTGGTTCGTGGATTGCGTTTCAAACTATTATGAATATTGGTTCGGCAACATCTATTATTCCAGTCGTTGGAGTTACTCTGCCATTGGTCTCATATGGGGGCTCTTCTCTCATTGCAACGTATCTAGCCCTAGGTTTCGTATTGGGCGCAGCGCGTCGCGATCCCGAAGCTATGACAGATCTGGAAAAGAAATAGTGAGCACAATCATCTTTTCAGGCGGTGGGACTGCAGGACACGTTGAACCAGCTTTATCAGTCGCGCAACAGTGGATGCGAGAAAATCCAAAGGATCAATGTATTTTCATTGGCACTTCGCATGGCCTAGAAACAACACTTGTTCCAAGCGCGGGGTTTGCTCTTCGAACAATAAAAAAGGTTGTGCTTACTCGAAGGATTTCTCCAGCCATTGTGCTGATGCCTTTTCAATTGATTCAAGCAGTGTTGCAAGCACGATCAATTATTAAAGGAGCTTCCTTGCTTGTCGGTTTCGGGGGATATGTAAGTGCCGCCTCCTACATCGCTGCAAAATCTTGTGGCGTGCCAATTGTTATTCATGAAGCTAATGCCCGACCAGGAATTGCAAATCGTCTTGGTGCGCGTTTTACATCTTCTTTAGCAGTTTCTACTCCGGTTACACATGGTGTTTTTAGCAAGGCGCTAGTTACGGGCATGCCATTGAAGAGTTCAATCATTTCAATCATTACTCGCTCCGAATCCGACTGGGGCCAGGTGCGAAGATCAGCTAAGAGAACTCTAGGTTTTGATGACACATTGCCATTGATCTTGATAGTTGGTGGCTCGCAAGGTTCGCAGGTGATGAACTCAGTTATAGAACAATCGTTGAGTTCATTGCTTCAAAAGAAAATCCAAGTGATGCACTCACTGGGAAAGAAAAATTCCCTTCCAGCTGCGCAATCTGGATACCAACCTCACTCATATATTTCCGATATGGCTACAGCTTATTTAGCTGCAGATGTAATCATTTCTCGTTCGGGCGCCGTGACATGTTCAGAATTTGAAGCACTTGGTAAGTTCGCACTATTTATTCCACTTGCTATTGGCAACGGAGAACAACTTCCAAATGCGCAGCACTTGGCTGATCAGGGGCGTGCGCAGGTTCTCAATCAAAAAGATTTCACATCGCAATGGCTAATCTCGCATGTAGATTCATTGGTGGCATCTTCTAAAGCTCGAAGTGCGCAGGTTTCCACGGCAAATAGCACAGCCCATGAGAAGATTACGGCTCTGATGCACAATGTACTGAGCGCACGCTAGGAAGATAGGAGAGTTCGCAGATGTTTACGCTCTCCGAATTAGCGGATAAGAAAATTCACTTCATTGGAATCGGTGGCGCCGGAATGAGCGGTCTAGCCAGAATCGCAATGACGCACGGCGCACATGTAAGTGGCTCAGATGAAAAAGATTCTTCAGTTCTCGCAGCTTTAGCAGCGCTGGGCGCAACGGTTTTTTCTTCGCATAAAGCAGAACAAGTTAAGGGCGCAGACTTAGTTATCTATTCAAATGCTATTGCGAATTCGAATTCTGAGCGAGTGGCAGCATCAGAATTAAATATTCCTATATACACACGTGCGCAAGCACTTGCCTTACTCATGAGTGAATCAGTGAGCATCGCTGTTGCTGGCACTCATGGCAAAACAACAACGTCGTCGATGATGACAGTTGCTCTTCAAGCGTGTGGCCTGGATCCATCCTTTGCAATCGGAGGAACTATCAGTGCTTCTGGATCAAATGCACACAGGGGCACAGGTAAGTATTTCGTGGCCGAAGCCGATGAATCAGATGGTTCCTTTATTGAGTACAAACCATTTGGGGCGATTGTGACAAATGTCGAACACGACCACGTTGATTACTTTGCAACCCCCGCCGATGTCACTGCTGCATTTGAAGATTTCGTTCGAACTATTTCTCCCGAGGGATTCTTGGTTTATTGCGCCGACGACAAAGGATCTAAAGCTTTGGGTCAATTAGCCACAGGTGTAGTTGCCATTTCTTATGGAGAAGATGCCGAGAGTGATCTACACATTGACCAGGTCGAACTTGGCGCAAAAAGTTCCCGAGCGCGTGCACTCTGGAAAGGAAAATCGATTGGTCACCTCGAACTCAATGTTCCGGGACGTCACAATATTGATAACGCAGCAGCGGCTTTAGCAGTTGGATTGCATCTCGGTTTACCAACGGCAGGATTACTTGCAGGTTTGGCCTCCTTTGCCGGTACAGGTCGCCGTTTCGAACTCAAAGGAACGGTTCATGGGATTCGTGTTATTGATGATTATGGGCATCACCCAACTGAGATCAGAGTGACGTTGGATGCGGCGCGCAGATACGCGGGTGATGGTCGATTACTAGTCATTTTCCAACCACATAGATACTCACGCACACAAGCATTTATGTCTGACTTTGCATCATCACTATCGCTTGCAGATAACGTCATCTTGCTCGAGGTATATGCGGCTAGCGAAAAACCAATTCCAGGAGTGAGCTCAGCAGTAATTGCCCAATCTATGAAAAACGGAAAATATATTCCAAACTTCATTGAAGCTACAGATGAAATTATCGAGATGGCAAAAGCAGGCGATGTCATCATGACTCTAGGTGCAGGAGATGTCTCTTCACTTGGGCCAATAATCGTTGATGGTCTCACAAAACGATTTCCGAGCAATTAATACACAAATGCCTCGTATAGCTAAAATTTTTATATCCGTTCTTTTAATTTCAGCACTTACATACCTTCTTGGATGGTCATCGGTATTTACTGTAAAGAAAGTTGAGTTTGTAGGGATAAAAGAACCGATTCAGATTTCTACCGTTGAGAAAAAAGTTGGAGATCTCACAGGGACAAAACTTGCCCGCATAGAACCGCGGCGAATTTCGAAGAGTATTGAATCCTTATCGTGGGTTCGAAGTGCTGACGTGTCTCGTAATTGGTTATCTAGTTCTATAAAGATTTCAATCAACGCTCGTGTACCGATCGGAGCATTTGCTGGCCGGTATATCGATGCGTCAGGGGCAATTTTTGATCCAATCGGCCCACCAATTGATGTCCCACAAGTCAGCGCGCCAAATCCAGAGATTGGATTGTCGGCTGTAAAACTTTTCACATCCTTACCCCAGGATTTTCGCCAGATGATTGCCTCGATGAATGCCCGAAGTGCCAGTGATTTCTCCATGATTGTCACATTTGAAGGACGTCAGTTGACACTTCGCTTCGGCAGCGCGGATGAAGAAGATCTAAAAATCAAAGTATTTAAAGCACTTGTGGCGCTTGAAGAAAATAAAAATATTTCAACCATTGATGTTTCTGCTCCACATGCACCGATTGTTAAGTAAAAAATAATGCAAAAATAATTCGTGGCGATGTTTGCTTACGGAGTTAATTCGCTTTACTTTCACCCCACGAATAAGAGAGAACACTAAATCTCAACTCGAGGTTTACCGTTCTTAAGAAGGAGTACCGTGGCTTCACCGCAGAATTATTTAGCTGTCATCAAAGTTGTTGGTATTGGTGGCGGTGGAGTTAACGCAATTAATCGAATGATTGATGTTGGACTCAAAGGTGTTGAGTTCATTGCAATCAATACTGATGCACAACATCTGTTAATGAGTGATGCGGATGTGAAATTAGATATTGGTCGCAAATCAACTCGCGGACTTGGTGCAGGTGCTGCTCCTGAAAAAGGTAGAGAAGCTGCGTTAGATCATATTGATGAAATTGAAGAAATTTTGCGCGGTGCAGATATGGTTTTTGTTACCGCCGGAGAAGGTGGCGGAACAGGAACAGGTGGCGCACCTGTAGTTGCAAAGATTGCGCGCGAGATTGGCGCACTGACAATTGGTGTTGTGACGAAACCATTTAGCTTTGAAGGAAAAATTCGTTCAGCTCAAGCAGAAGAAGGTATCGAAGCACTTCGCTCAGAAGTTGACACACTTATTGTTATTCCAAATGATCGTTTGCTTGCAATCTCTGATCGTTCAATCACAGCAGTTGATGCATTTAAGAGTGCAGATCAAGTTTTACTCTCTGGTGTTCAGGGAATCACAGAGATAATTACACAACCTGGATTAATTAACCTCGACTTTGCAGATGTTAAAACAGTTATGACTGGTGCAGGTTCTGCGCTCATGGGAATCGGATCTGCTCGTGGTGAAAACCGTGCAATCCGTGCAGCCGAACTTGCTATTTCAAGTCCATTGCTCGAGGCATCTATTGATGGCGCGATGGGTGTGCTTCTTTCAGTTGCAGGCGGCTCTGATCTTGGATTATTTGAGATTAATGAAGCGTGCGAACTTGTTCAAGCAGCTGCTCATCCGAATGCAAAAATTATCTTTGGCACGACAATTGATGACGCACTCGGTGATGAAGTACGCATCACGGTCATAGCAGCAGGTTTCGACGGAGGAGAACCTAAGAGGGTTTCTGTTCCTGTTATTAACGCAGCAACTCTGGGTGGTAACGCTAATCCAGTGCCAAGTAATGATCCTTTGGCTGTGGCTCTAGATCTAGAAGCTGACCTGACTCCACGACCACGAGTGACATTTGAAGAGCTTGTTGCTGAAGATGAAATTGATGTTCCAGATTTCATGAAATAAGAGTGAGCTTCACATTCTTTACTGATCGCCTTGGCGGATTTAGCCAAGGCGATTTTTCTTCGCTCAATGTGGCACTTCATGTGGGTGATGATCCCGCAACTGTTCTGCGCAATAGAGAAGTAATCGCGAATTCCTACGGCGCTACTGTATATATGAATCAGGTTCATGGGGATGCTGTAGAAATCATTTCGCAGCACAACGATGTCAGTCCAACATGTGATGCATTGGTAACAGCGATTCCAGGAATCACTCTTGCAGTTATGACCGCCGATTGTATCCCGCTTTTGTTATCGAGTGAGAGTGTCGTTGCGGCTGTGCACGTAGGTAGAAGAGGTTTACTAAAGGGTGTTGCAACCAAAACGGTAAAGGTGATGCGCGACTTAGGAGCCACATCTGTGTCGGCCCACATCGGAGCTTCGATTTGCGGCACTTGTTATGAAGTAGATGAAGATACTTTTAACGAAGTAATTGCTGATCACCCATTGTGCGCGTCACGTACAGCTCAAGGCACGCATTCACTCGATCTCGTTGCCGGATTGATTGCAGAGCTGGAGAAATCATCAATCACGAGCGCAATTGATTCGCGGTGCACTAAAGAGGATCCCAATCTCTTTTCTTATCGCAAATCCCAGCGCACTGGTCGCCAGGCAGGTTTAATTAGATTATGACTTCACGATATGACGAGATTTCGAGCAATTTAAATCGCGTGCGTGAACAGATAAAAAATGCTGCACATTTGTCTGGTCGAAAGCTCGATGAGATCACATTGATAGCGGTAACAAAGACATTTCCCGCCAGTGATGTTCATATTTTGGCCAGCCTAGACATCCATCATTATGGTGAAAATCGTGATTCAGAGGGCGCATTAAAAGCTGCCGCGGTTCCTGGTACATGGCATTTTCAAGGACAGATTCAGAGTAATAAATTAAAATCAATTTCCTCGTGGGCCAGTGTCATTCACTCACTCGATGAGCTTCGACACATTCAAGCTTTAGACAAAGTTGCAATCCACCGCATCGGAGTTTTTCTACAAGTTTCACTCGATGGCGCAGAAGGCAGGGGAGGCGCCCTTGCATCAGAGTTATCTACTTTGGCCGATGCTGTTCTTGCTTCGGCTCACCTGGATTTAATGGGACTGATGGCTGTTGCTCCACTGGACGTTCCTAGCGATCAAGCATTTGAAAAATTAGCGACGATTCATGCTTCATTTAAGAGCTCATATCCGCAGGCCTTCCACCTATCGGCCGGCATGAGTAATGACTTCGAATCTGCAATTACCCACGGTGCGACACATATCCGCGTAGGCAGTTCAATCCTCGGTTCGCGCCCATCACCCCAGTAACCTTTTAACCATGTCGAATGCAATGCGCCGTGTCGCAAACTACCTTGGTTTAGTTGATGACCCAGAAATTCAAAGCACAACAGAGACACAATCTGCTCGCGTTCCTGATGTACGAATTCGTACACGCGAAGCGCGTCACATTGCTCCCGTAGTTCATCACGACACAACACCCCAACTAGAACTTCCAGCTTTAGATCGCATCATCACATTACACCCACGTTTTTATAATGAAGCACGCACAATTGGCGAGCACTATCGTCAAGGAAATCCTGTCATCATAAATTTAACTGACATGGATGAATCAGAGCGTAAGCGTCTTGTAGATTTTGCAAGTGGTCTTGTATTTGGACACCACGGAACAATCGAACGCGTGACTTCAAAAGTTTTCCTACTATCACCTGCAAACGTCAAGGTAAGTAGCGAAGACAAAGCAGCTGCTGCAGAAGCAAGCTTCTTTAATCAGAGCTGATAGTTCATTCATGTTTCGTATCGGTTCGATACTTCATTTAATTCTGCAATTATTTTTGTTTGCATTGCTTGGTCGCTTAATTTTGGATTATGTTCGAATGTTCAAACCTTCGTGGCGACCAAGCGGAGTCAGCCTTTTTCTGGTCGAAGCGATCTACACAATTACTGATCGTCCAATGAACTTTGTACGTCGATTTGTGCCACCACTTCGATTAGGTGGAGTTTCACTCGATTTATCTTTTATCGTGCTCTTCTTCGCGATACAGATGTTAATGCCGCTTGTTTTGTTAATTTAACTCTTTTGCAAATTCGCGTTAAACCCTAATTCGCTATCACTGAATGCCAAAGAAGCATCGTGCGTAAAATCTGTCGCTAAAACTTCTGCGCTAATGTGCTCAACTGATGCCCGGACTGCGTTGGCAATATCTTCCGGTGCATTCCACACCACTCTAATTCGGTCTGAAATATCAAACCCATTGGTTTTACGAGCTTCCTGTATGAATCGAATAACTTCTCGAACATTTCCTGCTGCGATTAATTCCGGAGTAAGGGCAAGGTCCAGTGCAACACTCTCGCCTTCGTGACTTGCAACCATCCAACCAGTACGTGGCACTTCGGTGACAACGACGTCATCTAAATCAATGCTCCATGTGCCAACGTGGGCCACACCGGACGTACGCAAACTCTTCACAAGTGTCGTGGCATCTGTTGCCGCAATTGCCTTGGCAATTGCTTGAACTTCTCCGCCAAATTTTGCACCGAGGGTGCGAAAGTTCGCCTTAACAGAAATATCTACAAGATCCCCGTCAGCATCAGCAATATCAGAGAGTGCAATTACATTTAATTCATCTGCAATCTGCTCACGCATATCTTCAGGAAGGGCCGCCCAACCACTGGCTGCAATAAGTGCACGTTCAAGCGGTTGGCGAATCTTAATTCCGGATTCCGCGCGAGCGGCGCGACCTAATTCAACGATACGGCGAGTCAGAGCAACTTGAGCCGAAAGTTTTTCATCGATATCACTTGGATTTGCAACAGGAAAATCAGTTAAGTGCACAGATGTTGCCGCTTTGGAATCCACTGGACGAACGAGTTCTTGCCATACGTGCTCTGAAATAAATGGAACCATCGGAGCAAGAAGTTGAGTGAGAGTGCTCAAGCATTCATGCAAGGTTGCAAGGGCTGCTGCATCCCCATCCCAGAATCGGCGACGGGATCGACGGACATACCAATTTGATAGATCGTCAATGAATTGTGCGAGTGCTTTACCCGCACCTTGTGAATCGAAATCAGAGAGGCAACGTTCTACTTCATTAATCAGTAGTGATAACTCAGAAATAATCCAACGATCCATGACAGGGCGTGTATTGCGCGCTGGCGACTTTGAAAGATCGAAGTTCGATGCTTGTGCATACAACGAGTGAAATGAAATTGTGTTCCAGTATGTCAACAGAGTTTTTCGTACAACATCACTAATTGCGTCGTGACCAACGCGGCGAGCTGACCATGGTGATCCGGCGGCCAGCATGTACCAGCGAACCGCGTCGGCACCATGTTGATCCATCAACGCGATTGGTTCTAGAACATTGCCTAGGTGCTTACTCATTTTGCGACCATCTTTGTCCAAGATATGGCCTAGGCATAAAACATTTTCATAAGAAGACTTATCGAAAACCAGAGTACCGATAGTCATTAACGTATAAAACCAGCCACGAGTTTGATCAATTGCTTCACAGATAAAGTCAGCAGGATAAGAAGTTTCAAACTTCTCCTTGCTACCTTCTTGATGTGGATATCCCCACTGCGCAAATGGCATCGCCCCTGAGTCATACCAACAATCGATAACTTCTGGAACTCGCACCATGGTTTGGGAGCATTCTGCACAAGGGAAAGTGATGTCATCAACAAATGGGCGATGTGGATCGAGAGAGGATAGTTCTTGCCCAGCGCGCGCACCTAAATCAGCTAAAGATTCGATACAGACTTCGTGCTTATTTTCGCAACGCCAAATCGGAAGCGGTGTACCCCAGTAACGATTACGCGAAAGCGCCCAGTCAATATTGTTATTGAGCCAATCTCCGTAGCGACCAGTCTTGATTGTTTCTGGATACCAATTCGTTGAAGCATTTTCACGAAGAAGTTCATCTTTAATTGAAGTTGTGCGGATGTACCACGATGGTTGTGCGTAATAGATAAGTGCAGTGTGACAACGCCAGCAGTGTGGGTACGAGTGTTCGTATGGTTGGTGGCGATACAAGAGTCCGCTGGTTTTAAGCTCTTTTACAAGTGGTTTATCTGCATCTTTGAAAAACAATCCACCCACAAGTTCTACATCTGACAAGAAGTGACCATCTGGCGCAACAGGGTTAACAACAGGCAACCCATAGGCACGACAGACCTGTAAGTCATCGGCGCCAAAGGCCGGGGATTGATGAACCAAGCCAGTTCCATCTTCGGTGGTGACGTAATCAGCTAGTACAACAAAGTGTGCATCTGGAATTTCTACGTATTCAAATGGGCGCGAATACGTTGTTCGCTCGAGATCTTTTCCGCTCACTTTCTTCAAAATTTTAATTTCGCCCTGCAGTTTTTCCAGTAGCGGCTCTGCGATTACTAAGACTTCGGTTTTTTCTTCATGAGTAACTTGGGCCACAACGTAAGTCACTGCGGGATTTACGGCAACGGCAGTGTTTGAAACAAGTGTCCATGGTGTTGTTGTCCAGACTAGAAGCGCTGCACCTAAGTCCTGTAGCGCTCCGGAAGTAATTGGAAAGCGAACATATACAGAAGGATCTGTAACAGTTTCATAGCCTTGCGCTAATTCGTGATCTGATAATCCAGTTCCGCAACGTGGGCAATAGGGTGCAACACGGTGATCTTGAACGAGTAAACCCTTTTTGTGAATCTGGGAAAGACTCCACCAGACGCTTTCAACATAAGCGGGCGCCATAGTCCAATACGCCTGATCGAAATCCACCCAGAAGCCCATGCGATGCGTCATGGCAGTAAAAGCATCTACGTGGCGGGTGACAGATTCGCGACACTTGTCATTAAATTGTGCGATACCAAATTTTTCGATGTCACCTTTACCGTTAAAGCCCAACTCTTTTTCAACTGCAATTTCAACCGGAAGTCCGTGACAATCCCAACCAGCTTTGCGAACTACTTGCTTGCCTTTCATTGTGTGAAAGCGCGGAAAGACATCCTTAAATACTCGAGCTTCAATGTGGTGCGTACCAGGCATTCCATTGGCGGTAGGTGGACCTTCATAAAACGTCCACGTTTCTGCTCCTTTACGACTGGAAACACTTTCTTCAAATACTCGGTTCGTTCGCCAGAAATCCAGGATTGAGTGCTCCATCGCTGGAAGATCAATCTGGGCGGGAATCGGGCGAAAGCTCATAAGAGGGGAAGTCTATTCCATGCCTATGCGTAACTTTCTTCGTGGCGAAGTTGGTACTCAAGGGTTAATCGGCATAGGGTGCGCGGCGTGCCAAAGAAAACGATTAAAAAAGCCGTAAAGAAGGCGGCCAAGAGCGCTGCTAAAAAGGCGCCGGCTAAGAAGATTGCTAAAAAGGCACCGGCTAAAAAGGTTGCACAGAAGTCACCAGCAAAAAAAGCACCTGCGAAGAAAATTGCTAAAAAGGCACCGGCTAAATCTGTAAAGAAAAGCCCAGGACGCCCATTTCCTTCAAAGACAACACTGACCGTAGATGAAAAATCTCAGACAGTAAGTGTCAAAACAATCGTTGCACCTGCCAGTACTCCAGTTGTTGAAGAGCGTCGTTTAGTAATGCCGCCTCCCGCACGCCCACTAAAGAGTGGTAAGAAAGTTGCACCTCTAAAGCCAATCAAGCTTGCGCCAACGCCAGTTGTTGTATCTGAAAATGAGTCAGCATGGAATGCCTCCGAACTCAAAGCGATTCGCTCAGAACTAGCCAAAGAGTTAGTGCGACTTCAGGCAGAGCTTTCAGCCGTTGAAAGCGAGATGGATGCTCTGATTGCCGATGCCGGAGATGGTGCGGGAGATGATCAAGCAGATGCTGGCACCAAGACTTTTGAACGTGAACATGAAATGTCACTTGTCATTAACGCACGTGACATGGTTTTGCAGACAGAACGTGCTCTCGAGCGCATCGACACCAAGACCTATGGCAACTGCGAAGAGTGCGCTTCTCCAATTGGCAAGGCGCGTCTTCAAGTTTTCCCTCGCGCAACTCTGTGCATGCTGTGTAAGCAGAAAGAAGAACGGCGCTAAAAATGCGCCCGTGGCGCTCGCTTTATCTCATCGCCTGGGTTGTGTGGTTAATTGATCTGGGCACAAAGGTGTGGGCTGAAAAAGTTTTATCCGCTCGAGCAAATATCGAAATACTTGGCTCATTTCTGCAACTGACATTTGTCAGAAATTCTGGAGCAGCATTTAGCATCGGAACCGGAAAGACAATAATTTTTACAATTTTTGCACTTGCAGTTTTAATTCTGATAATTCGCTTTGCACCACAGATAACATCTAAAGGATGGGCTGCGGTGTGCGGGCTTGTTCTAGGCGGAATTCTGGGAAACTTGACTGATCGAATTTTCCGTGCGCCGAGCTTTCTGCAAGGTCATGTCATCGACTGGATTCAACTACCAAAGTGGCCCGTATTTAATGTGGCAGATAGCGCTATTGTGATTGCAGCAGGTATTGCATGTGTGTTAACTGCACGAAATGTTGCTCCAATAAAACCAATAGACAAGAGTTGAACATGAGTCGAGTATCACGAACTTTGTCAGTTCCCGAGGGCGTTGCTGGAGAACGTATTGATAGCGCCCTTACTCGCGTGCTCGGACTATCTCGCACATCTGTGGTCAAGCTACTCGAAGATGGAGACATCACTTCATCTGGAAAAGCTATGAGCAAATCCGACAAAGTTACTGTAGGACAAATTATTGAAGTACTCATGCCCGAGGAGAAGAACTCCGAACCCATTCCACTGACACCAATTCCTGGTTTATCTATTATTTATAACGATGATTCAATCGTTGTTATTGACAAACCAGTTGGTTGCGCGGCCCACCCAAGTCCAGGCTGGGAGGGTCCAACAGTCGTTGGTGCACTAAGCGCCGCGGGTTACACAATTTCTACGAGTGGCCCAGCAGAGCGAGCAGGAATTGTGCATCGATTAGATGTGGGCACAAGTGGGCTTATGGTTGTTGCAAAGACAGATCAGGCTTATACATTTCTTAAAGATGCATTTAAATCTCGAAGTGTTACAAAGATTTACCACGCACTTATTCAAGGGCATATGGATCCAAGCACCGGCACTATTGATGCGCCAATTGACCGCCATCCAAAAGAAGATCACCGATTTGCTGTTGTTGCAAATGGCAAAGAGAGCATTACTCACTACGAAGTGATTGAGTTTTATCGCAGCGTTTCATTAGTAAAAGTGGAACTAGAAACCGGTCGCACTCATCAAATTCGTGTGCACTTTTCTGCACTGCGTCACCCCTTAGTTGGTGACCTTACATATGGCGCTGACCCAGTACTTGCAGCATCGCTTTCTATGACACGTCCATGGTTGCACGCTATGCAACTCGAACTCGCGCACCCTGTCACTGGAGAGCACATGGCCTTCACCGCGCCGTATCCTGCTGATCTCACAAATGCTCTGGCGTTGCTATCAAGCGCAGTTCTTCCGTAGCGACTAATCTCACCACCGATGTCCTCATTTGCCCACCTTCATGTTCATACCGAGTATTCAATGCTCGATGGTGCCGCGCGCGTAGCAGATCTTGTTGCAGAAGTGGCTCGTCAAGAGATGCCTGCAATTGCGATGACAGATCACGGAAATGTTTTCGGGGCATTTGATTTTTATAAACAAGCGAAAAAAGTGGGCGTAAAACCAATCATCGGAATCGAAGCCTACGTCGCTCCTGAATCTCGTTTTGAAAAGAAGAGAGTCAAGTGGGCCGACGGGGGAGAAGATGATGTTTCTGGCGGTGGTGCTTATACGCACATGACAATTTTGGCTGAAAATAATGAAGGTCTCTCTAATTTATTTAAACTCTCATCTCTTGCCTCTCTTGAAGGGTATTACTACAAACCACGAATGGATCGCGAGTTACTTACTCGTTATTCCAAAGGATTAATTGCGACAACTGGATGCCCCGGTGGTGAAATTCAGACAAGACTGCGAATGGGTGCATTTAAGGAAGCTATGGCGGCAGCCTCTGATTACCGCGACATCTTTGGCGTCGAAAACTTTTACCTTGAGATCATGGATCATGGAATTGATATCGAATCACGAGTCAAAGTTGATCTACTCAAGCTCGGCAAAGAACTAGGGCTTCCACTGCTTGCAACAAATGATTTGCACTACACATTTAATGAAGATGCACGTGCGCACGAAGCGCTCTTGTGTGTTCAATCCGGTTCAACTCTTGCCGACCCAAAGCGTTTTAAATTCGATAGCGATGAGTTCTACCTCAAGACGCCTGCCCAGATGCGTGAGCTCTTTAAAGAGATTCCAGAGAGCTGTGACAACACCTTGCTAATTGCCGAACGTTGCAATGTTTCATTGCGTGAAGGCGAAAACCTTCTTCCTCGCTTTGAAGTTCCAGCAGGTGAAACAGAAGATTCATGGCTAATCAAAGAGTCCGAACGTGGCTTGCAAGAACGTTTAGGTGCAAGAGTTACTGACGAACATCGTGCCCGGTTGAAATACGAATTAGATGTGATGATTAAAATGGGATTTCCTGGGTACTTCTTAGTTGTTGCAGACCTTGTTACTTACGCAAAAAAGGTTGGCATTCGGGTGGGTCCAGGTCGGGGTTCTGCAGCGGGCTCATTAGTTGCCTATGCGCTTGGTATCACAGGACTTAATCCGCTCGAGCATGGATT
>Ga0214917_10003070_pt1 | contig 19706 bp, 20 predicted proteins | sample LL_1208_BB_MetaG_FD_177983 | JGI IMG/M metagenome (GOLD analysis project Ga0214917, IMG submission 177983) | Freshwater microbial communities from Lake Lanier, Atlanta, Georgia, United States - LL_1208_BB | ecosystem: Environmental > Aquatic > Freshwater > Lake | place: USA: Georgia | collected...
AGGCTATGAAAGTGCCTGCTTTGGCCAAAAAACCTACAACGGCGTGGCAATCTTGTCCCGAACACCGTTGAAACAGGTGGTTCGAAACATTCCCGGGTTTGCTGATGACATGGCCCGCGTCATCAGCGCAGAAGTCAATGGCATTCAGGTGGTGGGGGCGTATTTTCCCAACGGGCAAGCGCCCGATTCAGACAAGTTTGTCTACAAAATGCGCTGGCTGGAGGCTTTGCACCATTGGGTTCAGGCCGAGTTGGTGCGCAACCCTAAACTGGTTCTCATGGGGGACTACAACATCACCTTTGACGATGCCGACGTGTGGGATCCTGAGGGTCTGCGCGGCTCCATACATTGCACGGACGAAGAGCGTGCGCACCTAAACCAGCTCATTCAATTGGGCATGCACGATGCCATGCGCCTGTTTGACCAACCCGACAAAAACTACACCTGGTGGGACTACCGCAATTTTGCGTTCAGACGCAACCAAGGTATGCGCATTGACCATATATTGATCAGCGAAGCCTTAAAAGAACATGCTTCAGCTTGCCAAGTCGACAAAGTACCCCGAAAAAACGAGCGCCCCAGCGACCACGCACCTGTGATCTTGACCCTTGCGGCCTAAGCCACCGCCTATTCCAGCCCCAGCTCCTGAATTTTGCGGGTGATGGTGTTGCGGCCAATGCCAAGGCGCAGGGCTGCATCTATGCGCCGGCCACGGGTTTGGGACATGGCCGCCAAAATGAGTTGGGTTTCGAATTTACGGGTCAACACATCCCAAACATCATCACGGCCTGCCTTGAGTAAAGTCAAGGCTTCAGCCCCAAGGCCCGTCTGCCAATCACTTGATTCCCCCGCATCAGGTAAACCTGGCACTGATAAAGAAGGCCTTGATGAAGGCGTCTCTGGTGGGGCTATTGAAGTTACGGACGCTATGGAAGTTATTGGCGGAGCTGGTACAACCCCTCCAGCCAAAGGCTGCAGCACTTCGGGCGGCAGGTCTTTGGATTCAATCACCTGAGCTGGAGCCATCACCGTGAGCCAATGACAAATGTTTTCCAGCTGACGCACATTGCCCGGAAACTCAAACGCTGTAAGCAGCTGCAAAGCGGGCTCTGAAATGCGCTTGGGCTCAACGCCAAGCTGCCTCGCACTCTGCTGCAAAAAGTAACGTGTCAACATGGACACGTCTTCTTGCCGCTCGCGCAATGCAGGCAAGCGCAGTCGAATCACATTCAGGCGATGGAACAAGTCTTCGCGAAACACTCCTTCTTTAACCCGCTGCTCCAAGTTTTGGTGGGTAGCCGCTATGACCCGTGCATTGGTTTTAACAGCGCTGTGTCCACCGACCCGGTAAAAATGCCCGTCTGACAAGACGCGCAGCAAGCGGGTTTGCAAGTCAAACGGCATGTCGCCGATTTCGTCCAGGAACAGAGTCCCACCATCGGCTTGCTCAAAACGGCCTCGCCGCATGGTTTGTGCGCCCGTAAACGCACCGCGTTCGTGGCCAAACAGTTCCGACTCCAGCAAGTCCTTGGGAATAGCCGCGGTATTGATCGCTACAAAAGGCCCGGATGCTCGGGGAGAATGCTTGTGCAACGCCCGTGCCACCAGTTCTTTACCGGAACCGGATTCACCGGTGATCAACACGGTGACATTGCTTTGGCTCAAGCGCCCAATGGCCCTGAACACGTCTTGCATGGCCGGAGCCTGACCCAACATTTCGGGCGTGGTGTCCTGAGTCTCCAAAGCCACTTCTTCACGCTGGCTTTCGTTGACCGCACGGCGAATAAGCTCCACCGCTTTGGGCAAGTCAAAGGGCTTAGGCAGGTATTCAAAAGCACCGCCTTGAAAGGCGGACACCGCGCTGTCCAAGTCTGAAAACGCCGTCATGATGATGACGGGCAGGCCAGGGTAGCGCGCCTTGACTCTTTCGAGCAACTGCAAGCCTGAGCCCCCAGACATACGAATGTCGCTCACCAGCACTTGGGGTGGACATGGTTCCGCATCCAGCGCGGCTAGGACTTCTTTAGGGTTGGTGAAGCTGCGGGTGGGCAGTTGTTCGCGCAACAAGGCTTTTTCCAGCACAAACCGGATGGACTGGTCATCATCTACGATCCAAATCGGCTTCATTCCTTACCCCAGTTGTCGCCGCCAGTCAGCTTAGGGCAGCGGAATCAAAATTTTGAAATCTGTTTTACCGGGCTCGCTGTCGCACTCAATCAAGCCTTGATGCTGCTGCACAAAGGTCTGGGCCAACGTCAGCCCCAAGCCAGACCCCCCTTCGCGGCCAGACACCAGCGGAAAGAAGATACGCTCCTTGATCGAGTCCGGCACACCGGGCCCATTGTCGATCACATGCAATTCCAGTGCCAGTTTGTAACGCTGTTTGCCAATGGTGACTTGACGGGCAATTCGGGTCTGCAGGGTCAACAAGGCATCTCCATCGCTGATACGTGGCGCCAAGGCCGAAGAAGCATTGTGGGCAATATTGAGCACGGCCTGAATCAATTGCTCGCGATCGCCCCGAAACTCCGGAATGGAGGTGTCGTAATCGCGCACCAAACGCAAGCCCTTAGGAAATTCAGCCAAGATCAGCGACCGCACCCGCTCACAGACCTCATGAATATTCACGTCCCCCACCACATGCGGGCGGCGGTGCGGTGCCAGCAAACGGTCCACCAAGGTTTGCAGACGATCGGCCTCGTGGATGATCACACGGGTGTATTCGGTCAACTCTTTGGAGTCGATCTCCATTTCAAGCAACTGCGCCGCGCCCCGAATCCCCCCCAAAGGGTTCTTGATTTCATGGGCCAAGTTGCGTATCAACTCTTTATTGGCCTGCGACTGGTCCAGCAAACGTTCTTCGCGCTCTTGACGCGACTGCTGCTCTATAGGCAACAACTCCACCACCAATTCATTGGGGTCGCCTGTTTGCGACACGATCACATGCACGGGCAACACGTCGCGGTTGGTACGCTTTAGCCATGCGTCAAATCTCAGCGCACCCACCTCGTTGTCGCCCACACCTTTGAGGGCATTGAGCAGCACCTCATGGTCAGTCAGGTAATCGGACAGGTCTTCACCCATGAGCAGGCGCTGGGAGGTACCCAAGGCGTCTTCCAGCTCGGAGTTGGCAAAAATGATATTCCCATCAGAGCGCACCACCGCCACGAGCGTTGCCAGCAAATCAAAAGCAAAAAAACGTGTGTTAGGCACTTTTCAGCGCGTATTGGAACTCGACGCCACGGACAAGCGCCCTAACTCACGCCGCAAACCAGCGATGTCGCTTTCAACACGATCTATATTGGCTTTCATCTCGGCCACGCGGTCTAAATACTTTTGGTAGTTGCGAGACTCTTTACCCACTTTTTCAGGTTCGCCTTGGTTGTATGCCTTTAGCAACTCGTCGCGCCGGGTTTCCGCTTTGCGCAGCTCAGCCTCCAAAATCTGTCGGGCCTCTGCGTCGCGTGTACGCTGCTCTGAAGTTTCCACCTTAGAACCGGTACCGGCACTATTGGCTGGACGTCCCCCTGCGCTGGCAACAGCTAGAGTTTTAGGGGGCTGCACCACCGTCACACTGCCGCCTTCTATGGGCTTGCAATCGTTGCGCTGGGCAGCCTGAGCGCTGTTGGTGTATTCGTTGCCACACCTAAAAATTCGTTCCTGCGCCTGCAACGGGGCATGCCACAAACCCACAGCCCAAAAGGTTACGAATGCAAAAAAAGCAAGGGCTGCAAGCTTAACCCAAGGTAACGTGTTTTGAAGCTGGCTCACGAGCAAAACCTCCTTTAAACAAAAAAGGATGGCCAACAGGCCATCCTATGCTTGAGTTTGAGGCATGGAACCTCTTGCATCCAATCGCTTTACAGCGAGTAGTACATGTCGAACTCAATGGGGTGCGTGGTCATACGGAAACGTGTGACTTCTTGCATTTTGAGTTCAATGTAAGCGTCGATCATGCTGTCGGTGAACACACCTCCTTTGGTCAAGAAGGCGCGGTCTTTATCCAAGTACTCCAAAGCTTGGTCGAGGCTGTGGCAAACGGTTGGCACTTTGGCGTCTTCTTCGGGTGGCAGGTGATAGAGGTCTTTGGTAGCCGCTTCGCCGGGGTGGATCTTGTTTTCCACACCGTCCAAACCGGCCATCAACAGCGCTGAGAAAGCCAGGTAAGGGTTGGCAGAGGGATCAGGGAAACGCGCTTCAATACGGCGGCCTTTGGGGTTTGCCACGTAAGGAATACGAATAGACGCAGAGCGGTTGCGTGAGCTGTATGCCAACTTGACTGGAGCCTCAAAGCCAGGAACCAAGCGTTTGTAGCTGTTGGTGCCAGGGTTGGTGATGGCATTCAGGGCACGGGCATGCTTGATGATGCCACCAATGTAGTAAAGCGCGTAGTCAGACAAACCGGCGTATCCGTCGCCGGCAAACAGGTTTTGGCCATCTTTCCAGACCGACTGGTGCACGTGCATGCCAGAGCCGTTGTCACCTACGACAGGCTTGGGCATGAAAGTGGCTGTTTTGCCATATGCATGGGCCACGTTTTGCACCACATACTTGAGCAACATGGTCCAGTCGGCACGTTGCACCAAGGTGCTGAACTTGGTGCCAATTTCGTTTTGGCCCGCACCTGCCACTTCGTGGTGGAACACTTCAACTGGAATGCCCAAAGACTCAAGGATGAGCGACATTTCAGCACGCATGTCTTGGGCGCTGTCTACGGGAGGCACAGGGAAGTAACCGCCTTTCACTGTAGGACGGTGGCCTTTGTTGCCGCCTTCCATTTGCTTGCCCGTGTTCCAAGGGGCTTCGTACTCGTCAATCTTGACGAAGGAGCCCGACATGTCGGCGCCCCAACGCACGTCATCAAAAATAAAGAACTCGGGCTCAGGACCAAAGAAAGCCGTATCACCCAAGCCAGATGCCTTGAGGTAGGCTTCAGCGCGCTTGGCTATGGAGCGTGGATCGCGGTCGTAAGACTTGCCATCGCCGGGCTCCAACACATCGCAGCTCAGAAACAAAGTGGTTTCTTCAAAGAAGGGATCAATGTTGGCGGTGTTGGGGTCGGGCATGAGCAACATGTCTGAGGCTTCAATGCCTTTCCAGCCCGCAATCGATGAACCGTCAAAGGCGTGACCTCCGCTGAATTTGTCTTCGTCAAAGTGGGAAATCGGCACGGTCACGTGCTGCTCTTTACCGCGGGTATCGGTGAATCGGAAGTCTACAAATTTGACTTCGTTTTCTTTCACCATTTTCATCACGTCTGCGACGGTCTTTGCCATCAAATACTCCTGGTTGGATGGTTGGTCAAAAAAAGTTTCGGTTTTGAAATGCAGGTTCTGTGCCAATCATGACGCCGCACCGCAATTCCCTAAGCCCTATATTGTGCATCGAGTTGCTCACTATTTAGTTTGAGGTGAACTTGGCATTTGGAATGAACCGCGTTGAAAACCCCAACATCATGACGCACACTAATGGTGCAATAAAGACCAGTTTCAGCGCTCGCGCACCAATTCGGGGCCAAGCTTGGCAGCAAGTTGGTGCAAGCCATGCAGCAGTGAGGGATAAGCCAAGTCCACCGCTTGGACGGGGCCTTTAACGCCTAGCTCAATATGGCGACCATGCTCGGGATGGTCTACGCTGGGCAGGCTGAACACTTTTACTGCGCTGTGTCGTTGTTCAATCTGCTCCATCAAAGGCGTTAATGTCGCTTCCATGGCACCGTACACGATCACTGAGCGTTCCACTTGAGAGCTTTGGCTGAAAAACGCACGGTAATGGGTGTCCAGCACCCACTCCATCATGGGCCATGCCATGACAGGAAAACCGGGCACAAAGTACACCCGCCCCCCCGATGTACCCGCACAACTGAACCCTGGGATTTTGTTGTAGGGGTTGGGAATGATGTCGGCATGCGCTGGAAAAACGCCCATATTCAGGCGATGGATGTTGTCAGGCCGGTCGGGATCGTAGGTGGTGCCTTGCTCGCGCGCGGTGTCTTGCATACGCTCACGAATCAGCGCCTCTGCCTTAGGGTGCAACACCAGCTCTTGTCCCAGGGCTTTGGCCGCACACTGGCGGGTGTGGTCGTCAGGGGTAGCCCCAATACCGCCGCAAGAAAACACCACATCGCCTGAGGCAAACGCACGGCTGAGGGTTTGGGTGATGAGCGCGGGGTCGTCACCTACATAACTGGCCTGGGCCAAAGCCAAACCGCGCTGCCCAAGCAACTCAATGAGCTTGGGCAGGTGCTTGTCGGCCCGCTTGCCGGACAAAATTTCGTCACCAATGATGATGATGCTGAAAACAGGGGGTTTAGTGGTGGATTCAGATGTGATGGTCATGGACGTGGGGGTGGACATCGGTCAACATTTCAGACGAGGCAAAAGCCGCGGGACCTGCGCCTGTTGATTTTTCAGCACGCAAGGCTTGCAAAGCAGATAAACAAAAGTGGGTAAACCATAGCACGGAGAAGGCAAACACCAGCGTGTAAATCCATATGGCCAACGGCACCAGAAGCGGCGCAAACACCACCGCCATCGCACCCACAGTCCAGACCATACCTGGCGCGGCCCCCAAAAAACCGGTCAGCACACCCATGGTCAGCAGGCTGTAGCGGTGCCTCTGCATCAACTCATGCCGCTCTTGCGAGCTGGCGTGATCTGCCAACACGTCAAAGGAATTGATGCGGTAAGCCAACCAGCCCCAAAGCAACGGGGGCAACACCACCACCAAAGGTGGCAGAAGCCAAAGGGGCATGCTGATGACCAATGCCACCAAAGTTAAAAGTGAAAGGCCCAGAGAAATTGCCATGCCTTGAACAAAAGAGCCGCCGTGCAAACGCTTGAGTCCCTCAAAGCGGCGTTGCGCCACCAAACGAACCATGGCGGGCGTCATGAGCCAAGACACCGACAACAGAGACAACACAATGATGATGGGCAGCACCAGCATCAACAAACCCAAAGGCGCCATAACGCTGCGCAGGCCCTGAGCGCCCAGTTCATCAAACCACTTGAATAAGCTGCTGAGCAAGGCCCAGTCACCCATCAGGTTTTGCAACTGGCTGACCCCCACATCCCAAAAAAAATAAATGCCCAGCCCAGAGCTCACGATCAGCAAACACAGCGGCAGCAAAGACAGCGCCATGACCTGAGGCATCAGGCAATAGGCCACGGCTCGCCAAAAAGAATCGAGAAACAAGTTCATGCAGCAAAGAGCATAAACCCGCCAAGTGAAGCTAAGCCCGCCCTATCAAGCGCAGCAAACCCAGCCATTGCTGCTGCCACAGGCTACGCCCGTATTCGCGCCCCTGCTCTAGCTGGTCGCGCACGCCAGTGGCGGGGTAGCCGGGGCTGAAGTCGGCCGTACCCCAAAGCATGTCCCACCACGGCAACAAAACCCCAAAGTTGCAACCGCCCAGCCTGGCGGTTCGGGTTTGAGGGTGGGTAAATTCATGCCCAATGCCTATGGCATGGTGTCTGCGGTGGAACCTTGGGCTGACCCACAAGCGCTCCCCCCAAGCACCCCAGGACAAGCGCACATTGGCATGTTGCAGGCTTTCGCTCAGTTGGGTGATAAACACCACCCAGACAAACTGCTCAGGGGCCACGCCAATCAAATAGGCCACGAAGAGCAGCAAAGTATCGCGCAAAATATCGTCTACCAAGTGGTTGCGGTTATCACTCCACAGCGTCATTTGGCGCTGGGCATGGTGCAAGGCATGCAGCTGCCACCACCAGGTCCATTGATGCTGGGCGCGATGTATCCAGTAGTCGCAGGCATCAAACACCACCAGATACATCAGCAAACTTACCCAAGCCACATCGGTCCATCCAGGCAGCATTTGGTCCATTTGCCATGTAGGCACCCCCCAGTTGCGAAGGGCAGAAAACCCTAAGTCCAACACGGGGAGCAGCGTGAAAAACATCAACAATCTGAAGCCGCCTAAGCGGTGAAACAGCGTGTAGACCCTGTCGGTGCGCACAGTGGCGGAGTCAGTGACAGGCTCCACAGGGCGCCAACGCTCCAAAGGCACCAAGACCACCAGCAAAATCACCAACTGAAACAAGCCCATCATGAACCAGCCTGTGGCGTTAAAGGCTTCTTCCAGCCTGTGCCCAAGACCCATACTGAAAGCCAGCGGCACCACCGCCGCCTCAAACAGCGACTGCTGCAACTCCGCCCAAACTTCCAAAATAAAGTCCATAGGTACCTAGTGTGGCTAAAGTCAGCGAACCGGGCTCGCGCCTATGGCATTAAGCCCAGCCGATTGGGCTTGAATCCAGCCTTGGTAGTCGGGGTGGTCGCGCAGGGTTTTAAAGCAAAAACCCCGCGCCTTCAGCCCGACCAGCAAAGGCTCCAGCACCGCCGGGGCCCAGGGGTCTTGCCGCGACCAGATGCCTAAATGGGCCATCAAAATGTCGCCGCTGCGGAGCTGGCGCAACGCTTGGTTGAGCAGCTGGGTGTTGGGGTAACGGTCGCTGGGCAATTCGTCTCCCAAAAAACCAGCGGGGGCCCAACCCACGTGCCTATAACCGCACTGCTCAGCCGCTTGTAACAGGGCTTTAGAAGTTCTGCCACCCGGTGCACGGTACAGGGGCAGCGTGGCTTGCCCAGTGATTTGGGTCAACCTTAGCGAGGCCGCACGTATTTGCTGGCAATACTGCTGCGCTGTCCAGACCGAACTCTTGCCTGCCTGCGCCCCAGCACTCGGGCGCATTTGAAATGAAGCCGCCTCAGTGGCACCCCCAGGCAAATCGCGCTGCCAATACACATGGTCCAGGGTGTGCGAGGCAAAGGCGTGGCCCTCAGCGGCCCGCTCACGCCACCAGGGCGCCCAGTGCTCGCCCAAACTGCCCTCACCCACCTTGGTGGGTTCGTGGGCCGCAAAAAAAGTGGCTTTCACTTGCTGCTGCTTGAGCACCCGGGCAATCTCGTCGGCCACCCCCATGTGTCCCGTATCGAAGGTCAGGTAAAGCGGCTGGGTGCATGGAACTGTATCTTTGGGTTGAGCAATCACACCCCCTACCAGGCCAAAGCCAGCAGCAAAGACACCCAAAGCACTTTTAACCCATTTACTGGCGTGGCGCATGGTCCAGAGTCCACACCCCGTGGGGCGACTTGCCTACCGGCACTTGGCGCACCACTTGGCGCGTGTTGGTGTCTATGACCGTAAGTTTGCGGGCCCAACGAGAGGTCACAAACAGCCAGCGCCCATCAGACGAGAGGTCCATGCAGTCGGGCCCGCTGGGCGCCACAAATGAATCCACCACCTGAAAGGTTTGGGTGTCAATTTTGCTGATGGTGTTTTCTACGCGGTTGCTCACAAACACATGGCGCCGGTCTCCGGCAGACCGAAACGCATGCGCACCTTTGCCGGTGGGGATGTAATGCGCCAACTTGACAGGGGTCGCGTTCAGGTCATAAACCTCCACGCCCTTACCTCCTGTCAGACCTACCAACAGATAACGGTTGTCAGGCGTGCCAAACACATCGGCAGGCATGGGACCGGTAGGGCGCCGCCACAACAAGTTTTGGGTGTTCAAGTCGATGGCCACCAGCTCATCGCTGTCTTGCATGGTGGCGTACACCTTGGTGCTGTTGCTGTCGATCCACAAATGGCTGGGCGTTTTGCCAGTGGGCACACGCTTGGCCAAGATGGGCTGGTTGCCATCCCAGCGGTAAATGTCCACATGGTTGAGGCGGTTGGCCGCCGTGACAAACCATTTCATATCGGGCGAAAACCGCAAATGGTAGGGATCTGCAATGCCGCGCAAGGTGCGCTGCACTTGGGCAGTGCGCGGGTCTATGAAGGTCAACGAGTCGCTGGCCGCATTGGCGATGATGAGCGACTTTTCATCAGGCGTCAGGTACAGGTGATGAGGCTCCTTGCCTGTGGTGATGCGTTGGCTTTCTTTCCAGGTCGTAGCGTCCACCACGCTCACACTGGCGTCCAGTGAGTTGAGCACAAACAACGGCGAAAGTTTGGTTGCGGATGCAGGCGCTGAAGGCGACAAAGGGGTTTGCGCTCCACCCCAATTCCAATAACTCGCCAGCACCAGCGCAATGCACGGGGCTGCACGCCAATTAAACAACTTGGAAATATTCATGTGGCGATGAGTTTAGCCCCGTAACAGTTGCAACTCTTGAGCCGTCAACCAACGCCACTGCCCAGGCAACACATCTTCTGGCAGTTTGAGACCCCCAATTTGAGAGCGGTGCAATGCCTCCACGCGGTTGCCTACTGAGGCCACCATGCGCTTGACTTGGTGGAACTTGCCTTCCGTTAGGGTGAGTTGTAAATGCGTGGGGCTGAGCAGCTCTGCAGCTTGGGCTTTGACGGGTTGGGGGTCGTCTTCCAATACCACCCCTGCGCACAAGCGCGCGAGCATGGCGTTGGCCATGTCGCCCACCACCGCGTGCTTTAGGCTCACTTGGTAGACCTTGGGCATGTGGTGCTTGGGGGAGGTCATGCGGTGCAAAAACTTGCCGTCGTCGCTGAGCAATAGCATTCCCGTCGTGTCTTGGTCCAGCCGCCCTACAGCCTGTACGCCCTGCACTTTGCCAGGGCAAGGCCTTTGGCGCAAAGGCGCAGGCAGCAAGGTGTACACACTGGGCCAGGCAGATGGTTTTTGGGAACATTCAATGCCAGCGGGCTTGTTCAACACTACATATGCCAAGCTTTGGTAGCGCCAAATGCGGCCATCCACCTTGAAGTTAAAACCATCGGGATATAGCGATGGTTCCCAGTCGCTGGAGGCATCGGTTTCTAGGTGAAAGACGTTTTCGGAGTCTGCCACTTCCACGTGCCCGTGCTGCACCAAGCCCGCACAAACGCGGCGCGTGCCAAAGCCTTGCGAAAACAAAATATCGTCTAGGCGCATGAGGTGTGAGCTCGGTTCAAAGGGGGTACGGCCAGCGCCTAGTGTGGCGTTCCATGCTTGAGGTAGGCAAACACATAACGGTCGGGTCGCAAAATCACGGCACATGCGGCAGCACTGTCCAATGCCTTGGCGATCACGCCTTCGGCATCGCGCACCCAAAGCACTTGGGGCGAGCTTTCTTGCATAAAGTCGTCTTCGTGACGAAGCACACGCAAGGTTTTGCAGGGCAAATCGGGCAGTACCAAGCTGGGCTGCAAGGTGGCTTCATGGCCCCACTGCAAAACCGCAAAACCTTGTCCCAACAGTTGGTCCAAAAGCACCAGCTCGCCGCTGGGCAACTGCACTTTGGGCTGCGGCATCAGTTGGCCCGGCGGCACCCAAGCCTGATGGCCGGCAACCAGAGGCATAAAAAAACCTTTGGCGAACTTGGGCTTGGGTTTGAACTTGAGGTGCAAAATGTAATCGCGCGCCGCCGGGATCAGGCACACCAGCTTGAGCAAGCCTTGCGACAAAGCCGCCCCCCAGCGGGTTTTGGGCTGCATGTATGTGCCTATGCGCAAGGCCATTTGAATCAGGGCCCAAGCATGGGGCTTGCGCTCTTGCTCATAGCTGTCGAGCAGGTCTTCAGGGGCTTTGCCCTGTACCACGGCAGCCAGCTTCCAAGCCAGGTTGTGCGCATCTCGAATGCCGCTGTTCATACCCTGCCCTGCAAATGGCGGTGTCAGGTGGGCGGCGTCTCCAGCCAGCAGCACTTGGCCCACCTTCCAACAATCGGCCACGCGCGCATGAAAGGTGTACACCACCTTGCGCAAAATTTGCAGCTGTGCGTCTTCAGGGTTGCGGTCATGAATCCACTGCCGCACCAAAGGTTCTTGCAAACAAGCGTCGGGGTCTTCACCGGGGTGCAGCATGAATTCGTAGCGCACCGTGGTTTGCGGGCCCGGAAGCCGAATGGCGGGACGTACCGGATCGCAATAGGTGCGGGTGTGCCTAAACGCGGAGTTGCGGCCAATCAGGTCGGCAATGAGCCATTTTTCGGCGTAAGTGCTCCCGTTGAGGCTGATGCCCAATTGCTCGCGCACACTGCTGCGCCCGCCGTCACACCCCACCAACCAAGCGGTTTGGATCTGCAGCTCCTGGCCTTGGTGGCGCAGGCGCAGATTCAAGGCGGGGGAAGTTGCTGCTTGCTGCCAATCCAGCAACTCGTGCTCGAAGCGTTGGTCTACAAATTCGTGGCCTAACAGCGCGTCGCTTAAGGCCTTAACCAGCAACTGCTGGCGAAACGCATTGCGCTTGGGGTAGCCATATTCCTGAGACTGCGGTTCAATTTTGGCAAACAGCTGGTTGCGCCAAGAGTAATAGTGCACTCCGTAGCCCAGCACCACGTTGGGCAAAATTTTGGACAACAGACCCGTGGCTTGCAACGTGCGCAGGCTTTCGTCGTCTATGGTCACGGCACGGGCCTCGTCCACGGGCCCGCTGGCTTTGTCGATGATCAAGGTTTTAACGCCGTAGCTGCCCAACAAATGGGCGAGCACCAGGCCGGTGGGGCCGGTGCCCACAATGACCACTTGGTACATCAGCTGCGCATGATCGCTTTTCCCCAAAGATTGAGGGTTCGCTCTTCATGTTTCCAAATGCCCATGGGGCGATCAGGGGTGCACACTTCAATCTCAGATGAAATTTCGGCCAAGTTACCGTCGGGGTCACGCACCATAAAAAACACATCGTTGCCAGGGCCGTGCCGTCCTACGCCCCACACAATTTCTTGCCTCAGGTCGCCCATATGGTCGGCCCAATGTTTAAGGCCCTCCCAGTCAGGTGCTTCAAAAGACTGGTGGTCAAAGCAAGACACGGGCGCGCCAAACAAGGCCAAGGCATGGTGCAGCTCGCTGGTTCTTAAAAAACATGCCCTCAACTGGCCCTGATCGTCGTGCACGCGGTCGGACACCACAAAACCCAAAACTTCGTTGTAAAAAGCGGCCATGGCGTCAATATTGGGGGTGCGTATGCCCAAGTGCTGCGTGACGGCGGGAGGCAAAGTCTGGGCGTTGGACGCCGGCTTAAGCTCATCGTTGCCCATCTCATTTGCGTCAACCGCATCCGCGCTGGCAAACACCACGCAATGGCCGTCAGGGTCTCTAAAGGCCAAGGCGTCATCGGGTAACTCCGCAAAGGCGCTTACATCTGCCTTGGGCACGTGAGCGGTGCGCTGCACAAAACTCGCCCACGCGGCTTGGGTTTCCAGGCTATACAAAAAATAGTGCAACTGGTTGGCAGTACCGCCAGAGGCCATCACCTGCCTGCCTGGGGCCATTGCAGAAAATGCAGAGGCCACAGCTCCATCGCCATCTGCCAAGCCCGGCACTTGGCCTTTGCGCATGCCGTAGGTGTGCACATAAAAATCCACCAATCGCTCAGGCTGTGGGGATTGCAAATGCAGTCGGCGCAAATGGGCTTGAATCGTCACGGTCAATAGTTTAGAAAGCGGGTGAGACGTTGAGTGAGTTGGGTTGGACTCAATCCGGCTTGATATTGGCTTCGCGCACCACCTTGCCCCATTGCAAAGTTTCGGCCTTCAAAAATTGAGCAAATTCTTCTGGAGTGCTGGCTATAGGCTCGGTACCAATGGCCTGCATTTTCTCTTTGATTTCAGGCAAGGCCAGAACTTTGGAAATTTCGGCATGCAACCGGTTCACCGCCTCTTTGGGCGTACCCGTGGGGACTGCCATGCCGTACCAGTTGACCACCTTGAAGCCCGGAACCGACTCAGCAATAGTGGGCAGCTCAGGCATGAAGTCCAAACGTTTTCCACCCGTGGCAGCCAGGGCCCGCAGTCGGCCGCTCTTGACGTGCTGAATGCCTGCTGCTGCGGCTTCAAAGGTCATGTGCACTTGGCCAGACATCACGTCGCTGATGCTGGGCGCACTGCCTTTGTAAGGTATGTGCGTCATCTTGATGCTGTTGACCGCCGCAAAAAGTTCGCCAGCCAAATGGGGCAAGCCCCCGCTGCCGCTGGAAGAAAAAGTCAAAGGGTTGGAACTGGCTTTGGCGAAGGCCACCAGCTCGGGTACGGTTTTGGCGGTTATGTTGGGGTTGGTATACAAAATAAACGACACCGAAGCGAGCTGTGTCAAAGGTGTGAACTGCTTGTCCACATTGAAAGGCAGATTGGGGTAAAGCGCGGGGTTCACGCTGAAGTTACCCAAGGTACCCAGAAAAATGGTGTGCCCATCGGGGGCAGCCTTGGCAGCTGCATCCATACCCAATACGCCATTGGCTCCTGGGCGGTTCTCTACCACCACGGTTTGGCCCAAGCCCTCAGACAATTTGGGTTGGATCAAGCGGGCCACAATGTCAATGCCCCCACCTGGCGGAAACCCAATAATGATGCGCACCGGCTTGGTCGGAAAAGCCTGCACCCATGCACTGCAAAGCAAAAGCAGCGCTGCCACACACTGTGCCAAATGTTGGCCAACTTTAAACCTGAACATTCTTAGTCTCCTCATTTTTAAATTTGGGGTCAGCTTATCATCGAAGCCACACCGTACCAACCCATAAGGAGACACCGCATGCCCGACCACTTGCATGTGTATGCAGGTACTGCCGGACATTCCGCTTGGTTCAGCGAGGATGGGGGTCGCCAATGGGTGCACCCCAACAGCCACTCGGGCATGTACCTAGAGGCAAGGGTCTGGAGCTTTGCCAGCCACCCTTCGGAGCCTGAAACCCTTTGGGCCGGTACCGACATGGGGCTTTACAAATGGCACGAGCCCAGCGCGCGCTGGGCCAGCGTGGCATTGCCCTCGCCTAACCCCTCAGATATTTGGGTTGTAGCTGTTCACCCTGAAGACCCCAAAATTTTGTGGATCGGCACCCGCCCAGCGGGGTGCATGATGTCGCCAGACGGCGGCCAGACTTGGCGCACCATCAACGTGCCGGGCTTGCAAAGTTTTTCCACCATCAACATGGGCGCCACACGGGTCACCCAAATCGCCTTTGACCCCTTAGACCCGCAAGCCGTTTGGATGACAGTAGAAATTGGCGGCATTTTCTTCAGCCCAGACGGCGGCACCACTTGGCACCCCCGCGACCAGGGCTTGGTGTCTTGCGATGTGCATGGCATAGCCTTGATCGATGTGCCGCAACCCGGCAGCTTAGGCACCACCCAGCGGTTGATGTACGCCACCACCAACAGGGGTCTTCACGTCAGCACCGACCGAGGCGAGCACTGGAGCTTTGTCAAGCTGGATTCGCCTTGGCAGTACACCCGCAGCATCGTGCAACGTGCCGACCAAACGGGCGTGATGTTTTTAACCAATGGCAACGGCCCGCCCGGGGACGACGGCAAATTGCTCATCAGCACAGACCATGGCCAACATTGGCAAGCGGTGGACTTGCCCGGACGCATCAACAGCACCGTCTGGACTGTGGCCACCCACCACAGCAACCCGCAACAGCTTTTCACCTGTACCAATCTGGGGCAGGTGTTTGAAAGCACCGACGGTGGGCACCACTGGCACCGCTTGCACCACGAATTTGGCGAACTGCGGGCCCTGCACTGGCGGCCCCTACCTGCAGGCATACGCCAGCAAGCCCACTCGATCACTCAACGCCCTCCACCTTAATTTTTTATGCAAGCCACCACACACAGCGCCCCCATTCACATCGGTTTGATGGTGCCCATCAACAACACCACCATGCAGCCCGAGCTTCTGCAATGGTTACCTGCGGGCTCGCAGTGCACCCTGCACAAAATTCCGCGTGGCAAAGGTTTGCTTACAAGAGAGACCATTCCGGCCTACAAGCAACAGGCTTTGGAATTGGCAAAAGCTTTTGCGAACGCGCCCATCGACATCTTGACCTACGGTTGCACCGCCGCCAGCTTTTTGTCGGGCCCTCAAGCCGATGCTGAATTGGCCGATGCCTTGGCCCAAACGGTGGGCAAGTCGGTGGTTACCACCGCACAGTCCATGGTGTTGGCTTTGCAAGCGCAAGGTATGAGCCACATTGCGCTGGTCACCCCCTATCAGGACGAGGTGAACGATCAGCTCAAGTCTTACCTGCACCAATCGGGCATTGAAGTGGTCGCCTTTGACAGCCTGCGTGCGCCCAATGTGGATGCCTTGGGTCTTATTAACGCGGAGCAAGTGGCCACCATGGCCCGCAAGGTGATGACCGATGCTGCACAGGCCATGTTCATTGCCTGCTCGCAGCTCCCCACCCGCACGATTTTGGAGCCGCTGAGCCTGGAATTTGGCCGCCCTGTACTCTCCAGCATTCAAGCCACAGCTTGGAGAGTTCAGCATACCCTGTCATCACCTGTAGCCGCTTAGGAGACTTTATGACCACCTTTTTTACCCCTGCTTCTGCTTTGCCCTTGCGTGTATTTTTGGCAGGCTTGCTGAGCCTGTCATTTGCGTTGCTTGGCATCAGCCACGCGCAAACCAGCACTCCCAGCAACTGGCCTAACAAGACTGTGCGCATCATCGTGCCGTTTGCAGCGGGCTCCTTTACCGAAACCGCAGCCCGTGCCATAGCAGCCGAGCTGTCCAACCAAATGGGGCAGCCCTTTATTGTGGAAACCAAAGGTGGCGCAGGCAGCACTCTGGGTACCGATATGGTGGCCAAGTCGGCCCCAGACGGCTATACCCTGCTGGTGACCGACAACTCTTATGCCGTCTCTTCGGCGCTCTACCCCAAGCTGCCCTACGACTCCGAAAAAGACATTCAAAAAATCAGCACCATTGCTGAGGCCCCCGCCGTCATCATGGTCAAGAGCGACGCGCCTTATAAAACCCTGAAAGATTTGGTCGACGCAGCCCAAAAGCAGCCCAAAGCACTTACCTACGGGTCAGGCGGCCAAGGTTCATCGGCGCATTTGGCTATTGAGTGGTTTTTGTCCAGCGTGAATGCTGAAATGACGCATATACCTTACAAAGGTGTGGCAGCCGCCTTGGTAGACCTGATGGCGGGCCGCATCGATGTGGGCCTAGCCAGTGCAGGGTCTTCGGCACAACACATCAAGGGTGGACGCCTGCGCGGCTTGGCCGTGGTGGGTAAAGAGCGCCACCCCCTGATTCCAGAGGTGCCCACCTTTACCGAAGCGGGTTACAGCAACTACCAAATGGTGTATTGGTTTGGTTTGATGGCCCCTGCCAACATGCCGCCTGCGGTGGTGCAGCGCTTGCAACAGGGTGTGGCGCGCGCCGTGGAGCAGCCTAAGGTCATTGAAGTGTTTGCCGCCACCGGAGCCAAAGCCGTGGCCAGCACCAGCGCTGAGTTCACTAAAAAAGTGGAAGATGAATCCCGCATCTGGAAAGCCGTGGTGGCCAAGGCCAACATCAAGGTGGAATAATTTTTCAGTGTTTTTTGAATCACATGTCTGAAACCCTCACCACCCCCGCTTTTAAAGCCCCGCCTGCTGCGTGCGATGCGCACTTTCATGTTTTTGGCGAACCGGGCCAATACCCCTATGAGGGCCAATTGCGCTACACCCCTCCGCATGCGCCCCTAGAGGAGTATTTGCAGTTGGCACAGCACTTGGGTTTTGAGCGGTTTGTTTTTGTGCAGCCCTCGGCCTATGGCCGAGACAACTCGTGCATGTTGGACGCTATGGCTGAACTGCGGCCCACTATCCGCCGCGGCATTGTGGATGTACATGAGGACATTTCAGACGCAGAACTCAGCCGCATGAACCAGCTGGGTGTGCGGGGCATCCGCATCAACGTGTCGCCCGTGCACAAAGAAGAAGCCGGGCTGCTCGATCGCATGCTGCCCCGCATCTTGAAGCTCGATGCCCGCTGCGCCGAACTGGGCTGGCACCTGGACTTTTTGTTACCTGGCTGGCTGACCCACCAAATGCTGCCCACCTTGGCCAAACTGAAAGTTGAACACAGCTTGGCCCATATGGGCATGTTTTTGGCAGCGCAAGGCCCGCAGCAAAAAGGTTTTCAAGACATGCTGGCGTTGCTTAAAGAGGGCAGAACCTGGGTCAAATTCACTGGCACTTACCGCATGGCCACCGCCCCCACCTTTGCCGATGCCTTGCCCATGGCCCAAGCCGTGTTGCATACCGCGCCAGACCGCGTGATTTGGGGCAGCGACTTTCCGCATCTCTCTTTTGCGCATGTGGTGGGTTCGGTGCAACTTTTTAACTTGCTGCTTGACTGGGCGCCTGATGCCGCCACCCGCCAAAAAATTCTGACAGACAACCCGCAAAAGCTCTTTGGTTTTTAAGATGGCCAGCGCCCAAGAGATTGCGCACTTTCTGGCCACCGAATTTCCGCAATCTAAATGCCAAGTGGTGTCTGTGGAGGCCCAAGCCGCCACCGTAAGGCACGAAGTGGGGTTTGACGAGCTGCGCCCCGGCGGCACCGTGTCGGGCCCTGTGCTTATGTCGGTGGCCGATGTGGCGCTGTATGTGGCCATATTGGGCGAAATTGGCATTGTGCCGCTCACGGTCACCACCAACCTGAACATCAATTTTTTGCGTAAACCCGCGGCCAAGCAAGCCATCATTGGCAAGGCGCGCCTCATTAAAGTCGGCCGAACTTTGGTGGTGGGCGAAGTGAGCTTGTATTCAGAAGGGCAAACGGAGCCTGTGGCACATGCGGTGGGGACGTATTCGGTGCCTCCGGCCAAAGAGGCTTGACCATCACTTTAGAGTGATCAGCAACTTAGGAACGACTTGCAAAAATAACCTAGTAGGTTAATAATCATGGAGAAATCAACACCGCATTGCAAGCTACAAGTTGTGAAAGCCTTGCTGGAGGCTGGAAAGTTTCAAGTCACGCGTACGGCGCGCATCGGTGCGACGGCGCTTGGTTTTGACTACCCTGGCATGTTGGATGTGGTTGCTGCGCTGCAATCGTCAGACTTTTATAAAAGCATGACATCGCAGGCCGACCACACCGTATGGCAGGATGTTTACCACGCAGCCACCCCCTTGGGTGACGTGTACCTGAAGCTAACAGTGGTGGATGATTTATTGATCGTCTCTTTCAAGGAGCTATGACATGAAATGCCCAAGCTGCGGCGCTGCCGAACTGATCCACGACACCCGTGACGAAACGTACACTTACAAGGGCATCAGCACCGTTATTCCTGCCGTGATAGGAGACTATTGCCCTGCATGTGCCGAATCGATTCATAGTGGTGCTGAAACCGAGCGCGTGATGAAAGAAATGGTCGCTTTTCAACGTCAGGTCAATGCCGCGTTTGTACCCCCCAGCTTCATCACCGACATCCGCAAAAAACTAGACCTAGACCAGCGCGAAGCCGCCGAAATCTTTGGCGGCGGCGTCAACGCGTTCTCTCGTTACGAGACTGGAAAAACAAAACCACCATTAGCGCTTGTGAAACTGCTCAAAGTGCTAGATAAACATCCAGAACTGCTTGCGGAGATTAGGGCGTGACGTTTGTACATCTGAGGCCCTTGTAAAAGGCTAGGGTTTCTCAATGGAGTCTGATGTTTTGGAGCACTTTTTACGGCTGGTTAGTATCAAATTAGATAACTAGGAGACACCTTTTACATTCGATCTCAGTTAACGGCATTTTGGGGGCATATTTTTGGGGGCATCAGAAAATTCCGATTTGTGCCCCCAAATATGCCCCCTAAATGATGTTGGTTGTCAATCAACCTCATCGGACGATAAAAAACAAAAAAGCCCCGTGGGTAGGGGCTTTTGAGGGTCTAAGGAGGTCTGTATCGGACTACCTAAAACCAATTACTGGCGGAGAAGGCGGGATTCGAACCCGCGGTGGGTTTTACCCCACGCACGCTTTCCAGGCGTGTGACTTAAACCACTCATCCACCTCTCCAGTAGG
>Ga0214917_10003071_pt1 | contig 19704 bp, 17 predicted proteins | sample LL_1208_BB_MetaG_FD_177983 | JGI IMG/M metagenome (GOLD analysis project Ga0214917, IMG submission 177983) | Freshwater microbial communities from Lake Lanier, Atlanta, Georgia, United States - LL_1208_BB | ecosystem: Environmental > Aquatic > Freshwater > Lake | place: USA: Georgia | collected...
TGATCCAGAAAATGAAGGAGGCGCTGAACCCGCTGGGGATTCCCGTGCTGGTGGGGGTGATGCCGGTGATCAGCGCCCGGAACGCGGAGTTTCTGCACCATGAAGTGCCAGGGATTTCGATCCCCGAGGAAGTAAGGGCCAAGATCCGCTCCCTGCCGGAGGGGCCGGCGCAGGCGGAGTATGGCCGGGAGGTGGCGGCGGAACTGGCCCGGGAGGTGGCCCAGCATTTCCGGGGAATTTATCTGATCACGCCGATGGTGCGGTCCGGCATGACCGCGCCGATTGTGAAGGAGTTCCTCCAAACCAAGTGAGCGAGATGGTCATCCACGGGAGCCGGCCCCGCAACGTCGGCTGGCTCCGGGCGGCGGCCCTGCTCTACGGGGACTGGGGCACGAGCAAGGCGTATGTCATCGGCCTGGCGGTGCTGCTGGCCGGGTATGCGGCACCGACCTATCTGGCCGCCATCCTCGTGCTGACGTTTTTGGTCGGCTGTAACTACGTGTGGGTCTGCAAATTTTTCCCCGAGGGCGGAGGCGTCTATCACGCGGCCCGCATCTTCAGCCCACGACTTGGGGTGGTGGGGGCTTTGTTGTTGCTGGCCGGCTATGTGGTGACGGCGGCCATCAGCGGATATGAGGCGTACAATTATTTCGGTTTGAAAGAGGAGGCCAGCCGTTGGGCAATCCTGACGATTTTTGCCCTCGGGGTGGTGAACGCATTCGGACCCCGGCTGGCGGGAAGTCTAGCCGTCTATCTGGCGTTGCCGGCGGTGCTCGTCCTGCTGGGGTTGGCGGCGGCGGGGGTGTTTTCGGGGCTTCTGGCGGTGACAGCCCTGCCCACGCAGAGCCCGTGGGAGGGATGGAAGATTTTCACCGGAATGATCCTTGCGCTCTCGGGCGTGGAGGCGATCGCCAACATGACGGGCACGATGAAACCCGATCCTGACAGTTCTCCGGGCGCGCCCAGTGTCCATCATCAGGCGCGCCGGGCCATCTCGGTGGTGATGATCGAGGTGGTACTGATCACGGCGGTGTTGGGCGTGATGGTGGCGGGGATGCCGATGGGATCGTTTGTTCAGCCGGAAAGCTTTCTGCGAACCATGGCAGATTTTTACATCTCCCCGCAGTACGGCTGGGTGGTGGGCGCGGTGGTAGGGCTACTGCTCCTGTCAGCCGTCAATACCGCCATCGTGGCTTCGGTGGCCCTGCTTTATAGCCTGGCTCAAGACGGTGAATTGCCTTCGAACTTCAAACTTCTGAACCGCCAGGGTGTGCCGTGGGTGCCGTTGATTACTGCGGTGATTCTTCCCGTCATCGTGCTGGAGTCGACCCGGGGGTTGGAGGCCCTGGCTTCCCTCTATGCCATCGGCGTGGTGGGGGCGATCGGCTTGAACATCGGCAGCTGCAGTTTGAACCGGGCCCTCCCCATGAAGCCGTGGCAGCGAATGGTCATGATGGGGACGGCGCTTTTGATGGTGGCGATCTGGCTGACAATCGCGGTGACCAAGCCTCAGGCCCTGCTGTTTGCCGTGGTGATGTGCGGGGCGGGTCTGGCGATGCGGGAAATGACCCGGGTCAAAGCGCCGCTGGAAGCAACCGGTCCCACGCCGGTCGAACCGATTCCGCGCCTGCGGGAAGAGCCGGCGGTTTCCGAGGAAGGAATGGAGGAGGCGGGCCGGATTTTGGTGGCGGCCCGCGGGCTCACGGCAGCGGCGCGGTTTGCGATGGAGGAGGCGAAGTTGCGGGGGGCGCGACTTTACTTCCTGTTTGTTCGCGAAGTCCAGGTGGCCACCGATGTCGGTGGAAATCTGGACGACGACAAGGAGGCCAAGCAGGTGTTGGAGGAGGTGCGCCGGGTTGCCGGGGAGCAAAAGGTTCTGCTGACGCCGGTGTACTGTGTTTCCAACAGCGCCTCCGACATGATCACCGAACTTGCGGCGACGCTGGGGGCGGACTTGGTGGTGTTGGGAGGATCGCGGAGGAAAGTGTTAGTCAACCTTCTGCGGGGAGACACGGTGCAGCAGGTTTCCCATTCGTTGCCGGAGGAAATCCGGTTGGTTGTGGTGGGGTGATTTAGGATTAGGATTAGGATTAGGATGAAAGTTAGGCAGAGGTCGAAAGTCTGACCCAGCGGGCGTAGGCGGAGGCGGCACGGCCGGAAAGAGTGACGAGCTCGGGGCAGTCGTACGGGTGCAGGCGGGACCAGAGTTTTTCCAAAGAGGCGGCCTTCCGATTCGAGGTTTTTGCAAGAACGAGAAACTCGCGGGATGTTTGCCGTTTTCCCTTCCACACGTAGTGCGATTCGATGGCCGGAAAAATTTGGACGCAGGCGGCGGCTTTGGCCTGCAAAGCGGCTTGGGCAAGGCGTGCGGCATCCGATTTTTTCGAAGTTGTGGTCAAAAGAATGGCGATTTTCATCGATCGTTCGCGTTTACGATTCTGTTTGCGGAAAAAGCGCCGGTTTACGATTTGAGGAAAAAGCCGCGTTGTTTTGCGGAGATGGGCATGCCCATCCGTTCCATGACGGCGAGGAGGTCTTCCCACACCAGCCGCTTGAGCGCGATATCCTGATTGTGCAGGAGATAGCTGGGATGAAACGTGAGGCGGACGGGCACGCCGTCGAGCTCCCGCCAGTTGCCGCGCAGGCGGGTCATGTTCATCTTCTGCGGTCCGAAGAGTCCCTCCACGGCGGTGGCTCCCAGGGCCACGATGACCTGCGGGGCGATGACGGCAACCTGCGCACGGAGATAGGGCAGGCAGGCGTCCATTTCATCCCGGGTGGGTTTGCGGTTGCCGCTGGTGTTGGGCGGCATATTCGGCCGGCACTTCAGAACGTTCGCGATGAAAACCTGTTCCCGGGTGATCTCCATGGCCGTGATCATTTTGGTGAGGAGTTGGCCAGCCCGACCGACGAAAGGTTCGCCTTTTTCGTCCTCGTCCGCGCCGGGGGCTTCGCCGACAAACATGAGCTTGGCCTCCGGATTGCCCACCCCAAAGACCACCTGGGTACGGGACTTGGCAAGGTGGGGACAGATGGTGCAGGCGGAGGTTTGCTGTTGGAGAGCGGCCAGACGTTCGGCCTTGGTGCCGGAGGGCAGTTGGATCGGCGGAGGAGCCGGAGATGGGGACGGGGAGGTGATCGGAGATGGGAGCCCAGAGAGGGGAGATCGGGTGGGAGTGGTGGGTGAAAGATTTCTAGCGGAAGGTGTTTTCGAAGAGGGAAGGGAGGAAGGAGAGGCCGAGGTGGGACCTGCGGGGAGGCGGCGGGTGAGACCGGCCGGGAGCCAGGCATCTTTTTTCCCCGAGCGACGGAGCAGTTGGACGTAGCGGGCGGCCTGGGAGCGGAGTTCAGAGTCCATCGAGATAGGATTGGAATGCCGCAAAATCGTCCGGAGGGGGAGCCTCAAACGAAAGGTATTCACCGGTGCGGGGATGACGGAAGGAGAGCCGGTGGGCGTGGAGAAGCTGCCGCTTCACCCCGGCGGTGCGGGTCAGGGTGTTGGTGCCGCCGTAGAGAGGGTCGCCGGCGACCGGGCAACCGGCGGCGGAGGCGTGGACACGGATTTGGTGGGTGCGCCCGGTGAGAAGTTTTATTTCCAGCAGGGAGGCCCCGGGCCAAGAGGCGACGACTTTCCAGTCGGTCCGGGAAGGACGGCCCTTGGTGCGCACAGCCATTTTCTGGCGGTGGACGGGGTGGCGCCCGATCGGGCCTTCCCAGGAACCCACCTGGCCTTTGGGCCGACCCAGCACAATAGCGAGATAGGATTTCTGGGTTTCCCGGTCCTTGAACTGGCGGCTGAGTTCGCGGTGGGCGGCATCGGTTTTTGCGGCGACGAGGATTCCGGAAGTTTCCAGATCAAGCCGGTGGACGATGCCGGGGCGCTCGGGCCCTCCGCCGGGGGCGAGGCGGCCCGAGCAGTGGTGCAGCAGGGCGGCGGCGAGGGAACCCGTCGGCCGACCGGCACCGGGATGGACGGCGATGCCCGGCGGTTTGTTCAGGACAATAACGTCGGTGTCCTCGTGCAGGATCTCGAGGGGGATGGGTTCCGGTTCCACGTGCCGCGGGGCCGGATGGGGAATCCGGATGGTGACGGTGGAGCCGGCGGGAAGGAGGTCGCGTGGTTGCACGGGTTGGCCGGCGAGATCCACCCGGCTGTCCTTCATCCACTGCTGGATTTTGCTGCGGGATTCCCCGCTGAGGCGGGCAAGAACGAGATCCGCGCGTTCATGGGCATCCGCGGGGCCGATCACGCCGCTCCAGATCCTTTCTTGGGTCGGAAGAGGTTTTCGGCGAGGTTGCTGGGAGTGGCTAGCCATACCCATCTGATTCTGCCTTTTTTCTGCGCGCTGGTCTATGCGGTCGGCGCCCTGTTGCTGAAGCGTTCGATGGAAGCGGGACAATCCGCGCGGAGGATTCTGGCGAGTTGCAATCTGGCCATGGCGGCCTGTTTTCTTCCTTTGCTGATCGGGGCCCGGATTCCATCGGTGAGTTTGCCTTTCTGGGTGTGGCTGTCTCCACTGGCGTGCTCCGTTTTATTTTTTCTTGGTCAAGTGGGCACCTTTCGTGCGTTGCGGGGTGGGGATGTCTCCGTGGCAACGCCGGTTCTTGGGACCAAAGTGGTGATCACGGCCTTGCTTGGGGCGATTTTTTTGCCGGAAGGCATGGGTTCCCATCTTTGGCTGGGAGCTTTTTTCTGCACGACGGGGGTGGTCTTGGTGGGGCTACAGCTTGGTCATCGCACCGGGAAAGCCCTGAGGGCGGTCGGATGGGGCCTGTTCGCGGCCACGGTTTTTTCGCTGACGGACGTGATCGTCGCCCGCACGGCCCGGGAGATGGGATTTTGCCTTTTCGGACCCGTGATGATGACGGGAATGGCCGCCCTTTCTCTATTGTCGGTTTCCCGCACACTTGAGGAGGGAAGCAAGAATTTGACTGGGGATGGGTGGATGTTGGGGGGTGTGGTCCTGATCGGACTCCAGGGCGTGGGGCTTTACGCAATGATTGCCCTGTCGGGAGATCCTGTTGGGGTAAACATCATGTATGCCCTACGGGGTTTGTGGTCCGTTCTTTTGGTTGCCTGGGTGGGCCGCTGGTTGGGGAACCAGGAGGCGAGTCTGCCGCGGTCCGTCCTTCTCCTGCGCGCCCTGGGAGCGGCCTTTCTTTTCGGGGCGGTCTGGGTGATTTTTCGTTCCTGATTCACTGTCCTGCTTGTTTTTTTTCTCAAAAATAAAATGTTACAATTGTAACATTTTATTTTTGCGGCGGAGCACGAACCGGGGCCCTTCCGTCGCGGCAGGATGTTCGCGGATGAAGCTGGGTTAGCGTTGGCGGAAAGACAGGGGCTGGGTAGAAAGGAGGCATGGTTCTGGCTTCTCTCTTTTCCGCCCAGATCGGGCTAGAGACTTCCGATCCCCTGCAGGTGGTGATTGTCCTTGTGGCGGGGATTCTTCTCCAGGTCTATGGTGCCAGGCTGTTGGTTGGGGGAGGGGTCGGGCTGGCACGACGCCTGGGCGTTCATCCCCTGATCATGGGATCGACAGTGGTGGCTTTTGGAAGCTCGGCGCCCGAGCTTTTCATCAGTTTGTGGGCCGCGGGGAAAGGGCAGGGGGATATTGCCGTGGGCAACGCGGTCGGATCGGTCATCGCCAACATCGGTCTGATCCTTGGACTTTCCGCGGTGGCCCGTCCGCTGCGGTTTCGGCCGCAACTTTTCCAAGCCGAGGCACCCATCATGGTGGCGGCGGCCGCCTTGGTGGCTTTTCTCCTGCGGAACAGCTGGATCGGAAGGTTTGAGGGCTCCCTGCTTTGTTTTGGGCTGGTGGCCTATGCGGTGTTCGTCTGGTTTTCCTCGCAGGTGGAAGCCGACAGTTCGGTCATCGCACGGATGGAGAAGGATTTGCCAGGGCCGGGAGCCTCGCGTTGGGTTGAGCTGGTTCAGCTGATCGGCGGGATTGTTTTGCTGGTGGCAGGGTCCCGGTATCTGGTGAAAGCGGCGGTGACCGGGGCCGGCATGACCGGGATGACAAACTCCGCCCTCTCCTTGGCGGCGATCCCGTTATTGGCGAGCACGCCCGAACTTTTTGTCCTCGTCTCCGCCTTGGCAAAAAAGGAGAAGGAGCTGGCCGGAGGTGTGGTGGTGGGAGCCTGTATCTTTAATTGTCTCGGCGTATTGGGATTCTCCGCCCTGCTGCGGCCCGTGCTGGCTCCCAATATCAACCAGATGGACTTGAGCGTGATGCTGATTGCCACGGTCGCGGTGTTGCCGTTGTTGCAGGCGGGGCCACGGCGAAGACAGGCAATCGGTGCGGGATTGCTGGTGGGCTACGGCCTTTACCTGACCCAGCTTTTGGGGCGGCATATTCAACAGGGCTTGTGAAGCGGGCCCGGGCGGAGGCTGGGAGCGCAGGGGCCCGGCAAGGCGCCATCTCCCAAGTGGTGCAAAAGCTCGAGCACCGGGTCGGTCGTGAACACGGTCTGACGATGGAGGAGTTGATGGTCGCCCTGGAGGGCAAGGGCCATGCGGCCATGATTACGGTCCTTTCGCTTCCCTTCAGTCAGCCGATCCAGATTCCCGGGCTGTCCGTGCCTTTCGGAATCGTCTTGTTTTACAGCGGGTTGAGAATTGCCTTTGCCCAAAAACCGTGGCTCCCGGTTTGGTTGATGCGGAAAAAAATCCCGCCCACGACCGCGATGGGCCTGTTGGAGGGGATGCGCAAGGTGTCCCGAATGACGGAAAAAATTCTCCATCCACGCTGGGCTTTTTTGTGCCGGCGGCCGGCACTGCACCGTCTGAACGGAATTCTCATCGCGTTTCTTTCCATCCTGCTGGCTTTGCCTCTGCCAATTCCCTTCAGCAATATGTTGGCGGCGGTGCCCATTCTTTTGCTGGCTTTGGCACTGCTGGAAGACGATGGCCTATTCCTCCTGGCGGGTTATCTGGCTGCCATTCCTTGCATGGTCTTCTTCGGTGCTCTTTTCCTTTTTGGGCCCAAGGCCGTCACCGCTTTTTGGGGCTGGTTAATATCTGTTTTTTAAGATCTCGGCAGACTTTCCCGCCGACCAAAATTCCGTATCTTTCTCCTTCCAAAGGAAGGAAGCAATACGGGTAAAGTATCTTAAAACACTAATATGGAAGGATTTATACTTAGTCTTCTAATCCTGGTGAACGGCTTTTTTGTGATGGCTGAGCTGGCGGTGGTGTCGAGCCGGCGGAGCACCCTCAGGCAAAGATCGGAGGCTGGGGACGGAGGGGCCAAGGCGGCTTACGAATTGGCCTCGTCCCCCAGCGCCTTTCTTTCCACGGTCAGTGTGGTGATTACCATGATTTCCATCTTGTCCGGAGCCATGGGAGGGGCGGTTCTCTCCGCGCCTGTTTCGGAGCGACTGGTGGGCTGGCATGTTCCCAAGGCGGTGGCGGACCCCGTCTCTTTGGCCTTGGTGGTGCTGATTATTACGGTCGTCTCGATCATTTTCGGGGAACTTTTGCCGAAACGCCTTGCCCTGGCCCATAGCGAGACCATTGCCGCGCATCTTTCCCGCCCCATCCAGGCGGTCGCGGTGGGTCTGGGTCCGATTGTCCGCTTTCTTAGCTGGACCACCGATACTTTGGCGGCCTTGTTCGGGGTTCGTTCCTCAGGGGAGACCATGCCGGTCAGTGATGAGGAGCTCCGGCATCTGCTCGAACAGGGCAAGCGGGCCGGCGTGTTCAGCTCGACCGAGCAGGGGATGGTCGAGCGGGTTTTGCGGCTGGACGAGATGCGAGTGGAGGAATTGATGACGCCGAGCGTCCGGATCGTCTGGATCAATGCGGACGAGGCGCCCGAGGTGACCTGGCGTGCCCTCGTGGCCAGCGGGCATTCCCACTTTCCCGTTTACCGGGGGAGTCGGGAAAACATCCTCGGGGTGGTTTCTGTGAAGGCCTTGTGGGCCAACATGGCGGTGGGACTGCCGGCCTCGCCGGCCGACCTGGCCACGCAGGCGCTGATTCTTCCGGAAACGATTCCGGCCCTGCGGGCGCTGGAACAGCTGCAAAAGGCGCGGCAACGGGTGGCGCTGGTCAGCGACGAGTTTGGCAACATCACCGGGATCCTCAGTCTGCTTGACCTGCTGGAGGCGGTCGTGGGGGAACTGCCGTCGCAGGAGGACCGGCACAAGTTGCGGGCAATCCAGCGGGAAGACGGATCGTGGCTGGTCGATGCCACCCTGCCGGTGGAGGAGTTCGCCAAGGATCTGGGCAAGGCGGCCGATTATTTCCAGTTGGACGGGGATTTCCAGACGGTCGGCGGCTTTGTGGTGCACCGGTTGGCGCGGATTCCGAAAGAGGGTGACTTTATTGAATACCGGGGGCACCGGTACGAGGTGGTCGACATGGACCGGCACCGCCTGGACAAAATACTGGTTTCGGCCCTCAAGGGGTGACCGTTGACGGCCTAGGAGGAAGAGGGAGACTATGAAAACGATTTTTGGGCGGGGTAGCCAAGTGGTAAGGCAGGGCTCTGCAAAAGCCCCATTTCGTCGGTTCGATTCCGACCCTCGCCTCAGATTTTTTTCGGCTCTGCAAAAAATGACCGCATCCGTTCCGAAAACTGCGGGTTTTATCCTGGATGGATCAGAACACCACGGAGGCCACGCATGAGCATCCAACGAGTCAGGGTCAAATCATCGGAGGGGGTGTACCCCGTGTATATCGGGGACAAGTTGTTGCCGGCGGTGTTGGGGAAACATCTCCCGGCGAAGGTGCCGGTGGCCATGCTGGTGGACGAGGGTGTGGCGGCGTTGCCCCTGACAACGGATCTATTCCACTGGCTGGAGCGGCGCGCCTCGCGGGTGGTGCGGGTAAGGATCCCGGCCGGGGAACGCTCGAAATCGATCGACGAGTACGGTCGGGTACTACGCCAGTTGGCAGGGGCCGGGATGACCCGGGACGCCTGGATTCTGGCGGTGGGCGGGGGGGTGACGGGGGATCTGGCGGGATTTGTGGCGGCCACATTCCTGCGGGGCCTGCCGCTGATCCAGATTCCGACCACGGTGGTGGCGATGGTGGACAGCAGCGTGGGCGGGAAGACAGGGGTGGATCTGCCGGAGGGCAAGAACCTGGTGGGAGCCTTTCATCCTCCCCAGGCGGTGTTGGCCGACCTTCGCTGGCTCCAGTTCCTCTCCCTGGCGGAGAAACGGGCGGGGATGGCCGAGGTGTTGAAATGCGGTGCGATCGCGGATTCGAAGCTCTTTGCCTCCCTGGCGAAGGGAGCGCCCCGCTCGATGGCCAAGGTCGTGAAGCGTTGCGTGGAGATCAAGGCGAAGCTGGCGGGCGAGGACGAGAGGGATCTGAAGGGGAAACGGGCCTTGCTGAACTTTGGTCACACGGTGGCGCATGGTCTGGAGGGGGTTCTGGGGTACGACGGGCTCCGGCACGGGGAGGCGGTGGCGATCGGGATGGCGGTGGCGGCTCATCTCTCGGTCAAGGCGCGCGGCTTCAAGAAGAAGACGGCCGAAAAACTCAAGGCGGCGATCCGGGCCCACGGCTTGCCGGTGACCCATCCGGAGCTTCGTTGGGACCGCTTGGGCAACTGGATTTCCCGGGACAAGAAGGCGACTTCGGACGGGATCCGCTGGGTGCTTCTCCGGAAGATCGGGCGGGCGGATCTGGTTGCGAATGTTCCCGAAAAGAAGGTGATGGCGGCCCTGGAGGAGGTGCGGGAGGGCCGACCGGCCAAGGGATGACTCGGACCGAGGCCTACCTCGTCCTCAACTCTCTCCGTCTGGTTGGCCCGGTCCGAGTGCGGAAGCTCCGGGAGGTTTTTGGCCCGGTCGAGGAACTCTTCGCGCAACCCACCCAGAGATTGGCGGGGGTGGAGGGAATCGGCCAGGCGGTGGCGGAATCGATCCGGGGATGGGAAAAGACCTTCGATTTGGCGGTGGAGCTGGAAAAAATCCGCAAACTCGGCTTGAAGGTCATCGATTTTGAAGACCCAGACTATCCGGCGCTGCTGCGGGGGATTCATGATCCGCCTCTCGTGCTTTATTACCGCGGCAGCTTGGATGCGGTAAAAGGAGCCTGCCTCGGGGTGGTGGGGACCCGGGATGCCTCGGGATATGGCATCGATCTTGCGAAGAAGCTTGGTTACCAGCTGGCTTTCGCCGGGATCGGGGTGGTCAGCGGACTGGCGCGCGGGATCGACACCGCGGCCCATCAGGGGGCGTTGGCGGCCAAGGGAAGAACGGCGGCCGTGCTGGGTTGCTCGCTGGACCGGATTTATCCGGCGGAAAACGAGGCCTTGGCGGAGAAAATGTCGGAAGAGGGTGGCTGTGTGCTGAGCGAGTTTTCCCTGGAGACGCCCCCCGACCGGCAGACCTTTCCGATGCGGAACCGGATCGTGAGCGGCTTGAGCAAGGGCTTGCTGGTAATCGAGGCGGCGCGGGCGAGTGGGGCGATGATCACTGCCCGGCAGGCGTTGGAGCAGGGGAGGCAAGTGTTTGCCGTGCCCGGGCGGATTGATCAGCCGCAATCCGGCGGCTGTCACCAGCTGATCAAGGACGGGGCGCGGCTGGTGGAGTCCGTGGAGGATGTGCTCGCGGAGTTCGAGTTCCTGTTGCCACGGTCGGAGATGCCGGCTCCGGCCCCGCCCCAGGGGAACTTAAACGAGGAAGAGAGAAAGATCTTGGAGGCTCTGGGCCGGGATGAACTGCAGGTTGATTTGCTGACCCGAAAATGCGGGTTGCCTTCCCCGGTCGTGTCCGCCACCCTCCTAAAACTTGAAATGAAACGCCGGGTGCGACAAATGCCCGGTAAAGTCTTCACACGCATCGATTAACATATGGCCAAAAAGCTGATCATCGCGGAGAAGCCGAGCGTGGCCAATGACCTGGCCAAGGCGCTGACGGGTTTCAAAAAGGAGGGCGAGTACTGGGAATCGGACCAGTACGTCCTCAGTTCGGCCATTGGTCATCTGGTCGAATTATGCAAACCCAGCGAGTACGGGAAGGGAAAGGGGAAGTGGAGTTTTGAAAGTCTCCCGCTGATCCCCGAGGAATTTCAGCTCAAGGTCATCGAAAAAACCGAGCCGCGCTTCAAACTTTTGCAAAAATTGCTGAAGCGAAAGGATGTCACCGGTGTGATCAACGCGTGCGATGCCGGGCGGGAGGGGGAACTGATTTTCCGGTACGTGATGGAGGCGGCGGAGTGCAAAAAGCCGGTCCAGCGGTTGTGGCTCCAATCCATGACCAAGGAGTCGATCCAGGAAGGGTTCGCCCATCTGCGGAAGGAGGAGGAGATGGTCCCGCTGCTGGAGGCGGCCAAGTCCCGCTCGGAAAGCGACTGGCTGGTCGGTATCAACACCACCCGGGCACTGACGGCACTCAACTCCAAGGGCGGGGGATTTTTTCTGACTACCGCCGGCCGGGTGCAGACACCGACGCTGAGTATCCTCGTGGATCGCGAGAAACAGATCCGGGCCTTCGTGCCGAAAGATTTCTGGGAAATCCATGCGACCTTTGGGGCGAAGGCCGGCGAATACGAGGCCCGCTGGTTCGATGAGAAGTTGGCCGAACAGAAGGCTTCCGAACGCGGGGTGGATCAGAAACCGGAGCGCTTGTGGGACAAGCAGAAGGCCGAGGCGATTGCCGGGGAGTGCCGCGGGCAGACCGGCGAGGTTCATGACGAGAAAAAGCCCTCCCGCCAGCTTTCCCCGCTTTTGTACGACCTCACCAGTCTGCAGCGGGACGGCAACAGCCGCTTTGGCCTCTCCGCCCGGCGGACGCTGCAGATCGCCCAGGCCCTGTACGAGCGGCACAAGGCGATCACCTACCCCCGAACGGATTCGCGTTACCTACCGGACGACTACCTCCCGACGGTCAAAAATACCCTGAAAAACCTGGAAGGGACCGAGTTTGGCGAGTTTTCCAAGACGGTGCTGAAGGAGGGTTGGCTCAAGCCGACCAAGCGGGTGTTCAACGGCGCCAAGGTGAGCGACCACTTCGCCATCATCCCGACCCTGCAGATCCCGGACCTTGCCAAACTGGATGAGATCGAGCTCAAGGTATATGCAGCGATCGTCCGCCGCTTCATCGCGGTCTTTTATCCCGAGGCGATCTACGAGGTGACGACACGGATCACCCGGGTGAAGCAGCATGTCTTCCGCACGGACGGGAAAATTCTCAAGGAGGCGGGTTGGCTCGCCGTGTACGGAAAGGAAGGCATCGAGGAGGGGGGTTCCGACGAGGGCAAACTCCTGGTGCCGGTTTCCGATGGGGAAAAGGTGAAGGCGGTGGCGGTGGTGGTCGACGGGCTGCAAACCAAGCCCCCGGCCCGCCTGACGGAAGCAACCCTGCTCAGTGCGATGGAGGGTGCGGGGAAACTGATCGATGATGAAACCCTGCGCGAAGCGATGGGCGAGCGGGGATTGGGCACTCCGGCCACACGAGCCGCCACCATCGAGACGCTGATTTCCGAGGAGTACATTCGCCGGATGGGGCGGGAGCTGGTGCCGACCGCCAAGGCCTTCGGGCTTTTCGAGACCCTGGACGCCCTCGGCATTGAAATTCTCCACTCGCCGGAACTGACCGGGGAATGGGAGCACAAGCTGAAGGAGATGGAGCACGGCAAGCTGAAGCGGCAGGAGTTCATGCGGGAGATCCAGAAAGTCACCAAGGACATCGTCGAAAAAATCCGGGCCTTTCAGGACAAGGAGCACGTGCTGCGGAAGCTGGATTTCAGGGATCCGGAGACCGGGCAGGAATTTGAGGAGACCCTGCGGGAGTATCGGACGGTGGATGGCACGTATTCCGTGCGGAAGGTTCTTGCCGGTCGCCGGATCGAGGCCTCGGAATTCCACGAACTTTTGCAAAAGGGGACGCTTGGACTGGTGGAGGGTTTCCGCAGCCGTTTGGGCCGGCCTTTTTCCGCGGGCTTAAAGTTGGGGGAAGGAAGAAAGATCGAACTGGTGGTGGGCGAAGAGGAGGGAACGCTCGACTTCACCGGGCAGGAACCGCTCGGTCAGTGCCCCGCTTGTGGCGGCAAGATGTTCCAGAGCCTCCTTCGCTACGTCTGCGAGCACAGCGTGGCCAAGCCGTCCACCTGCACCTTCAAGGTTTCCAAGAAGATCCTGGGCCGCGACATCACCGAGGCGGAGGTGCAGGCCCTCCTGAAGGAGGGCAAAACCGGTCTTTTGGAGAAATTTGTCTCCCAGAAAACGCGGCGACCCTTTTCCGCCTTCCTCGTCTGGAAGGACGGCAAGGTTTCCTTTGATTTTCCGCCGCGGGAACCGCGCAAGCCCAAGTCGGCCAAAACCGCCAAAGCCCGGGCTGCCGCGGCCGCCTGAAAACCGAGGCGCCATCGGCCGCGGATCCCCTCGCGGTCGCGTTTCTCCGCCATCTCGGCGAGGAGCGGGGACTGTCCGGTAACACGGTGCGGAATTACGAGCAGGTTTTGGCGGAATTTCAAAAGGATCGGGGGCGGGCCTGGAAGGAAATTAACGAAAGCGATTGCCGGACTTACCTGCATGGGTTGGCGGGGCGCGGACGCCACCAGCCGGCCTCGGTGCGACTCCGGTTCTCAGCCCTGCGGACGTTTTTCAAATGGATGCAATCGCGGGGAGACCGGGCGGATAACCCGGCGATGGGTCTGCGCCTGCCCCGGCCCCGCAAGTCCCTGCCGCGCTTCCTGAGCGAGGATCAGATGGAACATCTGCTGGGTGCCCCGCTCCGGCTGCTGGAAAAACGGCCGGGCCGGCCAGCGGGGAGAAAAGAGCCGGCGTGGGCTCGTTGGCGGGATGCGGCCTTGTTGGAACTTTTGTATGGAACCGGCCTTCGTCTGGGGGAGGCACTCAGTTTGGCCCGCAAATCGTTTCACGAGGAAGGACGGCGCACCCTGAAGGTGAAAGGCAAGGGAGGGAAGGAGCGTTTGGTGGTGGTGGGCGAGGCTGTTCGGATAGCGATGCAGCGTTACGAGGAGAAATTGCCCGGCGGATTGAGGAAAGAGCACGGGCCGGCGTTTCTCGGGCCCCGCGGGGAACGGCTCAGTCCGCGGGTGTTCCAGCGGAATTTGAAAGAGTATCTGGCGGAGGCGGGGCTGGATGCCAGCCTCACGCCGCATAAGCTGCGGCACAGCTTCGCCACGCATCTGCTGGGACGCGGCGCGGATCTGCGGGCGGTGCAGGAACTGCTCGGCCATGCCCGGCTCACCAGCACGGAAATCTACACCCGGGTCACGCCGGAACGGCTCCGCGGCGCCTACGTGAAAGCCCATCCCCGCGCATGACGCAAATCCCCGATCCCCTGCTGAAAATCGGCTACAACCTGCTGTTCACGGCTGGCTTTGCCTTGACCTGGCCTTACTTCACTTACCTCATATGGCGGCGGCAGCCGTTCTGGGAGCGATTGGGCGAACGGCTCGGTCATTATCCGAAGGAAGTCAAAGATTGGCTGCGAAAGCCTGAACGGCCGGTCTGGATCCATGCGGTCAGCGTGGGAGAGGTCTTGTTGGCGCGGGTTTTGGTGCGGGAACTGCGCCGCCACCGACCCCATCTCCGGGTGTTTCTCACCGTCGGCACGCCCACGGGGCGACGCGTGGCCGAACCACTCTTGGACGAAAAAACCTGTGTGGTCTATGTGCCGACCGATTTTTACTACTCGATGATGCGGGCGTTCCGCCGCGTGAATCCCAAAGCGCTCATCCTCGTGGAGAACGAGATTTGGCCGAACATGCTGTGGCGGGCCAAAAAGATGGGAATCCCCGTCTGCTTGGTGAACTCCCGTCTCTCGCGGCGCAACCGCCGTCTCTTTCGGGCGGCCCGCACCTTCGTTCGGCCGGTGTTGCAGGCGTTCGACTGGATCGGGGTCCAGAGCGAGGAGGATCTGGGTCGTTTCGCCATCGCTGGATTCCCCGAGGCGCGCCTGCACCTGATGGGCAGCATGAAATACGACGTGGCGGATTTGGCCTCCGACAATCCGGGCAAGGGGCGGGAAATCCGGCGGTTGGCCGGCTGGGACCAGGGACAGGTGGTTTTGCTGGGAGGCAGCACGCATCCAGGCGAGGAGCGGATCCTTGCGGAACTGCTGAAAGAGCTGAAACCGAGGCATCCCGGAGTCCGTCTGATGTTGGTTCCCCGCCATGTAGAGCGAAAAGGCGAGATCCTGCAGGAGCTCTCCGCGACCGGCCTCAAGGTGGAACTTCGTTCCCGGTTGGAGCAGGACACCGGGACGGATCCGGATATTCTGCTGGTGGATTCCACCGGGGAGCTGCGCGATCTTTATCCGGCCTGCGAACTGGTTTTTATCGGGAAAACCCTCACCGGCCGGGGCGGGCAGAACTTTCTCGAGGCCGCCCGACATGGGCGGGCCATCGTGGCGGGTCCGCAGATGGAGAACTTTCAGTCTCTGCGACGCGAGTTTTTGGCCGACAAGGCGATGGTGGTCAGCGCGGATGCGCCGGACTTAAAAGCGAATTTGGACAGGCTCTTGGCTTCATCGGTCGAGCGGGAGGAGTTGGGTCGCCGCGCGCAGACCTGTTTCCGCGAACACCTCGGCGCAGGTGCGCGGCATGTTGAGGCCCTGTTGAAATTCCTGAACGGAAAAGTCTAGAAAATTACCACTCCAGGATGGCGCTGGCCCAGGTGAGGCCGCCGCCGAAGGCGACGAGCAGGACCTTGTCACCCTTCTTCAGCTTCATCTCCGGGCCGGCCTCGTGCAGGGCCACGGGGATGCAGGCGGCCGACATGTTACCGTAGCGCTGGACGTTGGCGAAGCAGCGTTCCCGCGGGAACTTCAGCTTTTCCACGAGAGCGTCGATGATCCGGATGTTGGCCTGATGGGAAATGACGCAGGCAATGTCCTCCAGCTTCACCCCGGCCTTTTCCATGGTGCGGCGGGAGGAGTCGGCCATGGCGGTGACCGCCTGTTTGAAGATTTCTTTGCCGGCCATGACGATGCAGTCGGGGTTGGCGGGGGCGGGGGGCTCGATGGCTTTGCCCCGGGCCATGGGATTTTTGAGGTGCAGAAGTTCGGCGGAAGCGCCGTCCGCTCCCCAGTCGAAAGCCAGAATCCCCTTGTGCCCGGGTTCGTTGCGGACGACCACGGCGCCGGCCCCGTCCCCGAAGAGCACGCAGGTGTTGCGGTCCCGCCAGTCCACCACCGAGGAGAGCCGTTCCGTCCCGATCAGTAGGATATTTTTTGCGGCGCCGGTCTTGAGAAACTGATCGGCGACAATCAATCCGTAGAGAAACCCCGAGCAGGCAGCCTGTAGGTCGAAGGCCGGACAACCGGTGGCGCCGATCTCGGCGGAGATCCGGCAGGAGGAGGAGGGAAACATGGAATCGGGCGTGACGGTGGCGGTGAGGATGAGATCCAGGTCCGTGGCCTTGGTTTTGGCGTTGGCCAGGGCCTGCTTGGCGGCGGCCACCCCCATGAACGTGGAGGTTTCCTGTTCCGAGGCGATCCGGCGCTCCTTGATGCCGGTGCGGGTCATGATCCACTCGTCGCTGGTGTCGACGAGCTTCTCGAGATCGTGGTTGGAAAGGATGCGGGCCGGGAGATAGACGCCCGTCCCGGCCACTTTCAGGCCGGAATCAGGCTGCGAGGGCATCCGCTTTGGCTTCCTTGTGGGCGCCGGCCAGTTCGGCCGCCCGGATGATCCGGTCATTGACGCGGTGTTCGACGGCCTCGACGGCCTCGCGGATGGCGTTACGGATCGCTTTGACGGTCGAGCTGCCGTGAGCGATGACGGTGATGCCGTTCACGCCGAGAAGAAGAGAGCCCCCGTACTCCTCATAGTTGGTTTTCTTTTTGATGGCCCGGAAGGCGTTACGGGCGAGCCAGGCTCCCAGCATCCGGAAGGGGGTTTTTTTGATCTCATGGGCCAGCCAGTGGAAGATGGCGTTGGCGATGCTTTCGCCGGTCTTTAACACCACGTTGCCGACGAAACCGTCACAGACCACGACCTCCACGGGACGCTCGAAAAGATCGCGGCCCTCGATGTTGCCGACGAAATGGATCGGGGCTTCGGAGAGTAGTTTGAAGGTGTCCTTGGTCAGCGTGTTGCCCTTGGCGTCCTCGGAGCCGATGGAGAGCAGGCCGACCCTCGGTTTTTTGTAGCCGAGGATCTCCTCGGAGAAGACGGAGCCCATCAGGGCGTAGTCGAGCAGGTGTTCGGAGCGGGCATCGATGTTGGCGCCGGCATCGATGAGGATGAAAAGGTTGGTTTCCGTGGGCATGATCGTGGCGATGCCGGGCCGGCTGATGCCGGGGAGGGTGCGGAGGCGGATGGTGGCGGCCGCGACCATCGCGCCGGTATGGCCGGCGGAAACAGCCGCATCAGCCTGCTGGTCGCGGACGGCCTCGATACAGCGGAGGATGGAGTTGTTTTTCTTCCGGCGAAGGGATTCGACAGGCGGATCGCCCATCTCGATGACGGTGTCGCAATGGTGAATCTCCAAGCGGGGATCGGGCTTTTCCTGGCCCAGTTTTTTCAGCTCGGCCCGGATTTCCGGCTCCTTGCCGTAGAGCAGGAGTTTTTCGATTTGCGGAAAGTGGGCGAGAGCCTCGACGGCGGCCGCCACCGGGCGTTCCGGGGCAAAATCACCACCCATCGCATCCAGCGCTATTTTCATGAAAGGGTTCTCGCGGGGCCGCGAGGGGGCCAAATCAGGCCGCAGGGGTTTCGATCGTCAGGACTTGGCGCTCGCGGTAGCGACCGGTGGTCGGATCGACCACATGCGGGAGGTGGGGTTGGCCGGACTTGTCGCGGCGGAGTTGGGGCAGGGAACGGCGGTGCGTGAATTTCCGCATCCGCATCCGCATCTTCGACGTTTTTCTTTTCGGAACACCCATGGCTTCAATTCTCCCTTTTGAGCCGGTCCAGATCCCGCCAGACCGAGGCCCGTCTTTTTTCAGCGAAGTCGTCCTTGCCGGGGGCGAAAACTCGCCCCGAGCGTGGGCACCGACCCGCGCTGTCAAACTCGCAGCGGGGTGCGAGCGGAAGGGCTAGAATGATGTCTTCCCGGATCAGGGGAGTCAAGTCGGCCACCGCCTCGTCGGGAACGCTTAAAATCTGGCAGAAGTCTTTGATTTCCAGCTTCCAAGGAATGGGATCGAGACAGCGGGCACACTGAATTTGAAAGGATGCCCCCAAAGTGCCAGTGACCGTCAGTTCAGAGCCAATCCGAGCGACGTGCAGGGAGTATTCAATGGTGTTCCAGCTGGTGATTCCTTCCGCAGGGATTCCGTACTCCGCCACCGGCAGCGATCCTTGGAGATCGAGCCCGCTTTCCGGAATCGCGCGGGGATCGATCTTCACTTCTTGCCAAACTTTTTGTGCAGCGCCTTCACCACGGCCGGCGGCACAAACTCCTCCAGCGGCGCACCCAGCCGGGCCAACTCACGCACGAGGTTGGAGCTGAGGAAAGCTAGGGTCTCCCGCGGCATGAGAAAGACCGACTCCAATTCCGGATGCAGGCGCCGGTTGGTGAGGGCCAGTTGGAATTCGTACTCGAAGTCGGAAACCGCGCGCAGCCCGCGGATGACGGCGACCGCCTTCTCCCTGCGGGCAAACTCCACAAGCAGACCCCGGAAGGACGCGATGTGGACGCGGTCTGCCCAGGGTTCCGAGCCGACGCATTCCTGGATCAGCTTGGTGCGCTCGCCCACGGAAAAGGAGGCGTCCTTGCCGCTGTCCTCCGCCACCGCGATGACCACCTCGTCAAAAATGCGGACGGCACGGGCCAACACATCCAGATGGCCCAGGGTGATCGGATCGAAAGTGCCGGGATAGACGGCGCGTTTCATAAACCAAGATTCTCGGGGAAAGGGGGCCGTGAGGCAAACGCCTTTGAGTTCAGGTGCGTCGCGCCTCGACGACTCTCGGCCGTGAGGTGAGATCGGGATGAATCGTTACTTTCGTGAAGCCGGCTTCCCGGGCCAGACCCGCCACTTTCGATGCCTGCTCGGGTCCGCACTCAAGAAGCAGGGCCGGTGCGAGGCGAAAGGCTTGAGGGATCAGGCGGCGGATCAGATCCAATCCGTCAGCGCCTCCTTCGAGCGCCAACCGGGGGTCGTGACGGACTTCGGGCTCGGCGGATTCGATCTCTGCCGGGGTGAGATAGGGAAGGTTGGCGGTAATGAGGACGGCGGATTCCGTGACACCCTCCAAAAGATTGCTCTTCCGCCATGTGACCGAGGTCCCGGCTGGCGGAGCCGAAGCGGAAGCCGCTGTGTTTTCAACGGCCAAGGCCAACGCTTCTTCGGACAAATCGAGACCGAGATATGGAAAGGTCGGCTGTTTTCGGGCCAGCGCGAGAGGGATGGCGCCCGTGCCAGTGCCCACGTCGATCACCAGACCCGGGGAGGACTCGGCCAGGATTTTTCCGGCGTGTTCCACGAGGATTTCGGTTTCGGGCCGGGGGATCAGCGCGGCCGGGGTGCATTTCAGCGTCAGTCCGCAAAAGCCGGCGGAGCCGGTGACGTGCTGGAGCGGTTCCCGTGTGGCCCGGCGGCGGACGAGCTCGCGGAGCGGTTCCAACTCCGCGGCGTTCAGCTCCCGTTCGAATTGGAGGTAGAGCCCGAGACGCGGAAGCGAGAGGGCGTGGGCAAGCAGGAGCTCGGCCTGTAACCGGGGCGAAGGGACTCCGTGTTTGGTGAAATGACCCGTCGTGGCCTCAAGGACGGAGAGGAGCTTCATGCCGCCGGGGCGTTTTCCTCGAGGCGGCGCTTGAGATG
>Ga0214917_10003072_pt1 | contig 19702 bp, 15 predicted proteins | sample LL_1208_BB_MetaG_FD_177983 | JGI IMG/M metagenome (GOLD analysis project Ga0214917, IMG submission 177983) | Freshwater microbial communities from Lake Lanier, Atlanta, Georgia, United States - LL_1208_BB | ecosystem: Environmental > Aquatic > Freshwater > Lake | place: USA: Georgia | collected...
TGGGATTGATTTTTTTCATCGGAACCGTTGTGGCACGAATCAAGAACGGATGGCGCCGAAGAAACAACCCCGCGATATCCAAGTTGTCGCGCGGTCGGATCTGGTGGGAAGGAGTCAAGGCGATCGGCATCACAATGGCGGGAACCTTTGTTTTATCGATCACGATGCTTTTTGGTGGTTATTTGTTATCCCTGATTCCATTGCTTTATTGGTGAAATCGGGTTCCGGCTTAAAAGCCTAAATTTCATATCTGTAGAAGGAGTCCCTCACCGGAATATTCAAATTGGCGGCCAATAATGAAGCTTCAAATTGGTGGCCATGGACCCGGCGGCGGGTGCGGATGGCATTTCCGTGCCCGGCATGCTTTCACCCGCTTTTGGGGGTTGTGGAACCCGACCTCGACCTTGAGTGCCCTGTTTGCCGAACCACATTCAAGGTGCCGGCGCCACCCGCCGCCATGGCTTCTGCACCCAAGATTTCGGCGACCGTTGTCGTAGTTCAAAACAAGGGATACGGCATTTTGAGCCAAGTATTGTTTGGGGTGGGTGTGATCGTTTTTCCGCTGAGTTACCTAATGCTTTTCATAGGGTTTGACCGTTACCTGCCCATATCAGTCCTGGTTGTGTTTTTGCTGGGCTTGCTCGGTTCACGATTCAAGAATTACCTGAATCGGCGCAAGAATCCTGAAGTTGCCAAGCTCACCTGGCGTGGATTGTGCCACGAGGGCTTGCAAGCGGTGGGCGCCGTAACCCTCGCCGTCTTTCTGATTCCATGCCTCATGTGCATGTTGGGCCCTGCCCTGTTGCTTCTGCCAGGGGGGTGGTAACCTTCGCTTGCCCGCCAACCCGGCCAGCCCCAAACTGGGTGAATGGTTGGTTTTTGGAGAGTTGCATGAACGCGGCGTGTTGGTGTGTTGCCACCCTTTGGATCAGCATGGCGCAGGCGGAAGGGATCCGCCCCAAGGGGCTCGACGGCCATGTGCTCAACCTTGATTTTGAAACCGGTGACCTGCGCGACTGGACACCCGAAGGCAAGGCATTCACAGGCCAGCCGATTGAAGGGGACATGGTCGCCAAGCGTCGGCCCGACATGCGCAGCCGGCACCAGGGGCGCTTCTGGATTGGCGGTTACGAGAAACTGAAGGACCTCCCCACCGGAACCCTGACCAGCGCGCCGTTCACGGTCACTCATCCTTGGGCCAGCTTTTTGGTGGGCGGTGGCCCCAATCCCGAAACACGGGTGGAGATTCTTCGTCAGGACACCGGGGCGGTGATTTACCGTGTTTCCGGAGTTGAGGACGAGGCGATGGCCCGCGTGTTGGTTGACCTGCGCGACCATGTCGGCAAGGTGGTTCGAGTTCGAGTCGTGGATCAGCACAAGGGCCACTGGGGCCACATCAACTTCGATGACTTTTTGCTGCACGCCTCCCGGCCCGCCGGTGAGGATCGCAAGCCCGCACCAGCGCCCTTGGCGGCCGATGTGCTCAAACACTCGGGACTCAAGCCCCTAGATGCCGCCCGCGCCATGACGGTGCCCGAGGAGTTCACGGTGACCTTGTTCGCCGGGGAACCCGATGTGCATCAGCCGGTGGCCATGACTCTGGACGACCGTGGGCGTGTCTGGGTGGCCGAGGCCTTCTGCTACCCCCGTAAGCGCCCCGAGGCCGAGGCGAACGATCGCATTGTGATTTTCGAGGATACCGACGGCGACGGGAAGCACGACAAGCGCACCGTTTTCTTGGAAAAACTCAACCTGGTGAGCGGCTTGGAGGTGGGGCACGGCGGCGTGTGGATCGGCGCGGCACCTCACCTGATGTTCGTGCCGCTGGATGCGACCGGAGACAAGCCGGCCGGTCCGGCCAAGGTGCTGCTCGACGGCTGGGGCATGCAGGACACGCACGAGACTCTCAACACCTTTTCCTGGGGGCCGGACGGTTGGCTTTGGGGCTGCCACGGCGTGTTCACCCACAGCCGGGTGGGCAAGCCCGGCGCGCCTGACGACCAGCGAGTGGCAATCAACGCGGCGATATGGCGTTATCACCCGACCCGGCATGTCTTCGATGTCGTGGCGCATGGCAGCTCGAACCCCTGGGGGCTCGACTTCAACAGCCGGGGAGAGGCATTCATCGAGGCCTGCGTGATCCCCCACGCGTTCCACATTGTTCCCGGCGGCCGCTACCACCGGCAGGCCGGGGCCCACTTCAACCCGCATACCTATGCCGATATCCAGACCATCGCCGATCACCGGCATTACCTGGGCGCCACTCCCCACGGCGGTAACAACAAGTCCGACTCCGCCGGCGGCGGGCATGCCCACTGCGGCGCCATGATCTACCAGGGCGGCACTTGGCCCGAGCGCTACCACGACATGTTCTTCATGGGCAACATCCATGGCCGCAGGCTCAACATGGACATCCTCAAGCCCAAGGGCTCGGGATATGTCGCCTCCCACGGTCCGGATTTCCTCATGGCCAACGATGCCTGGGCCCGGTTCATCAATTTCCGCTACGGACCCGACGGGAATGTCTACCTCATCGACTGGTACGACAAGCAAGCCTGCCATACCGGCGCCATCGACGCCTTCGACCGCACCAACGGCCGCATCTACAAGATCAGCCACCGGTCCGCCCCGTTTGTGGCCGCCAACCTGGCCAAGGCTTCCACGGAGGAATTGATCCGGCATCAGCAGCACCCCAACGACTGGTTCGTGCGCCATGCCCGCAGGCTTCTGGCCGAGCGCGGGGTGGATGCCGCCGCGCGTGGGAAATTGAGGGAGCAGGCTCTCAGGCATATCGACCCCGCCAAGCGCCTGCGGGGGGTCTGGGCCCTTCACGGCACGGGCGGAATCGATGCCCTGTTGCTCGCCGAATTGCTCAACGATCCCGACGCCCATGTGCGCGGGTGGGCATTGCGTCTGGCCGCGGAAAAAGATCTTGGCGGGGCTGTTATTGCCGCCATGGTCAAGCTGGCCAAGGCGGATCCTTCGCCTGTGGTGCGCCGCGAGATTGCCGCGATCGCCACCCGGGTGCAGGGACAGAAGCGTGTTGAAATTCTTTCAGGCCTTCTTTCGCACAATGAGGACGCGGGCGACCCGAACCTGCCGCTTCTGTGCTGGTACGCCCTCGAACCCCTGGCGGCGACCGATGCCGCGGCCTTCATGTCCTTGGGCAGGCAGGGCTACGGTCCCGTTCCCGGCTTTGCCGCGCGGCGGTTGACCGCCGTGGGAACTCCCGAGGCATTGGCCGCCGTGGTGGGGGCTATTTCAGGGGCCACTCCCGCCCTCCGCAAGGAAATGCTTGCTGGGTTGGAAGAGGGCCTGCGTGGCCGTCGCGGCGCCAAGGCACCGGAAGGTTGGGGCCAAGCCTTTGATGCCGCCATGGCCGACAGTGACCCCGAGACTCGCGAGCGGGCCTTGGCCCTTGCCACCCAGTTCGGCGATTCCCGCGCCTTGGTGAAGTTGCGTGAAAGGCTGAGCCTAGCCGGTGAGCCTTCCGCTTCCCGCCTGCGCGCCCTCGAGGCGATTGTCGCCGCCCGCGATGCCGCCAGCCTGCCTGCGATTGTGGCGCTGGCCAAGGCCGATGGCACCGAGGCTTCACTTCGAGGCGCCGCCCTGCGGGCGTTGGCCTCGTTCGACTCGCCCGAGGTTCCCGGAGCGGTCTTGGGTGCCTGGAAAAGCCTTCCCGCGGCCATGAGGCGCGACGCGCTTTCCACGCTGGCTTCCCGCCCCGCCTGGGGATTGAGGTTGATGGAGGCCGTCGCCAAGGGTGATGTCGCCAGTGCTGACATACCCGCTGAAACCGTCCGCCAGTTGCGGGACCTGCCGGATCCGAAACTTGCCGAGGCGATCGCCAGGTCATGGGGGCAGGTTCGGGCCACCCCGGCGGATCGCAAGGCGCGCATCACCACCACCAAGGCCCTTGTCAACGCCCGGGGAACCGCCGATTTGCCCCATGGCAGGGCTGTCTACTTGAAGGTGTGCGCCCAGTGCCACACGATGTACGGCACCGGCGGCAAGGTCGGTCCGGAACTCACCGGATCCAACCGCGCCAACCTCGATTACATCCTTGAGAATATCCACGATCCCTCGGCGGTCATTCCCAAGGAATACGCCGTAACGCTCATCGAGCTAAAAAACGGACGAATTGTCTCAGGTATTGTCAAGGCGGAAACGCCGCAGGCGCTCACCGTGGTGACCGCCAACGAGACGCTCACCGTTTCGGCGCAGGACATCGAGTCGCGCAAGGCGTCCGACCAGTCGATGATGCCCGACAACCTGGTCGATAACCTCAAGCCCGCCGAACTCCGCGACCTGATCGCGTACCTGAGGCATCCGTCGCAAACCCCGTTGGCCGCAACTGCTCAAACCCTGCCGCTGTTCTTTAATGGCAAGGACCTCACGGGCTGGACGGGTGAAACGGGATTGTGGCGGGTGGAAGCGGGCGAGATTGTCGGCACCTCCAAGGGGCTGAAGCACAACAGTTTCCTGGCTTCGGAACTCAGGCTGACCGACTTCCGGTTGGAGTTTGAAGTCAGGCTTTCCCCCGATGCGGAAAACAGCGGCGTGCAGTTCCGCAGTATCTTGCTGCCCGATGGCGAGATGGCGGGCCCGCAGGCCGACATCGGCAAGGGCTGGTGGGGCAAGCTCTACGAGGAACGGGGAAGGGGCCTCTTGTGGCCCAAGTCGGGCGAAGCCCATGTGAAGCAGGGTGAATGGAACAAGTACGCGATCGAGGCCAGCGGACACCGTGTGCGGACCTGGATCAATGGCCAGCCGTGCGTTGACTTGACCGACGAGAAGCTGAGCCGGTCAGGCCAAATCGGCCTTCAATTGCATTCCGGCGGTGCCTTGGAAGTGCGCTACCGGGGCTTCAAGCTGGAACTATTGTCGCCGTGATGGAAGAGGCCGAATCTCGCCGGGCCGGGCTGACAACTCCGCCGGTGGCCGTGGCGGGAGAAACCCGTTGCCATTTGCTGGTGGTGGGGGCTGGGCCCGCCGGCCTTGTGGCTGCCGTGGGCGCCGCTGGCCTGGGTGCCAAGGTCGCGTTGGCCGAGGAGCGCCTCCTGGGGGGCGATTGCCTGCATACCGGCTGCGTTCCCTCCAAGGCCCTGCTCCATGAGGCTCGGCTCCATGGCCGATCTGTCGGGGTGGTTGAAGCCTTCGCGCGGGTGCGCCGGCGGCGCGCCGCCGGCCGAGGCCGACAGGGTGGACAAATTCCAATCGTTGGGCATCGAGGTTCTGGGCGGTCGGGCCGTTTTCACCGGGCCACAAACGGCGCGCGTGGGCGGCCGTGATGTGCGGTTTCGCAAGGCGATCATCGCCACCGGTTCCAGGCCGTGGGTTCCCGCCGCTATTCAGGGCCTGAATTCGACACCTTTTTTCACCACCGATTCCATTTGGCAGATGGACAAGGATCCCGGTCGGGTGCTGGTGCTGGGTGGAGGACCTGTGGGGTGCGAATTGTCGCAGGCCTTGGCGCGGTTGGGATGCCCTGTCGTGTTGGTTCACCACGGAGAAAAATTGCTTCCGGGCGACGATGATGAGGCTCGCGCGGAGATCAGGAAAGCCCTGGAAGCTTCGGGTGTCGATGTGATGACAGGTGTCTCGGTTCTGTCGTTGACCCGTGATGCCGCCGGGGCGATTGCGGCCACAACGGACTTAGGCCTGATTCGCGCCGACACCCTCGTTCTGGCGACTGGCAGGCGCGCCCATCTCGACGGACTGGGACTTAAGGAGGCGGGAGTCGCCACCATGGATGACGGGCCGACCGTGCCCGGTTGCGATGGCATCAGGGTGGATGGATATTTGCGAACCAGCAATGACCGGATATTCGCCGTTGGCGATGCTGTTGCCGGCGCGCCCCGTTTCACCCATGCAGCCGACGCCATGGCGCGGCTAGCTGTTCGCAACGCGTTGGTGGCCAAGCCTTGGCCTTTCGGGTTGCTGTTGGGTGCCATTTGGCAACCTCACCTTGTTCCATGGTGCACATGGACCGACCCCGAAGTGGCGGGAGTGGGTGAACCCGGCCCGGTGCTCCACCGGATCGACTTGGAGGCGAATGACCGCCATGCCTTGGAAGAGGCCGGTCCGGGGTGGCTCAAGGCTTGGACAGACCGTCGCGGCGTTCTGACGGGTGTTTCCATTTGCGGTCGGGGAGCGGGCGAACTGATTGGCGTGGCTGCCCTTGCCATTCGGGAAAGGTGGCCTCTGCGCAAGTTGTCGGGCTGGATTGTTCCCTACCCCTCGCGCAATCAGGCCATTTCGCGCGCTGGCGACGCCGCGGCGCGAACCGCCCTGACCCCCGCGGTGGCCGGTTGGCTCAGATGGTGGATAGGTAATTATAGCAAACTTCAGAAACATGGGTTGAAGAAAAAAGATCAGCAATTGTGAAGGCAATAGCGTCCAATAAGGAGTGCCTTACCAATCGGGCTGTCCGATTCCCTGGCGGAAGGAAACCATTTTATTAGAGCGGCGATATTGTTTTTGGGCACCCCCCACCCTGCCCTCCCCCACAAGGGGGGAGGAAAAGGTTTTGGAAACGCGCGGTTGGAGAAAAAGCACATGTTTATTCCTGGTCGTTTTGTCCGTTCATCTTTTTGCATATCGAAATAACTTTCATGATTCGTATCACCTTTCCTCCCCCCTTGTGGGGGAGGGCAGGGTGGGGGGAAGTGCGGCAAGGGGACACCCTCCAACCAGTGGTGCGACACGGACAATTCTTTGTTTTGCATTTTGAACTAAAATGGTGGCAAATGAATAAAAATCGGGCCCCGGATCGCTCCGGGGCCCGTCAGGATTTCAATAGCCAAGGGTCGGCCCGTTACTTGAACATCGGCGACTTCGCGTCCCCGCGCGAGAGCAGATAGGCCAGAAGGTCCATGATCTCGTCCTCCTTGAGGCTGTCGATCAGGCCGGCGGGCATCATCGAATTCTTGGCCGGGGTCACCGACTCCACCTTCCTGCGGTTGATGCCGGTCAGGTTGTTCGGTTCCATCATGTTGGTCATCACCATCATGTTGTCGCCGTTGAGGTTCACAATGCGGCCGGTCACCAGCTTGCCATCGTCGGTTTCGATGACCACCGCCTGATACTGATCGGAGACGGTTTTGCTCGGATCAATAATCGACTCAAGCAGGTCGCGCGGGGAAAAGCGCCCCGCCACGCCTGTCAGGTCCGGTCCCTGTGCCCCGCCCTCGTTGCCGTAGCGGTGGCAGGAGAAGCAGGTGGTTTGGCCGAACAGGACGCGACCGCGCTCGAAGTTCCGTCCGCCGGCAAGCCCTTGGGCGAGTTTGCCTTCAAGGTCTGCCATGGCGTATTTCTTCACCATCGGCCTTGGTGGGGCCGGTGGAGCCGCTGCGACTTCGCGTTTTTCAAGCTTGGAGGCATATTTCGCCTTCTCAGCATCCGAGAAGGTGGAGACCGTGTCGCGTTGGATGTTGTCGAGGAACCCGCCGAAACTGTTGCCGCCCCGGTAACCCCGGGCCTTCACAAGCCAGTTCACCTGGGCGTCGCGCAGTTCGGGCGTCCAGCCGGTCTTGAGCATCCGAAGCGACTTGGCCAGGTCCATCTGCTCCTCCTGGGTGGGCGCGGAGGCCAGAAGCGGAACGATGCGCCTGGCGGCGTTGGGCGCCTGCAAAAAGACCAGCAACTGCGCGAGGTCGCCATCCACAAGCTTTCGCCCCGTGGGGAAACGGGGTTCGAACGCCGAGGCCAGCGTGGCGCGACCGGCATCATCCGGGCCGCCCATGCGGACAAACACGATGGCGTAAATGCGCAGCAGGTCGGCTTGCTGCTGCTCCGTCAGGGAATCCCACTTGGCCTGCAGCCGATCGAGTGCCTTGAGGATGGCTCCCTTGGCCTTGGCATCGGGTTCGGGTGCCCCCGGCTTGCGGTGCGCCGGGTCGGTGGCGCTGACGCGCGCAAGGGCCAGAAGGGCACCAAGAGCCTTGTCGGTGTCAGGCTCGGCAAGAGCCTTGTCTGTCCAAGAGGCCGCGTCCTGGTGCTCGAGGGCGATGCGGGCCGCGCTGCGGATGGCCCTGTCCTTGTCGCCAAGGTGTTGCCATGCAGCTTCAATAGCCGCCGGATCCTTCCGCCCATGGAACTTCTCTAGAGCCACCCGCTTGGCACGGGACTCGGTTGTCGCAGGAGCGGGGGAGGGGGCCGTGGACTCGTTCCCGACATACCGCACGCGGTAAAGGCCCGACTGGGTGCGCCGGCCACCCACGGTGAAATAGAGGCTGCCGTCGCCGGGATGCACGATGACATCGGTCAGCGGCAGGGGGGATCCGCTGACAAACTCCTCGAGTTCACCGGTATAGGAACCACCATCCGCCTTCATGTGGGTGGCGTAAAGCTTGCCATAGCTCCAGTCGCAGATGAACAGCGCGTCCTGGTATTTGGCGGGGAACTTCGCACCGTAGCCGAAGCAGACTCCAGTGGGCGACCCCGGTCCGACATTCACCACCGCCCCCATGCTGTCGGGGTAGTGGGCCGGCCATTTGCCGGCGCCGTTTCGCCAGCCGAAATCAACGCCGGAAAGAACCTGGCAGACGCGCGTGGGGCGGTACCAAGGGGTGTTGACATCCCATTCCATGTCGGCGTCGTAGGTGAACAGGTCGCCCAGCTTGTTGAAGGCGGCGTCGAACTGGTTTCGGAACCCGGTGCAGATCACTTCCCAGTTCTTGCCGTCGGGGCTCACCTTGTAGATGGTGCCGCCCGGCCCGAGCACGCCGGCCATGAAGCCGCGGCCATCGGGCATGCGGGGCAGGAGGTGGTCCTCACCCCAGTGGGGTGGGACCTTGGTCGTGTCGTATTCCATCAGCTTGGTCTGGTTGCCGCAGACCACCACCAGCGACTTGCCGCCGGGCGTGAGCAGAACGGCGTGCGGGCCATGCTCACCGGCGCCGCCTGTGATGGGCTTGAGCAGTTCGACCTTGTCAAGGAGATCATCGTTGTTCGAGTCTGTCACCTTGTACAGGCCGCTCGCGAACTGCTTGCCGCGGTTCACCACCACATACAGCGAGTCGAAGGCCCACAGCAGGCCTTGGGCTTCACCGATTTCCGCGGGGATTGGTTCGACCTTGGTATCGGCGGCGCCCTTGCCGGGAGACACCCTGTAAAGCGACCCGTGTTGGTCGGAAACGATGAGCCGGCCCTTGCCGTCCACGCACAGGTTCACCCACGAACCCTGCTTGTCCTTGGGCACCGAGTACAAAAGTTCGGCGACAAAGCCTTGTTTCACCTTGAGCTTGTCAGCGGGAGTGGCGGTGATTTCCTTGCCACCCGTGACCTGCTCGTTCTTTTTCTTGGCTTTGTTGGACTGTGCCGAAACAAGGGAGGTGGTGCTTGCCACGGCGGCGGCGAGCATCAGCGCGCGAATCAATCGCATCCTTTAACTCCAATAGCTGCTTTTACTAACTGATTTGACCGTGAAGAATGTCCCTATTTCAACAGAAATCGGGACAAGTGCCGAAACGGGTTGCCGGCGGTTTACTTGAGTTCCATGAGCATGATGTCCTTGAACTGGACCGTCATGGGGGGGCCGACATGGATCTGCAGCGCAAGGATTCCCTTCTTGAGGGCCTTGGGTGATTCGTCGGTCACCTCGGCGGTGATATTGCCATTGATCGAGTGGGTCAGCTTGTTCCCCTTTGCCACGATCACATACTCGTTCCAGCCATCCTTCTTGATGGCGGCCTGGATATCGGCAGAGGATTTTTCGGTTTTGCCGAGTGATTCCTTCTTGTTCTCGGCGTTCCATTTCACCTTTTCGCCACGGGCGCACATGATGCCCCGTCCGCCCGCAATACCGCCCTCGTCGTAGAGGATGCCGCTGTAGGTGGTTCCAGCTTCAAAATCTGCCTGATAACCGCCCACGCGGGGGCCAAAGTCACCTTGGCCAATCAGTTTGCTGCGGTACTGCACGCCGGAATTGCCGCCGACCAGCTTGTATTGGAAGCGGAGTTCGAAGTCGGAAACCTCGCCGCCCTTCCAGACCAGGAAGGTGTTGTGCTTCAGCTTGTTGTCCGGATCGTTGCCGGTGATGCCGGTGATCGCCCCGTCCTTCACGCTCCAGAGCTTGGGATTTCCTTCCCAGCCATCAAGGTTCTTGCCATTGAACAGCGGCTTGAAATCCTGGGCTTGTGCGGGGAGGAGGCAACCGAACGAGAGGGCCAGAACGGCCCAAAAACCGACGCGCATGGAATCGACTCCGGCGGAGAGGAAGGAAAACCTCAACCATTGGACACCCCCGCCGGACGAGCGGCAAGAGCGGTGTCGGGATTGGCTTGCGGCTTCTCCCCTTCACCACGGGCAGTGGGGATGGTATAGTCGAGGTTTCGATAAGCGATGGCGGCGGATTCGCCGCTCACATTGGCGTTTTGGAACAGGTGGGCCATGCCCAAGCACAAGAGTCACAAGGCCTCGCGCAAGCGGTTCCGTGTCACGGCAACCGGCAAGCTTAAGCGCCTTCAGGCCGGCAAGAAGCACCTCAACAGCCACAAGTCCGGCAAGCGGAAGATGGGGCTTCGCAGCCCGATCACCAGCGGCGGCGTGCTGGCCAAGAAGTATGTCCGCATGATGCTTGGCGCCAGCTGACAAGCATTCACGCCTGAGACTTCCCACAACTTTCGTATTTCGCATCGAGGTCAATCATGCGCGCTCGTAGTGGCAAGACAGTACTTCGCAAGCGGGCCCGGTTGCGTCGCCTGACCAAGGGCTTCCGCGCCGGTCGTCACCGCCTTTACCGTCAGTCGGCCGTGGCCCTCATGCGGGCCCGCGCTTACGCCTACCGCGATCGTCGGGTACGCAAGCGCCAGTTCCGTCGCCTGTGGATCGTCCGCATCAACGCGGCGTGCCGCATGCGCGGTCTTCGCTACAGCGAATTGATCGCCGGATTGGTTGCCGCCCGTATCAGCCTCGACCGCAAGTCGTTGTCTGAACTGGCCATCCACGATCCTGACGCGTTCACCGCGGTTGTCGATCTGGTCAAGAAGACCATCGCCAAGAAGGCCTGACGCTCATCATGAGCGAACTGGAGCAACTCGAGGCGCAGGGGCGGTCGGAACTTGCCGAAGCGCGCGACGATGCCGCCCTGCATGCTTGGAATCAGCGTTGGTTTGGCAAAACCGGTCTGGTTCCCCTCGCACTGAAAAAACTTCCCGAATTGCCCCCCCCCGAGCGGAAGGGGTACGGGCAGGCGGTCAATAAACTCAAGGAAATTCTTTCAGCTGCGTTCACCGAGGCTCAAGCCGCGGCCAAGGAACGCGCGCTTGAGCATGCGATAGCCAACGAGAAAATCGATCCATCCCTTCCCGGACGGCCCTGTCCAGTTGGTGGTCTGCATCCCGCGACCATCACCCTGCGTCGCATTCTGGCCGCATTCGGGGAACTCGGCTACGAGGTCTACCACAGCCGCGAGGTGGAAGACGACGAGACAAATTTCGGCATGCTCAACATGCCGCCCCACCATCCCGCCCGCGACATGTGGGACACTTTCCACACCACCACGCCGGGAATCGTGCTGCGCACCCACACCTCGCCCGGCCAAATCCACGCCATGCGCGAGCGGGCGCCTCACCCGCTGCGGGTCGTCCTGCCCGGCTTGGTTTATCGCTACGAGCAGATCACCGCCCGCAGCGAGATCATGTTCCATCAGGTGGAAGGGCTTTGCCTGGGCGAGAACATCGGCCTGACCGACCTTCTGGGCACCCTCGAGGCGTTCATTCGCCGCTTGTTCGGGCCAGACCGCAAGGTGCGTGTCCGCTCCAGCTACTTCCCGTTCACCGAGCCAAGCATCGAGGTGGACATGGACTGCATCCTGTGCGCCGCCAAGGGGTGCCCGGTTTGCAAGAAAAGCGGGTGGCTTGAAATCCTCGGCGCGGGCATGGTGCACCCCGTGGTGCTCCGCAACGGGGGTTACGATCCCGAACGCCATTCCGGATTCGCCTTCGGCCTGGGTGTCGAGCGCATCAACATGCTGCTTTACGGCATCGAGGACATCCGGGCGTTCTGGTCCGGCGACCTGCGTTTTCTTCGATCCTTCTAGTCACATAACCGGGCCCCGACCATGCATGTCTCGACCCGTTGGCTGGCCGACTATGTCGACCTTCCCCCCGTCGCCGAACTGGCGTCGATGCTTTCCCTTTCCGGCCTCGAGGTTGGCTCGGCGCGCACCGTGGGCGTGGAACCGGTCGCCGGTGTCCGCATCGAGGACCCCGGCCCGGAATGGGACCGTGAGAAGATCGTCATCGGCCGGGTGGTCTCGGTTGATCGCCATCCCGACGCCGACAAGTTGAAATTGCCCCGGGTCGCCTATGGCTCGGGCAGGGAAATGACGCTGGTCACGGGAGCACCCAACATCGCGCCGGGGGAATCCGGCCAATGGTGCGTTCTGGCCCTTTCCGGCGCCAAGGTGATTGACGGACACTCGAAGGAGAAGGTTCTCAAGGAGCTCAAGCCGACAACCATTCGCGGTGTGCCCAGCGAGGCGATGCTCTGCTCGGCATATGAGCTGGGCCTTTCCGACGATCATGAAGGCCTTCTGTTCCTTGATCCGGGCACCGCGCCCGAGGGAACCCCGGCGTCCGAGGCGCTGGGCGATGTGGTTCTGGAAATCGACATTCTCCCCAACATGGCGCGCTGTCTGGCGTTGACCGGCCTCGCCCGCGAGGTGGCCGCGCTCACCGGTGGCCGCGTGCGCGAACCGGACACATCCATTCCATCAGGAACCGGCCCATGCCCGGTCAAGGTTTCCATCGAGGCCGCCGACGCCTGCCGCCGCTACATGGGGCTGGTGATCGAGGATTTCCCGGGCGGCGCTTCCACGGAGCGGGTTCGCCGCTTGTTGGCGCAATCGGGAATGAGGCCGATCAGCGCCGCGGTGGACATCACCAACTTCGTGATGCTGGAACAGGGCCAACCGCTGCACGCCTTCGACCTCGCCAAACTTGAGGCGCGCGCCGGCGGCAAGCCTGTTGAGATCACCGTGCGTTTTGCCCGGCCCGGTGAGACGCTCAAGACGCTCGACGGGCAGGAGCGCGCGCTGGCCAGCGACATGCTGGTCATTGCCGATGCCGCCGGTCCAGTCGCCTTGGCGGGTGTGATGGGTGGCGCCGAAACCGAGGTGGATGGTTCCACCCGCAGGATCTTCCTTGAATCAGCCCAGTTCGACGCCGTGGCGATCCGCCGCGCCTCGCGGGCATTCAACCTCTTCAGCGAGGCCAGCACACGCTACACGCGCGGCGTGTCGCCAGTTTTGGCTGCCCATGGCTTGGGGCGCGCCGCCCGATTGTTCCTTGAGCGCGGTGCGGTCTCCGTGTCGAATGTGGCCGATTGCCATCCGGTGCCGGAGCATCCCCGTGAGGTCCGTTACGATTGGGCCGCCGCGCGCCGGTTGGCTGGTTGCGACATTCCTCCCGAGCGTGTTCGGCCTATTTTGGCGGCACTCGAATTCGAGGTGACCGGGGAAGATCCCCGCGGACTCACCCTCCGCCTGCCTTGGCACCGCCTCGACATTCAGGAAGGCCTGCCCGACATCGTCGAGGATGTTGTCAGGCTTTATGGCTATGGCAACCTCGCGCCACGGCTTCCTTCAGAGGCACCACCTCCGCCGCGCGCCAATCCCCGTCAGAGGTTTGAGGATGGGCTGAAGGACCTGCTTGCGGGCATGGGCCTTCGCGAGGTGATCAATTACGCGCTCACCTCTGCCGATGCGGAAAAAGTCATCCTGGGCGATGCCGCCGAGGGGCCCGCGGTGGTGCTGGCCAACCCGATCAGCCCGGAACGCGCCATCATGCGCCGCTGCGTGCTGGCCAGCCTCGTCGGGGCGGCGCATGCCAATGCCTCCCGTGGAGATGCTGTTCGCGTCTTTGAATTGGGCACGGCTTTCCTGCCTGATGCCGGTTCCAAATTCCCTGTCGAGGCGCGCAGGTTGGCGATCGCCATCTCGGGAGTCCGCAACCCCGAATCAGTTCATGGCGCCGATAACGGTGCGATGGACTTTTTCGATCTCAAGGGGATCGCGGAGGGGTTGCTCGCGGGTCTGCGGATTTCAGGGGTGTCTTTTGTGCCCTGTAGCCACGGCGCGCTTCACCCCGGCAAGCAGGCCCGCCTGCTGGGCCCCGCCGGCGAGGAAATCGGCTTTCTGGGCGAACTTCATCCGCGCAGGGCGCTGGCCCTGGGTGAAACCCCGCGGCGTATCCTCCTGGCCGAGTTTGATGCCCAGACCCTTGAAAGGCTGGCACGGCAGACCTTCAAGGCACGGGCCATCCCGCGTTTTCCGGCCGCGAGAAGGGACCTGGCCGTGGTTGTGCCCGAGGCATGCCCAGCCGGCGAGGTTGAGGCGGTGCTGAGGGAAGCAGGCGCTCCGCTGCTTGATGCCGTCAGCCTGTTCGACCTGTACCGGGGCGAGGCTCTTGGCGAGGGATTCAAGAGCCTGGCCTACGCGCTTGATTACCTTGCTCCCGACCGAACGCTGACCGACAAGGAAGTGGAGCAGGCCCATTCGCGGATTGAAACCCGCCTGAAGGCCAAGCTTGGCGCCCGGATTCGTGGCAAGGACATCGCCTAGCATCCCGCGCCGGATTAGAATTTCTCCTTGGGATCCATTTCAATTCGCGCCTCGGGCGCGCCTGCCCGGAGTTTTCGCTTGAGCAGCGGTGGCGCGGGCAAGGCTCCTGAATCGCGCGAACCTTCGGGTTCGGGTTTGGTGCATCCCCAGCGATTTTTGGCCGGCATTGTGAAGAGCCGGTTGATGGGGCGAGAAGACCTCAAGACGGTCCTTCAAAAGGTTCCCCACGAACTAAGGGACGACACGCGCAAACTCTCCGACCACCTGGTTGAACATGGCGCGCTGACCCGCTTTCAAGCGGGAAAGCTTTTGATGGGAGTGACCCGCGGCCTGAGGCTTGGGCCTTACATGCTCCTTTCCCCCATTGCCCGTGGTGGAATGGCCACGGTTTATCTGGCCCGGGACGCCAACCCCCCGCACGGATTGGTCGCGGTCAAGGTGCTTCCACCCGCGATGGGTCAGGAATCGCGCCATATGGCCCGTTTCCTGAGGGAATGCCACCTGCTGCAAAATTCGGCCAGGCATCCGTACCTGTGCGGATATGTCGGCCACGGTGAGGAATCGGGTGTTCATTACCTGGCCATGGAGTATGTGCCCGGGCAAAGCCTTTACCGCAGGGTGATGGAACTGGGCCCCCTTGCGCCATCGGAAGCGGCACGATTGGGCGCTGAGGTGGCTTGGGCCTTGGGCGCACTTCACGGCAGCGGCATTGTTCACCGGGATATCAAGCCGAGCAACATCCTGGTTTCACCATCCGGGCGGGCGGTGGTGATCGACCTCGGGCTTGCCTACAAGGAAGGTGAGGCAGGTTTGCCGGTCGAGGTGGTGGGCGGTCCCGGGTACATCGTCGGGAGCATGGATTTCATCGCCCCGGAGCAGACGATCGACTCGTCCAAGGTTGACGGCCGGGCCGATCTTTACGCGCTTGGTTGCACACTGTTTTTCTCGTTGACCGGTAAGCCGCCTTATCCCACCGGAGGGACCAGCAAGGAGCGGATGGCGGCTCATCGCAACCTGCCGGTGCCATCGGTGAGGGATTTGGCCCCGGAAGTTTCTGAGCGTTTCAGCCAATTGATCCGTTCGCTGATGGAAAAGGATCCGGAAAAACGGTTCGATTCCCCGGGAGTCCTGGCTGCGGACCTGGAGCTTCTTGCCTTCAATCCCAAGGGAATGTTTCCCGATCCGCCCGATGCTGATGGAATCCGCGCCGTGCTTGAGGAATTGCGGGTACACCGACCCGGGGAGCGAACCGCCGTCGAGGAACTTGTTCTGAGCGAGGAACAGGGTGAGGAGGAATCGGAACTGGTTCCGGCACAGTACCTTCCACCCGGCTGGATCTCGGTCGAAACCTCCTCTTGGTCGGGAAGCGGTTCTCAGCCCATTATGCCGCCGATGCCGTTGCCCGCGCCGCGGGAGATGGTGGGTTGGGAAGGATGGGTTCTGGCAAGCCTTATGGCCGTTTGCCTTTTCCTGGTCGTTGCAATCGTTCTGCTACTGGCGGGTGTCTTGTGAAAAAAGGGCTGGTTGCATTGCCTGAGCGAAGATGCCTCGTTAACCTAGTAGAGACAATCTGGTGGGTATCTTATCCAGAGTGGCTGAGGGTCAGGCCCTGCGAAGCCACAGCAACCGGTCGGAACGGGTCGCACGGCCCGGGATGATGCTGGTGCTAAATCCTGCCCGGGTGACCGGGGGAGATAAGATCGCGGCGCGAGCCCGTGTATCTGTTCTTCGTGGCCGGAACGAGTGTTCCTGCCGGGTATCTGGTTCCAAGAGACCCCCCTTTATGACGCGCCTCGGCGTGCCTGATGGGGAGTTTGTTCCATGACGACAACGAATTCCTGCGGATCCGGAAAAGGTTTTGCCACCGGCATGCGTTGCCGGGTGTGCGGGAAACTTTGGCCGGTCAGCACCACGAACTTCTGCGAGGATGACTTCGGGCCCCTGGAGGTCGATTACGACTACAAGGGCATCGCCGCGGAAGTCAGCCGTGAGCGTCTGGAGGCACGCCCCCACACCATGTGGCGTTGGCGGGAATATCTGCCGATCGACGGCGCCCCCACCGTGGGAATCCACACCGGGGGAACGCCCCTGATTCGCGCCCGCCGGTTGGGCAAGGCCCTTGGCCTCGACAACCTGTGGGTGAAGAACGACGCGGTGAACTTTCCCACCCTGTCGTTCAAGGACCGCGTGGTTGCCGTGGCCCTTTCCAAGGCCAAGGAATTCGGGCTGGAAACGGTCGGTTGCGCCAGCACAGGCAACCTCGCCAACAGCGTCGCGGCCAACGCCGCCGCCGCCGGCCTGACCAGCTTCATTCTGGTCCCGGCGGATCTGGAAAGGGCTAAAATCCTCGGCACAAGCGTCTACGGTGCCACCGTGATCGGGGTGAAGGGCACCTACGACGAGGTCAACCGCCTGTGCACCCAGATCGCCTTCCACCACGGCTGGGGCTTCGTGAACATCAACCTGAGGCCCTTTTACGCCGAGGGTTCGAAGACCATGGGCTTCGAGATCGCCCAGCAGCTTGGCTGGCGCACTCCCCGGCATGTGGTCGCACCGATGGCCGGCGGCGCCCTGATCGGCAAGATCAACAAGGCGTTCAGGGAACTCCACGAGACCGGCCTGATCGACCAGCCGGCCACCTCCTTCCACGGCGCGCAGGCCACCGGATGCAATCCGATTGCCGGCGCCGTTCAGCAGGGCCTGCAGCAGCACAAGCCTGTCAAGCAGCCGAAGACCATTTGCAAGTCGCTGGCCATCGGCGACCCTGCCGATGGATTCTTCGCGATCAAGCTGATCCGCGAAAGCAATGGTTGGGCCGCGGATGTCTCCGACGACGAGATCCGCGAGTCGATGGTCCTGTTGGCCGAAACCGAGGGTGTCTTTGCCGAAACCGCAGGCGGGGTGACAGTGGCGGCGACACGCAGGCTTGTCGAGCAGGGGCGGATCGGTCGCGAGGAGGAGACGGTGCTCTGCATCACCGGCAACGGCCTCAAGACCCAGGACGCCGCGGCGGAGGTTCTTGAGGAACCCGCCGTGATCAACCCGACCATGGCCGACTTCCAAGCGCTCCTGACCCCCGGGGCGGGGCAACCCGGGCGTCGCCGGGAAAAAGTCCTCGCCTGATTCCACGATCCAGACCAAGGGATATTCGCATGGCAGTTTCGATCCAGATTCCCCCCCCGTTGAGGGCCCACGCCGGCGGACGTGATGTGGTCCCCGTCGAGGCGGCGACGGTGGAGGCGGCCTTGGCGGCGCTGGTTGCCGCCGAACCCGGCCTTCAACCCCGGCTTTATGCCAACGGCGCCCTGCGTCCGTTCGTGAATGTGTACCTCAATGACGACGATGTCCGTTACCTCGACAACGGCTTCGGCACCGCGATCAAGGACGGCGACCAATTGGCCATCATTCCCGCCGTTGGCGGAGGTTGACGGAGGCGGCATGGGAGGCAGAAAGCCAGGCGGCAGGAAACCGGAGGAAGGGGCACGCAAGCCCATACCCGGCCATCACCGCCACGACCATTCTCCTCCTCGCGAGGAGGATTTCTTCGAGGAACCCGAGGGCATCGCCTCCCTTCCCGAGATTCCCCGGGAGTTCGGTATCGATCCACTCCTTTTGGCGGTTCTGGAATCGGTGGTTTTCCTGAGCGGTTCGGACGACACGATTGTCCATCCCGATGCCGCCGAATCGGTGCTGTCTCGCATCATCGACACCCTGTCCCGGTTGGATGACACGAGGCGCGCGCGTGTGCTTGAGGACTTGGCGACGCTGAAGGGGCATGTGACCGGCCCGCAGTGGCCCGAGGGAATGGCGGAGTTCCTGGAGCAGTTCGCTCGGGAAATCTCCCCTGGAGCGACGGACCAATGACGGAAGAAGTGGACAAGCTGGAACGCTACAGCCGGCAGATGAGGTTTTTCGGCATCGGCCGGGCCGGCCAGGAAAAACTTCTGGCCTCGCGGGTGCTGTTGTGCGGCGTGGGCGCCTTGGGCACCGTGCTGGCCAACACTCTGGTTCGCGCCGGCGTGGGGTTTGTCCGCTTGGTGGATCGGGATTTTGTCGAATCAAGCAACCTTCAGCGCCAGGTTCTTTTCGACGAGTCGGATGTCACCTCGCACTTGCCCAAGGCCGAGGCCGCCGCTGCCAAGCTTCGGGCCATCAATTCCGAGATCACCATTGAGCCGGTCGTCGCGCATATCGACCGGTCGAACATCGGTTCGCTTGCCGCGGATGTCGACCTTGTGCTCGATGGATCGGATAATTTCGAGATCCGGTACCTCATCAACGATGTCTGCGTGCGCGACGGCAAGCCTTGGGTTCATGGCGGCTGCATCGGCAGCCACGGCCAGACCATGACAATCATCCCCGGCAAGACACCGTGCCTCCGCTGCGTGTTCGAGGCGGCACCCGGCCCGGGCGAGGCGGCCAACTGCGACACCGCCGGTGTGCTGGCCCCCATCATCTCGATCATCGCCAATTTTCAGGCCACCGAGGCCATGAAAATCCTCGTGGGCAAACCGGAAGCCATCAACCGCGAACTGGTGTATGTCGATTGCTGGGAAAACGCGCTGAGGAAGGTGAAGATCGCGAAGCTTTTGGAAGTCCGCGACTGCCCCTGCTGCAAGCAGCGGAACTTCGAGTGGCTTGAGGGAGCCCAGGGGGTTCAGACCACCAGCCTGTGCGGCAGGAACGCCGTGCAGGTGGTTCCCGCTTCCGCCGCCAAGCTCGATCTTCCCGTGCTGGCCGGCGCCCTTCAGGCCGTCTCCCAGGTTCACCTCACCAAATTCCTCCTACGGTTCAACGCCGACGACTGCGAGTTCACCGTCTTCCCCGACGGTCGCGCGATCATCAAGGGCACCCACGAGGAAGATCGCGCCCTGACTCTCTACGCCCGCTATATCGGGCACTGATCAACCCACGGCCCATCCATGACGATCTACCTAGACAACGCCGCCACGAGCCACCCCAAGCCCGAACCGGTTTATCAGGCGCTCGAGCGCTTTGCCCGCAATGACATGGCGAACCCGGGTCGGGCGGGCCACCGGATGTCGTTGGCCGCGGAGCGTGTCCTGGATGACGCCCGTCACCGGCTGAACCAGTTTTTCGGCGGGACTTCCCCCGACCGGTGGATCCTCACCCTCA